>ENA-UOWE01000595-UOWE01000595.1-activated-sludge-metagenome-genome-assembly--contig:-NODE-595-length-50747-cov-11.297700_pt1 | contig 50747 bp, 38 predicted proteins | sample MGYA00249841_ERZ761562 | MGnify/ENA primary metagenome ERZ761562 (study PRJEB28883, sample SAMN05720200) | activated sludge metagenome | isolation source: Anaerobic digester | place: Japan...
CGTTCACCCAAATTCAACATCTACGTTAACACCCCCAACTGAACATACAAGACGACCTGGATCTGGTCGTGGTCCGCGATGATGTCGTCGATTTTCTGGCTCATCTGCGTCAGGAGCGTCCGGTCGTTCGAGACGAGGGCGACGCCGACCGTGCCGCGCTGCCAGAGGTCGTTATGATCGACTTCCGAGATCGAGGCGTTGAACTTCGCGCGGACGCGATCGATGACGCATCGCAGCACCTGCCGCTTTTCCTTGAGGCTGTGAACCTCCGGAAAATGCAGTTCGAACGTGCCGACCGCCACGATCATCGCCATGTCTCTCGCGCTCCGTTCCGTTTCCCGCTGAAAACGCCGCGAACCCCGGCGGAGTTCGCGGCGGCTACATTATATCGACCGCTGTATTTCTTTGAGTCTGAAGAACTCGAAGACGTCCTTTTCCTTCAGGTCGTTGTAGTTCGCGATGCCGATGCCGCACTCATAGCCCTGCATGACCTCGCGGATGTCGTCCTTGAAGCGCTTGAGCGAGCACAGCTTGCCCTCGTAGATCTCAACGCCGTCGCGGATGATGCGGACCTGGGCGTCGCGGGCGACTTTTCCGTCGAGAACGTACGAGCCGGCGATCGTCCCGGCGCCGGTGATCTTGAACACCTTGCGCACCTCGGCGCGGCCGACGATTTCCTCCTGATATTCGGGCTCATACATGCCCTTCAGGGCCATCTTCACGGCATCGATCGCGTCGTAGATGATGCGGAACACCTTGATGTCGACGCCTTCGCGCTGGGCGATCTCGTCGACCCCGTGGGCGGGCCTGACGTGGAAGCCGATGATGATGGCGTTACTGGCCGCCGCGAGCATGATGTCGGACTCGGTGATGGCACCGACGCCGGTGTGGATGGCGTTCACCTTCACCTCGGCCGTCGTGAGACGCTCGAGCGAATCCTTGAGGGCGCCGGCGGAACCCTGTACGTCGGCCTTGATGATGATGTTCAGGTCTTTCACCTTGCCGTCCGTAACGTGCTTGAAGATGTCGATCAGTTTGAGGCGGTTCTCGCGGGTGAGCCGATCCTCGCGCTCTCGCTTTTGCCGCAGCACGCCGACGTAGCGGGCGAATTTGGCGTTCTCGACGACCATCAGGGTGTCGCCGACCTTCGGCACATCGTTGAGACCAATCAGGGCAACCGGGGTCGAGGGGGTGGCGTCCTTCACGCGCTGGCCGGAATCGTTGATGAGGGCCTTCACGCGGCCGAAGCTGGTTCCGCAGATGATGTTGTCGCCCATCTGGACGGTGCCGTTCTGGACGAGGACGGTCGCGATCGGGCCCATGCCCTTGTCGAGCTTGGCCTCGATGATCGTGCCCTTGCCCTGCCGGTTGGGATTCGCCTTGAGTTCCATCATTTCGGCCTGGAGGAGGATCATTTCGAGAAGCTCGTTGATGCCGTCGCCGCGCTTGGCGGAAACGGGAACCATGATCGTCTTGCCGCCCCAGTCTTCCGCGACGAGGTTGTACGGCATGAGCATCTGCTTCACTTTTTCCGGGTTCGCCTCGGGCTTGTCGATCTTGTTGATCGCCACGATGATCGGCACGTTCGCGGCCTGGGCGTGATGGATCGCTTCGATCGTCTGGGGCTGGACGCCGTCGTCGGCGGCGACGACCAGAATCGCGATGTCGGTGACCTGTGCGCCCTGGGCGCGCATGGCGGTGAACGCCTCGTGGCCGGGGGTGTCGAGGAAGCAGATCGTGCCGTTCGGGGTTTTCACCTGGTAGGCGCCGATATGCTGCGTGATGCCGCCGACTTCTCCCTCGGCGACCCGCGCGTGGCGGATCTTGTCGAGCAGAGACGTCTTGCCGTGGTCGACGTGGCCCATGATCGTGACGACCGGTGGCCGCAGGTGAAGCTCGGAAGCCTCGTCGGGCTCTTCCTCGAACTCGATGACGTCCTCGCTGAACGAAATATCCTTGCCGAACTCGCGGCCGATGATCTGCACCTGGTCAGGTTCGAGACGCTGATTCAAACTTGCGAACACTCCGATCGACATGAGTTTCTTGATGATGTCGACGCCCTCGATATGCAGGTATTTCGCCAGGTCACTGACGGTGACGTCCTGCGGAACGACGACGCGCGGAATCTGCTCCGATTCCGATATCTCCGCGCCCATCTGGAGCTGGGTCTCTGTTTCGAGTTCGGCCAGCTTTTCGACATCGCGCATTTCGGCAAGAAGCTTTTTCGGGACGTGCGGCCCCTTCATCAGCTTCTTGATCTTGTCCTTCTTTTTCTTCAGCTTCTGGGGCGGGGCTTCTTTTTTGACCGGCGTGGTCTTGATGATCGTGATCTGCTGATTGACCTCGACCTCTTCAACCTCGTCGATGCGCGGCGGCTTGGGGCCGAGCTTCTTCTTGTCCTCGCGAAGCAGGGCGACCGCTTGGGCCGGAGTGGGGCGTTGGACCGAAGGCGGCTGCGGAGCCGGGGCCTGCGGGCGCTGGGGCTCGGGAGCCTTCTGAATGGGGGCGGGGGGCTGGGTCGGCCGCTGCTGCTGTGTCTGGGGCTGGGCGGGGCGGGCCTGCTGAACGGGCGGCTGGGCCGGTTTTGCCGGCTGCGCCGCTGGCTGCTGGGCAGCGGGGGCTTTGCCTGCCTGCTGGGCCGGGGCCTTGGCCGGCGCCTGTGGCTGGGAGACCGGAGCTTTGCCCTTTTCGAAATGCTTCTTCAGCGCGTCCATCATCTCGTCGGAAACGGATGTGAACGGATGCTCCTTCACCTGGAAGCCCAGTTTACCGAGGAGAGTGGCCAGATCCTTGTTTGAAAGATTGTATTGCTTGCTGAGTTCGTGTAATCGCATGTATGTCCTTTCCCTCCCCGTGCGCTCAACCGGCGCTCGGCGACTCGTCGCCGGTTTCCGGAGCGGCTGGAGCCTCGGTCTTGATATCGATTTTGATTCCGGTGAGTTTGGAAGCCAGTTTCACGTTCTGCCCCTCCTTGCCGATGGCAAGGGAGAGCTGCGTCGGGTCGACCAGGGCGAGGGCCGAGCGGCCTCCGTCTCCGATCGTCACCGACATCACCTTCGCGGGGCTGAGCGCATTCGTGACGAACTCGACGGGGTTTTCACTATATCTGACGATATCGATCTTTTCCCCGTTCAGCTCGTCGACGATGCCCTTGATCCGGCTTCCCTTGAGACCGACGCAGGCGCCGACGGGGTCGACGCGCGGATCGCTGCTGTGCACGGCGATTTTGACCCGCAGACCCGCTTCCCGCGAGCTGCTCTTGATCTGGACGATGCCGTCGCTGATCTCGGGAACCGCTTGCTCGAACAGCTTCTCGACGAACTTCGAGCTGCTCCTCGACAGGATGATCTGCGGCCCCTTCACGGTGAACCGCACCTCGGTCACATAGCACTTGATACGGTCGTTTGCGCGGAACACCTCGCCGGGAATCTGTTGCTGAGGGGGCATGACCGCTTCGGCGCGGGCGAACTCGACGTACACGTGGCCGCGGTCGACGCGCTGCACCTTGCCGGAAAGGACCTGCCCGACGCGGTCCTGGAACTCCTTGTAGATGATGCTGCGTTCGGCTTCCTTGAGCTTCTGGCTGACGACCTGGCGGGCCGTCTGCGCGGCGATGCGGCCGAACGAGGGCGGCGTGACGTCCTCCTCGACGACGTCGCCGACGGCGGCGTCTTCCTTCAGTTCCTGCGCCTCTTCTATCGTGAACTGCTTGTCGGGGTCGTCCATGTCGTCCTCGGTTGCGACGACGGTGCGGCGGGCGATGACGCGGAAGGCGCCGGTGCTCTCCTCAAGCGTGACCCGCACGTCCTCCTCGGAGTCGAAATTCTTGCGATAGGCGATGACCAGAGCCTCTTCAATGGCCTGGATCAGAACCGACATCGGGAGGTTCTTCTCGGCGACGACTTCTTTCAGGGCATCGTACAGGTTGTTCTTGTTCACGGAGGCCTCCCTTGTCATCCTCGTTTGGTCTTGGCTGGGAATTCGAACACGACGCGGGCTTCGCGCACGCGACTGAGAGGAACTTCCCGAGTTCCGGTTTCGGTAAGAACGACGGCCTTGTCGTCCGCGAAGGCCTGGAGACGTCCGTCGAACACTTCCTTCGGCGCGTCGCCCTCGGGGCGGAGGTGCCATCGCACGAGCCGGCCGAGTTGCCGCGTGTAATCGACAGGCCGTTTCAACAGACGCTCGACGCCTGGCGAACTGACTTCGAGCGTATACTGATGGTGGATCAGGTCAGCCTCTTCCAGATACTCCTCGAGCGCCCGGGAAACGATTTCGCAGTCCTCGACCTTCACCCCGGCCTCGCAGTCGATCCTGACCTCGAGCGTCAGTTGCCGGTTGACGTGCTTGAGCGACAGGTCATACAGGTCGTAACGGCCGGCAAACCTCTGCTCGATGAACGAGCGGACGTTCGCGAGGACCATTCCCGTGTCTTGACTCATGCAAGGCTCTCCCGGACAAACATTCAACGGCAATTCGCATGGATCTGCGCTTCCAGCGCCTGACGATCGCGCGAATTGCCTGTTGGGCCGTCAGTCTAGCATGATCACCCGAGTAAATCAAGGCGCCGTTTCCCCGGGCAGGCGCCGCACGTGTTCAGGCCGATGCCGCAAAAAAAGATAGGCCGGGGCGGCCGCCGGACATTATCTGCCGGTCTGGCCAGCGGAGGAAAGCGGAACGAATCTGCCCCCGGTCACTTTCGCGAAGATGACGGGCCTGCCGTCGTCGTTGTACTCGTTGAAACTGATCGGTCCGGTGACGCCCGGGAAATCGCGCGTGGCCGCCAGGGCGTCGCGGATGCCGACCTTGCTCGTGCCGCCCCGTTCGATTGCGCGCGCCATCATGTACACGGCATCGTAGGCGTGCGCGGCGAATGAGTCAGGGCGCTTCCCGTAGATCTTCTGAAAATCGGCGATGAATTTCTGCGTGACCGGGTCCGTCCGGGTGTCGTCGAAGGGATAGGTGACGATCGTCCCCTCCGCCGCCTCGCCGGCGAGGTCGATGAATTTCTGCGAAACCATCCCGTCTGCGCCGTAGATGGCTCCCCGGTATCCCGATGCGCGGAGGGCTTTGACGAGCGCCGCCCCTTCGGAATACAACCCCCAGATAATCACGGCCTCGGGCTTTTCAATGGCCGTCATCTCCATGAGGTTCGAAAAATCAGACTGGCCGGGCTCGAAAAACTGCTTGAAGATCAGCGGCGAACCGCGGGTCTCGGCGATGTGCGCGATCGTCTTGCCGCCCATCTTGCCATACCGGTTCTTCTGCTGGAAAAGACCCACGCGTTTGTGTCCGCTTTTCCCGAAGACCAGGTCGGCGATGGCCGCGCCCTGGGCCCGGTCGTCGGCCAGACAGCGGAACATCCAGGGGCTGCCGATCATCTGCACCGTCGGATCGGTGCTGACGGTCGTCAACTGGGCGGTCTCCGCCTTCAGGGTGATGCGAGCCGCGACATGGGTGCAACCGGAATGTACCGATCCGATGATGGCGAGCACCTTGTCGTCGAACAGCAGCTTCACGGTCTGGTGGCCGTTTTCCCCCATGTCGTTCCGGTCGTCCCGGTAGATCAGTTCGAGCGGCGTCCCCTTGATGCCGCCCCGGGCGTTGATCTCGTCGCGGGCCATGTCGGCCCCTTCCTTCATCGCAATTCCGTATTCCGCACCGCCGCCCGAGAGTGAAGCGAGGATGCCGATCCGCAACGTCTTCGGGTTCTGCTCTTGCTCGTTGAAGGAACGGGCGGGACCGTTATACTCGAATGGCGCCGTCCACTGGTGGTAGGCTTTCACCTGCTGGGCGGAAGCGGGCCCGGCGATGGCGAGGCAGCCGGCGGCGGACAACCCGCAGGCCAGAGAAAAGACGATGCGGCGAGGAATAATATTGTATAACATATAATACCTTTCGCTTTCAGCCGGTCACATGGACAGCGTCATCGTGTAAAGCCCCGATGCCGTGCCGACCCACAACGTATTCCCGACGAAATCGACGGACCACACGAAATCCCCGGCAGGAGCATCGGGCGTCGTTTCCGTTCTCCAGACGCCGTTCTCGAAGGTGACGAGCTCGCCGCCCGAACCTCGCGTATTCCGGCGGAAGGTGACCCATTTCCCCCGGGCGAAATCATGGATGCAAAGTCCTTTATCGGTCCCGATCGCGCAAAGCCGGCCGTCAGGGGACATCGTGACGGTGTTGATGAAATCGCTCGGCAGGCCCGAGTCGGGATCCTTGACCGTCCATGTGTTCCAGTTTTTGCCGTCATACCGGGTCAGGCCGAAATAGGCGCCGGAATAGACCACGTTGCCGACGGCCGAAATCGCGACCTGGATCTCGTGCAGGGGGCCGTCGTTTCGAACGACATCCACGTCGAAAATTTCGTCAGGGTCGGAATACGAATGGATCGTTCCGTCCTCCTTGATCAGCATCATCCCGCTTCCCCAGATGGCGAACCAGGTGTCTCCGCGGCCGGTCGGCTCCGACGAGACGCCGTAAATCCAGACCTCGTGCATCGGCGTGTTTTTGTCGTCGAAGGTTTTCCAGCTTCCATCGGCCGGGTTGAATCTCGAGATGCCGTTGGTCGTTGCAATCCAGACATACGGCAGGGTGACGGACAAACCATAGACGACGTTATTCACCAACCCGGAATTGTCGGCGGTGAACCTGTCGAATCTTCCGTTCGAAAGGCGGGCTACGCCGCCGAACGTGCCGAACCAGATCGAACCGTCGGTCGGGTGCCGTGCGATCGACGTCACGACGTTGTGCGGGAGACCGTCGGCCGTCGTGTACACGGTCCAGGTGCTCCCGTCGAAATGTGCGGCGCCCTCTTCGGTGCCGATCCAGACGTCCGTTGGCGAGGCGGCTTTGACGGCGTAGACGACCCTGTGAGGAATGGTGTCTCGCTTCACTGCGGCTGATGCGCTTGCGGAGACGAGGACCAACAGGGCAAGAACGACGGGAACAAACGATTTGCTGAAGGGATGAATCATGAGCGATGGCTCCGTGTGATCAGGTGGAGACGCGGCTTCTCCATACTTTACGTGATATTCCGATTCTTTGTCCAGTTTCGAGCAAAACGTGGTATGATCGGCAACGATCCACGGATGTGGACGATCATTCCTCGTCGGAAGAGCGCCCGGCAGGGGCTTGCGCCCGGAGGCGCGTGCATGGAGGATTTGCGTGTCACCTGAAAATAACGGCCGGCGCCGTCTGCTTGGCGAGATTGTCGCGGGTATCTTCGGCATTGTCCTGGGTCTGACCGGATGCGGAGACGCTCCATCGGGGCCGTCCGCAGCCATCGTGGAAGAGAAGCCCCGGACAGGTGGGACCTACCGGCGCGCATTTTCATCGCCCATCATGAAGCTCGACCCGGCCGAAGTGAACGATTCGTATTCCCACGAAGTCGCCCGCCAGGTGTTCGACGGCCTGCTCGAGTTCGACGAGGACGGCCGCCCCGTGCCCGCTCTGGCCGCGTCCTGGACCATCAGCGCGGACCGACTCACCTACCGGCTCACCCTTCGGGCCGATGCCAGGTTCCAGGCGAAGACCGGGCCCGACGACGTCCAGACCCTGAACGGCGGGCGGTCCGTGACGGCGGAAGACGTCTCATACACGCTTCATCGCCTTCTCGCTCCTGGTCACCCCAACCGGAAAGGCAAAAACTATCTGGTGATCAGGGGCGCTGCGGCGTATAACGCCAGCCAGGCCGCATCGATCGAGGGAATCAGGGTTGTCTCATCCGATACGATCGAACTTACCCTCGACAAACCGTTCACCCCGTTTCTTTCGCTGCTGGCCCTGAACTTCGCGTTCATCGTGCCTCGCGAAGATGCCGAGGCGCTCGGCGAGAATTTCGGCTGGAACCCAGTCGGCGCCGGCCCGTTCTCCTGGGGCGGAAGGGCGAGCGATACCCTCGTTCTCAAGGCGAATCCCGGGTATTACCGGGGACGGCCGTATCTCGACCGGATCGAGTTCCCGGTTATAGCTGATGAAATAGAACGGTTCCGCCGGTTCAAGAGCGGAGAACTGATGCACAACGACGTCCCCGATCCGGAATACAAGAACGTCCTCCAGGATCCCCTCTGGGCAAGGCAGTTCCAGGAGGTCAGCCGGTGGGGCATCTACTATCTCGGCTTCGATGTGAAGACCCCCCCCTTCGACAATGTGAAGGTCCGGCAGGCGATGAACTACGCGATCGATCGGGAGGCCATCGTGAAGCTCGTGATCAACGACCGGGCCCGCATCGCCCGGGGGGCTCTCCCGCCGGGAATCATGGGCTACAACCCGAAGCTGCGCGGTTACTCCTACGATCTCGCCAAGGCCAGGACGCTTCTCGCCGAGGCTGGCTACCCCGGAGGGAAGGGATTCCCCGAGATCACGCTCGAAGTGAACCGCGACGAGATCCATATCCGCACGGCCGAGTTCGTGCTCGCGAACCTGCGCGATATCGGCATCTCGTGCCGAATGAAGGTCGTCGATTTTCCGGAACTGCTGGCGGATGTCCAGAACGGCCGGACGCCTTTTTTCCGCATGGGATTCACCGTCGATTATCCCGATCCGGACAACTTCCTGTACAGCCTGTTCCATTCGGGAAACATCGGTCCGGCCGGCAACTACAGCCGATATGCGAACCCCCGCGTCGACGAACTGCTCGACCGGGCGCGGTTCGAGATCGACGCGAAGGAACGGGTCGCCCTGTACCGTGATGCGGAACAGCTCATCGTCGATGATGCGCCGCTCGTGTTCGTGTTCCATTACACGACGCACGGCATCTGGCAACCATACGTGCATGGCATGAAGGTCACGCCCATGGGGACGCCGTATATCGCATACCGCCAGTTATGGCTGTCCAGCCCGACCGCGCGGCTTCCCGGAAAGTGATTGCGGTTACTTGAACAGCACGGGCAGCAGGTAGAAGGCCAGGACGTAGATCGCCACGACCAGCACGGTCAGCAGGTTGAAATACTTCTCGATGAACTCCTTCACCGGCGGACCGAACTTCATTAGCAGGCCTGAGACGAGGAAGAATCTCGCGCCGCGCCCGAACGCCGAGGCGACGATGAAGGGGAGCAGCGAGATGTGCGAGACGCCAGCGGTGATCGTGATGACCTTGTACGGAATGGGCGTGAACGCGGCGGTGAAAACGATGAGCACCGAATACTGCTCGTAAGATCTGCATACCTGTTCGAATATTTCCGGCGTGAAGCCCGGCACGTATTTGAAGAAATACCCGCCGACGGCCGCCCAGAAACCGTATCCGATGAGATACCCGAACATCGCCCCGATGACCGAGCCGGCCGTGCAGACCGTGGCGTACCAGAGGCCCTTCGACGGTTGGGCCAGCGTCATCGCGATCAACAGAACGTCCGGCGGAATAGGGAAAAAGCTGGACTCGGCGAAGGCGATCGCAAACAGCGCCCAGATCGCGCCGGGGCGGGCCGCCAGCGCGAGGGTCCAGTCGTACAGCCGGCGGATGTATTTCATGTAAAATAGTATCCTTGATTCATGGGAAGGCGGGCGGTTCGTGCGGCAACACCGTGCCGGGTCAGTTCGGTTTGAACCGGCGGTATCGGGCGCGGCGGTTCTCGAGTGCGGCGGAGCCGAGTTTGCGCAGTCGCATTGCCTCGTATTCCTCGTAGTTGCCCTCGAACCACTCGACGTGGGACTCGCCTTCGAACACCATCAGGTGAGTGCAGATGCGGTTGAGGAAAAAGCGGTCGTGACTGATGACGAGGATGCAGCCGCTGAAATCCGAGATCGCGTCTTCGAGCAGGCGCAGGGTGTTGACGTCGAGATCGTTCGTCGGTTCGTCGAGGAGGATCACATTGCCGCCTGATTTCAGGATCTTTGCGAGGTGAACGCGGTTGCGCTCGCCGCCCGAGAGGTCCTTGACGAATTTCTGCTGGTCGCTGCCGCGGAACCCGAATCTGCCGCAGTAGGCGCGGGCAGGGATCTTGAGCTTTCCGAACGCGATGTCGGCCTGGCCTTCGCTGATCTCGTCGAACACGGTGTTTTCGCCGTTCAGCGAGTCGCGATGCTGGTCGACCCAGACCATCTTCACGGTGGGGCCGATATCGATCGTTCCGGAGTCCGGCTTCTCGACGCCGGTCAGCATGCGGAACAGCGTGGTCTTGCCGGTGCCGTTCGGCCCGACGATGCCCACGATGCCGCCCTTGGGCAGTTTGAACGAAAGATCTTTGATGAGAGGCTGGTTCTCGAAGCCCTTGCAGAGGGCGGAAACCTCGATGACCTTGTCGCCGAGAGGAACGGCGGGCGCGATCTGGATCACGTTCGATTCCGGCTGGCTCGCGGCAGATTCCCGCACGACGAGCTGCTCATACTGCATGATGCGCTCGCGGGAGAGTTCGTGACGGTCGGAACTGCTCATCTTGATCCACTTCAGTTCGCGATCGAGCGAACGCCGGCGGACCGACTCCTTCTTCTCCTGCTGGGCCAGGATCTCGAGTTTCTGCTGGAGCCAGGATGTGTAGTTCCCCTCGAAGGGGATGCCGTGGCCGTCTTCGAGCTCGAGTATCCATTTCGTTATATTATCGAGAAAATACCGGTCGTGCGTCGAGATGATGACGGTGCCGGGATAGTTCTTGAGATGGTTCTCGAGCCAGTCGATCGTCTCGGCGTCGAGATGGTTCGTGGGCTCGTCGAGCAGCAGCAGGTCGGGTTGTTCGAGAAGCACGCGGCAGAGCGAGACGCGGCGCCGCTCGCCGCCCGACAGTTTGTCGACGATCATGTCGTCGGGGGGCAGGACGAGGGCGTTCGCCGCGATGTTCAGCCGGGTGTCGATCTCCCACCCGCCGCAGGCGTCGATCTTCTCCTGGAGCTGGCCCATGCGCTCCATCGCCTTGTCCATCGCATCGGGGTCCATCTCGCCCATGCTCGTCGAGAGGTCTTCGTATTCCTTCAGCAGCTTCATCGTGTCGGCGAAGGCCAGTTCGAGATTCTCGCGAACCGTCTTTCCCCACGCCAGCTGGGGCTCCTGCTGGACGAAACCGACCCGCATGCCCTTGGTGATTTCCGCGTGGCCCTGGAACTCCTTGTCGAGGCCGGCCATGATCCGCAGCACGGTCGATTTGCCGGCGCCGTTGTGACCGACGATGCCGATCTTCGCTCCGGGGAAGAAGCACAGGTTGATGTCCTTGAGGACCTGCCTCTGGCCGTAAAACTTGTTGAGGCGATACATCGTGAAAATATACTGCTCAGCCATGCGTGACTCCGATGAACTGCGGAAATTTCGCCGGCATCAGATGCCGGGCCGCCGCATGATACCGTATTTGCCCCTCCGGCACAACAACGACTCATCCGCAGATGGCGCAGAGAAAGCAGATGACGCAGAGCGAAAAGAGAAAAAGCCCCCGGGGCGCGGGAGGCGCCTCGGGGGCTGTCGCTGCTTACTTGCCGCGGCCGGCGGCCTTTTCCTTCTCTTTCTGCTCGGGCTTTTCGGCCTGGGACTCGGCGGGCTTGAGCATGCCGAGCTTTTCCTTGACCTTCATCACAATCTCGCCGAACACGTCGGGGTTCTTCACGAGGAAGTCCTTCGCGTTCTCGCGGCCCTGGCCGATGCGGGTGTCGCCGAAGGAATACCAGGCGCCGGTCTTGCTGACGATCTTCATCTCTTCGGCCATGTCGATGATCTCGCCCTCGCGTGAGAGGCCCTTGCCGAACATGATGTCGAAATGGGCCTTGCGGAAGGGCGGAGCGACCTTGTTCTTGACGACCTTGACCTCGGTGGTGTAGCCGACCGCCTGGTCGCCGTCCTTGAGCTGTTCCTTGCGCCGGATGTCGAGGCGGACGGAGGAGAAGAACTTGAGGGCGCGGCCGCCGGGCGTCGTCTCGGGATTGCCGAACATGACGCCGATCTTCTCGCGGAGCTGGTTGATGAAGATGCAGACGCAGCCGGAGCGGGAGACGACGGGGGTCAGCTTGCGCATCGCCTGAGACATCAGGCGGGCCTGCATGCCGACGGTCGCATCGCCCATCTCGCCGTCGAGTTCCGCCTTGGTCGTGAGGGCCGCGACCGAGTCGACGACGAGCACGTCGACGGCGTTGCTGCGGACGAGCATCTCGGCGATCTCGAGGGCTTCCTCGCCGCTGTTGGGCTGGGAGATCAGCAGGTTGTCGATATCGACGCCGAGCAGGCGCGAATAGGCCGGGTCGAGCGCGTGTTCGACGTCGACGAACGCCGCCTGGCCGCCCATCTTCTGCACCTCGGCCACGACGTGGAGCGCGATCGTCGTCTTGCCCGAGGATTCGGGCCCGAAGATCTCGATGATGCGGCCGCGGGGAAGCCCGCCGACGCCGAGAGCGTAATCAAGCGACAGCGAGCCGGTGGGCACGGACTCGATCGCGGCGGTGCGCGACTCGCCGAGGCGCATCACGGATCCCTTTCCGAACTGCTTCTCGATGGCCTGAATGGCCGTGTCGAGAGATTTCTGTTTTTCGCCGGTGCGTTCCATCGAGCGGTTATTCATCATTCGCGGGTCAGACATGTATCGTTCCTCCTGTGGAAATTTGCCGTTGAGCATAGCATAATTGGAACGACGATTGGAAGAGATGCAGGGCCTCGTTCCGCGTGTTCCTCACATACATCCGCCGACCCGCCGGGTTGGGGAAAATAAATCTGGAGAAAAAGTTCATGATTGCGATTCCGTGGCCTTCCGATGCCGATCTGCGAATCCTCGGTCTCATGAGCGGCACGTCGGGCGACGGGATCGACGGCGCACTCGTGACCTTCTCGACGGACGGCGGTTTCAGACTCGAATGGCATGAGGCCGAACCGTTCCCTCCCGCCGTTCGAAACCGTCTCCAGAGGCTGATGCGTGAAGGCACGCCCGACGACGTCGCGCTGGCGGCGACCTGGGTGGCGGAACTCTACGCCCGGGCCGTCGATGCTTTCCGCGGCCGGCATCCGGAAAGCCGCATCGATGCGCTCGCCGCTCACGGCCAGACCCTGGCGCACGTTCCCGCCCCCCGTGACTGGGACGGGATTCCCGTCCGCGGCACCCTCCAGGCCCTCAATGCCCAGCTCCTGGCCGAAAGAGCCCGTCTGCCCGTCGTCTACGACTTCCGAAGTCGCGATCTCGCCGCCGGCGGCCAGGGGGCGCCCCTCGTGCCGCTCGGAGACCTGCGGTTCTTCGGGCATCTCGCCGTCGACGAAACGATCGTCGTTCTCAACGTCGGCGGCATCGCGAATGTCACGGTCATCCGTCCCGGGCCGGCCGGGCCGCATGTTTCGGCCGCGTTCGACACCGGCCCCGGCAACATGCTCATGGACGCCCTTGCGCGTGAGCTGAGCGGCGGAGCCGAAACCTACGACAGGGATGGCCACATCGCCGTAACCGGCCGCTCCGACCAGGCCGTTGTCTCCGACCTGCTGTCGGACCCGTATTTTCACGTCGCGCCCCCCAAATCGACCGGGCGGGACAGGTTTGGCGAAGACCGGCTTCATGCGATTCTGGCCGGAACGCAGGGCACCGTTTCCGGGCCGGATATGATGTCCTCCCTGCTCGACGTGACGGTTGTCTCGATCGCCGAAGCCGTTCGAATCCACGTGAATCCGGGCGGAAAAGCCCGGCGGGTCGTCATCGCGGGTGGCGGCGCCCTGAACGGGGAGCTGTGCCGCAGGCTTGCGTTGCTGCTTCCCGAAGGCTGCCTCCTCGAACGTTCTGACGCTCACGGCGTGCCGGTTTCGGCGCGCGAGGCCATGGGCTTTGCGGCTCTCGGAGAGGCATTCCTGCGCGGCCGTCCAGGAAATATACCGGCTGCTACAGGCGCCACGGGGCCGATGACGCTCGGAGCGATCGTTCCCGCCTAATCCGAGATCTCCAGGTCAAGGACGCGGGCCGTGATCGATTTCGTGCTGCGCATGAAGCGGTTCGGCGGCGGTTCGATGGCGAACATCTTCTCGACCCCGGGCAGAAGCGTGTCGTTGTCGAGAATGAGCGTTTCGAACGAGCGGTCGCCCTCCTTGCCCGACAGCATGATCTCCACCACGACGCGCCGAATGGCGAAATCTGAGATGTTCTTGCAGTAGAGGTTCACCTGGTTCAACGCGAGATGCGGGTCGACCTCGATCTTCAGGACCTGCGTCAGCGTGCGCTCGAAAATCTCGTTCCAGACGGCGAGTTGTTTCGGCTGCTGGCGCGCCCAGGCGATGTTGCTCCGGTAAAACTGGATCAGTTCGTTGTAATACCCGCGTTTTTCCATAGCTAAAGCTATAGGAATGAGCCACCCGCGGTTCATCGTCGCGTAATACCGGTTCAGGCTCGTCTCGATCGCTTCGTTCAGGCCGCTTTCGCCGGCGTTCGCGCGGGCGATCGTCTGGGTGATGGAGGCCCAGCCGTTACCCTGGCTTTCGGTCTGGGGAACGTATGCCGCCGGTGGCTTGAGTTTCATCGCCAGATCGACCCACTCGCGGAGCGTCACCGCCTCGACTTCGTCGACGACAGAAAACTCGTAGTAGCCGTCCCCGTCCGTCCGGTAGATGCGGCCGACGTAGCCGCTTCCGCCTGAGGTCGGGAAAATATACGCCCGGTGGTTCGTGTCCCAGGTGGTTTCGAACACCTTGCTGCCGATGCCTTCGCTTGCGAAAAAGTGCGCCTTGCACAACATGCGCACAGGATGATACGTCGCGTTCAGAATCGTATCGAGAAATTCGAGCGGCTCCGAGGGCATGAACCACTGGATCACACCGGAATCCTGCAGGGAAAGCATCGGCTGGCGTTTTCTCGCGGCGATCGAGATGGTTCGGGAAATGCGTCGCGCGTTGATGCGGAACACCGCGACATCCGGCATTACCCGGACGGGCGTGTAGGTCTTCGGAATATGGAACGTGAAGCCGTGAATGACGACCTTCATCGTTGCCGGAACGTCGCCTGTCGCCACGAGAGAGACGTGCTCCGGCAGGGAGAGGATCAGTTCCTCGGAAAGGTTCATCTTTTTGACGATGTGACTTTTCACGAGGTAGGGGATGAGGATGAACAGGCAGAACGGGACGAACGCGACTGCCGCCGAGACGAGGATTTTCGTGACAGGAGAGATTTTCTTCTCCTCCACCTTCCATTCGCGTTGCTTTTTTGCCATTCTGTCGGGCTCCGCCTTACTGGGCGTCAGGGGTTTCGGGGGCGCCCTCGAGTTCTTGGATTCGTTCGAGGGCGGTCTCGGCGAGGGTCGACTCACGGAACTCCCTGCGGAGGCGCTTGAACACCTCGATGGCCTCGTCGATCCGGCCGAGGCCGATCAGAACTTCCCCGCGCTGGAACAGGAGATGGTCGCCGAGCCTGGCCTTCAGGTCGTCGGGGCATTTGTCGATCAGGGAAAGAGCCTCGCTCCACCGATCCGCTTGAATGGCTCTCACGATGTCCATGTAGATGGAAAGGGCTGCGGGGCTGTCTATATGCCTCGATATGAAGGCTGACTCGCGGCCGGCTTTTTCAGAAAGGTCCGAGGCGGAACATTCAACGGTCACGCGGCGGTACAATTCGAGCGCCGTCTTGAAGTCCTTCAACCCGGCCCGGCATTCGGCGGCGGCGACGAGCGCTTCTGCCTTCGCTTCGGGCGGGAGACGCATCGGCATGCCGCTCATGCCGAGGACGGCTTCGTAATCCTTGAGCGCGTCGAGATACCGCCCGCGCTGGGCGGCAAGACCGCCGCGGTTCATGATCTGGTTGAAATGCGTAGCCTCGGTCAGGCTTTCTCCGCATTTGACCAAATGGTTCCCCTGTAGCCGGTAAACTTCGAGTTGGAACAGGTCGGGCGGGCCGAAATCATGGATCGTGACGGGGATTTTCACGCACAGTTCGGGGCCGTTCTTTCCCTGGACCACGCTGATGTCACGGCCGATGACGGGATTGTCTTCACCTTCGCCCGGCGGGAAGATGCGGCGAATGTCCGGCGAGCCGCCGTAGATGAAGGGCATCAGATCATCCCCTGCATGGTGACGGGCGATGGCGATCACTTCCGGGAAGCCGTCGTTGTCGAGGTCGGCCTTCAGCAATGAGGCGAACTCGAGCCCCTCGAACGTCGAAAGCACGTGCAGATGGCCGCCCTGCTTTTCGATCAGCAGTTGGGCAGCGTCTGCGTCCGCGTCGAGCGACGAAGGCCTGGCCACGACGGCGCCGACCCCTTCGAGTTCGAGACGAAGAGAGCGGTTCCGGCCATCGTTTTCCGTCGTCGGGGCCGCAAGGAGCGTCGATGCGAGAGCGACGGCGAGAGCGAGACCCGGGAAAAGCGATCGAACGAGTGGGCGCCTGTTCATGGCTTGGCGGGGGTGTCGCCGCCCTGACGTGCGCGCAGATCGAAGGCGGAAAGGCTGGCCCTGAGACGATCCAGGGCCTCCGCAACGACGATCTGAAGCGGCGCCTCCCTGCTGCAGCCGGACGCGGCGAGGTGGCCGCCACCGCCCATGGCGACGGCGATCTCCTTCACGTCGAAGCCGCCGCGCGACCTGAACTCACAATACGTCTTCCCGTCGAATCCTTCAAAGACGCCGACGCCGGCGATCACGCCCTGGACCGACGTCAGATGGCCCCAGAGACCGCAGCTGGCCACGTTGTTGAACGCCGCGCCGCACTCCTCGATGTCGCGCCGCGAAAGAACGATGCAGGCCAGCCGGCCATCGGCCTCGAGACGCAGATTCTGAAGCCCTTTTCCGAGAAGTTTCAGCTCGGGAAGAGTCTTCGAACCGTTCAGCCGCGACAGGATCGGCGCGGTGTCGAGGCCGGTCTCGAGAAGTTGTGCCGCAACGGAATGCGCCGACGACTTCAGCCCTTCGTTCTGGAAGGAACGCGTGTCGGTGATGAGACCCAGATACAGCCCCGTCGCGACGTCGGCGTCGAGCGGCAGACCGGCCTGGCGGATCAGCCGCACGATCATCTCGCAGGTCGAGCTGGCGGTGGTGTCGACGAAGTTCACGTCGCCGAATATGGTGTTGCTCGCATGATGATCGATGTTGACAAGGACCGCGCCAGTGTCGTCAAGGTCGGCCTCGAAGCCCGTTCTTGCCAGATCGCCGGCGTCGAGCACGAAGATCACCTCGTGGTCGATCTCGATCTCGCCGGGCTTGCCGATGTGGTCCTCGTCGAGAACGAAGGCGAACCGCTCGGGGGCCGGGTCGGCCAGGGCGACCTGGACGCTCTTGCCGGCTTTGCGCAACGATTTGGCCAGTCCGGATACCGAGCCGATGGCGTCCCCGTCGGGACGCACGTGCGATATGAGGAGGAACCGGTTTGCGCCGTTGATCGTCGAGACGACGTCGGAAATCTGCTCGGAGAAATCAGTCTGGATTGTGTCGGAGAATGCCATCGATATTCTTGCTCATCTCTTTCAGATACGTCGCGGGGTCGCCCATTTCGAGGGTCGCCCGCTCGAGAACGTCGGCCATCAGGTCGCGAACCTCGAACCAGCAGCTCAGCCGCGGCTCGAAGGCGATATACTCGAGTTCCTCGTAGGGGGCCCGGAGGTTCGGATCCTTTGCCAGCGCCTCCGTGAGAATCGGGGCCTGGAGCGAGGACTTCCGGACGGGGACGTAGGTCGTCCTGACGCTCCACTCCGCTCCGATGTCGGTGGAGGTGAACCACTTGATGAACTCCCAGGCGCCCTTGATCTTGTCGGGGTCACCGTTGTCGAAGATATTGATGTTGCTGCCCGAGAGGATAACGGCTCGGGATGCCTCGCCGGGAAGGGGCGCGATGCCGTAGTTGAACTTGATCCCCGATTCCATGTGGACCTTGCTGACGATGCTGTTCTCGATCATCGCGATCCGCTGGGCCTTGAAATCGTTCTGGTGGTCGAATCCCTGGGCCTCGACGGCGATCCCTTCCTTCAGCATCTCCTGGATGAACGCCACCGCCTTGACGGCCGGTTCCTCGTGAAAGTGCGACGTGCCGCCCTTCTCGTCGATCAGGCGACCGCCGAACTGCATGACGCGGCACAGGAACATCCAGACGTTCGCCCTGCCCGTCGCGAAGCCCATGATCGTCGGCCTGCCGCCGTTTTCCGGCGTGAAGTGGCGGGTGATGAGGCGCGCATAGGAGGCGAGTTCGGTCAGCGTCGTGGGCGGTTTCTCAGGGTCGAGACCGACCTGGCGGAAAATATCCTTGTTGTAATATAACACCGGCACGCTCTTGTTGAACGGGAACGACCAGAGCTTTCCGTCGAACGTGTTGTTGTCGAGGAGCACGGGGATGATGTCGGCCTTGATGTCCTCCGCTTCGGACGCGAGCAGGTCGTCGAGACAGACGATCTTCTTGTGTTTGATGAACTTCTTCGTCAGGGTTTCGTAGTTCTGGGCGATGTCCGGCGCGCTCTTCGCGACGAGAGAGGCGAGCAGTTTCTTCGCGAGCGTGTCGTAGCTGCCCATCGGGATGCCCTTGATGTAGTAGGTCGGCTGGCTCTTGTTGAACCGGTCGATCAGGTCGTCCATCACCTTGCCGAGGGGGCCGCCCATGGCGTGCCAGAAGACGACTTCCACCCGCCCCTTCGCGTCGCCGCCGACGCCCGAAAGCGACTGGGCTTCGCGCGCCCGGCCGTCTTTGACGATCAGGCCGACGACGATGAACCAGAAGATGAGAACGCCGATCAGAAAGTTGCGCATGTGATCCGCCTCCTCATTCCTTCATGCCGGACATGGCCTGGGACTCGACGAACTGCCGCTGGGCCAAAAAATACATGACCACGAGCGGGACGATCGTGAACGTCGAAGCCGCCATCAGCGGGCCCCACCGGGTGCCGGCCTCGCTCGCGAAGTAGCTCAGCCCGACCTGGATGACGCGCAGACTCGTGTCATTCGTCACGATCAGGGGCCAGACGAAGCTGTTCCAGGTGCCGAGGAACGAGAAGATGCCGAGCGTCACCATCGGCGGCTTGCTCAGCGGCAGACAGATCTTGAAGTAGAACTGGAGCCGCGTGCAGCCGTCCAGCATGGCCGCCTCGAACAGGTCCTTCGGCAGCTGCATGAAAAACTGGCGCAGGAAGAAAACCGAATACGCCGAGGCGAGCCACGGCACGATCAGCGCCAGATATGTGTTCACCCAATGTAATTTTGACAATATAATATAATCAGGAATAAGAAGCGCCTGCTGCGGCAACATCATGGTGCCGAGCATCAGCAGGAACAGCTGGTCCTTGAACGGGAACTTGAAGAAGGCGAACGCGTAGGCGGCCAGCGATGCGAATACCAGCGACCCGGCCGTGATCGTGATGGCCGTCAGGAACGTGTTGAGGAAATACCGGTAGAACGGTTGCGCCGCCCACGCTTCCTTGTAGTTGTCGAGCAGTTCGAACGGCTTCTGGACCTTCTTCCCGCCGGCCGTCCCGGATGCCGGCTCGGCGAGCGAGGCGGCGTACAGCTCTTTCTGCCGCTGATGCTCGGCGATGCGCTTTTTGTCTTCCTCGCCGTTCAGGAACGAGGGGCGCATCTGGTCGGGCAGCAGGACGATCGTCTTCCCGGTTTTCAGGATCTCGTCCTCGCTCTTGAACGAGGTCATGATCATCCAGACGAACGGGAAGATCATGAAGATCGAGCCGACGATGAGCAGGGCGTGGATCAGGATATGCGACGGATTCTTGATGAGGGGCTTCTTGACGTTCGTGCTCATACGCCGGTCCTCAGGAGTAATGGACTTTCTTCTCAACATACAGCTTGTTGAAAAGGGTCATGCTGAAGATCATGATGAAAAGCACGAACGCGATCGCGAGCGCGTAGCCGAACTCGAACTTTTCAAACGCCTTCTGGTACAGGTAGTAGACGATGACCATCGTGCTCTTGAGCGGTCCGCCGCGCGGGGTCATCATGTAGATCTGCGAGAACACCTGGAAACTGCCGATCGTCGACATCACGAACACGAAGAACGTCGTCGGCGACAACAGCGGGAAGGTGATGTGCCGGAACTGCTGCAGCCAGTTCGCGCCGTCGATGCGCGCCGCCTCGTAGAGGTGCTTCGGAATGTTCTGCAGCCCGGCGAGGAAGATCACGACGTTGTAGCCGAGACCCTTCCAGACGCTCATCAGGATGATGCAGGGCATTGCCCAGAACGGGTCCTGCAGCCACAGCTGCGGCGGCAGGTTCACCAGCGCCAGCAGTTTGTTCAGCAGGCCGTAGTCCGGGTGGTAGATGAAGTTCCAGACGATCGAGACCGCGTTCAGCGACGTGATGACGGGCAGAAAGTAGATCGTGCGGTAGATCCCGATGCCCGAGATCGGGTTGTTGAGCAGGAGAGCGATGCTCATCGAACAGGCGATCGACAGGGGAACGCTGACGATAGCATAGTAAAAGGTATTGACCAGCGACTTGTAGAACATCGGATCGTCGAACAGGCGGGCGAAGTTGTCGAGCCCGACCCATTCGGCTTCGCCGATCAGGTCCCAGCGGTAGAAGCTGATCGCCAGCGAGTAGAAAATCGGCAGGACGTGGAAACAGAGCAGGATGCCGAAGACGGGCACCAGGTAGCAGTAAGCTCCCCAGTCGATCTTTTTCTTGTTGAGCATGGAATGGCCGTCGACGAATCAGCGGCGGCGACCCCGCACCGGCGCGCGACCGCGCGTGGCGCCGGCTTTGACGGGAGACAACTGCTTCATCAGGTTGTCGTACATCAGGGGCGTCTCGTGTGTGAACGGCGCCGGGCCGGGCTTCGAGGCGTTGATGTCGCTGTCGGGATACTGGTAGTCCGTGAAGTTGGAACAGCCGATCACCGTCAGGATGCCGTTCGCAAGCTGCTCCTGTGCCATGATCGCGATCGGGGTGTCCTTTGGATAGATCACCGCGTCGTTCTTCTTGTCGCCGTCCTTGTTGATGGTGTCGTCATCGCCGGTGATCAGGATGTCAACGCCTGCTTCGGCCGTCAGCGGCTTGCCGTCGCGGGTGAGCAGCGAGCAGGTGCCCCAGGTGATGACCGTCTTCACGCCGGCCATGACGGGAGAATCGCTCTTGAGCACGTGAGCGAGAACGCCCCACGGCTTGTTGGTCTTGTTCGTGTTGTCCCAGACCTGGTCGTCATTGTACCGAATGGCCGAACCGAGCTTGCCGAGCAGGTTGTTGAGGGTGTCGCGCCCGTCGAGGTCGGAGGAATCCCAATCGCAGGACATAACCAGCCGACCGCCGGCCATGAACCACTCGACGATCGCGTTCATTTCTGGATCCATGATCGGGAGGGAGGTGTTCGGAATCATCACGATGGCGAACCGGTTCAGCATCTCGGGGGTGATGAGGTTCAGCGTGTAATACACCTTGAAGCCGTTCTTCGCCATGTGGCGCTCGAACGTCTCCATCTTGTCGGAAGCGGCGTTCCCGTGCGCGGCGTCGACGAGGATGTTGATCGCGCGATCGGAAACCGCGGCCTCGTTCCAGAACTTCACTTCGCGGGACGGAATGCGCTTCGTCGGATTCCGGCCGGTGACCCACATCATGGCGTTGTAGGCCAGCTGGGGGTGGGAATACATGAACGAGTCGTAGCTGTCGTGAAGCTTCTTCACCCCGCCGGCGCGGCGCGCAGAAGGTTCGGCGACCGGCGTCGAGGTGCCGTCGTCGAAGGGCGAACTGTCGCCAAGAGCGATCACGCGGCCTTTTCCCGCTTCGGCGGCGACGACGTAGGGGGCTTTCTTGTAGCGACTGTCGATCAGGCCGATCGCCTTCGCATCGTCCTTCGGGGTCAGCGTGAAGGTCGAGGCGGCCCAGGCGCCGACGCCGCGGACGCCGAACATCGCCGGGTGTTCCTTGTTCATCGCTCCGCTGACCGGGGCTTCATACAGGTAGTTGCCGGTGAAGGTGAAGCCGAACTCGCCGCAGAAGGTGTTCAGAGCTTTGACGGCGTCCCAACCGTCGTTGTCGCGGTCGGCGTTGCCGTGATCGCCGATCAGGAAGGCGCCGCCGCCGTTCCTGACGAACTCGACGATCGCGGTCTGCTCGGCCTGCTCGTAGGGATTGTTCGGCTCGGCGAGAATGACGGCGTCGTATCCGGCGAGCAGGTCAGGTGTGAACCGGCGGTTCGACGATACCTTACTGAGGGAGTCGATGCTGAAGCCGTTCTCCTTGAGCATGTCGCACATCTCGGAGTAGGCGCCTGTGACGATCCAGTCCGCGTTGCCGGCCGTCTGGCCGTGGGTGTCGTCGTACAGCACCTTGATGTCAGCGGCCGAGACGGGCAGCCAGACGCACAGAATCGCCGCGACGGCGAGGACGAACGTCAGAGATTTCTTCATATCAATTCCCCCTGTATGAGAGTAATGCGTTTCAAGGAGTATACGAAATACCCATGAAATGGGCAAGTGATGAGTGCTGCTACCCCGAAAACCGGCGCGGCCGGCTATTCTTCCGGGAGGGGGGGCAGATCCGTCGCGGCTCCGGGCGGCGGTGTCGAGGTGGCCGTGGTCGCCGAACCGGACGCGAGGTCGTCGGTTGCTTTCGGCTCTTCCTCGTCATCATTCGAGGCGCGAGGCGGTTTCACCTCGCCGATGCCGGCGGCGGGCCCCTTCCAGAGACTCAGCGGCCCGCGGCTGTTTGAGAGAAAATACAGGGTCTGCAGGTCTCGCGACAACTCGAATCGCCGGAGATTGTACGACTCGAGAAGATTGACGAGCGACGTGATGTCCGGCTTCGAAAGCGGCATGAAATACATCTCGTTTCGCTCAGGGAAGGGATACGGCATCTGCCGAAGGCAGAATGTGGTGGATCGGTTGGACATCGCCGTCGGCAGGGCAAGCCCGAGGAACCATCGCGTTTTGAAGCGATCCATGAAGAGCTGGTTGCCCTGTGCCATCCCGGCATCGTAGAGAAGACGGAATTTCGAGTCCATCGTCTTGAAGGCGTAGCAATACTCCATCGCCAGATCGACGGCGCCGATCTCCGAACCGCCGCCTCCGTTCTTCGCGCCTGGTTCGGGGGTGAGGCGCGCGGCGAACGTCTGCGAGAGATCCCAGAGGGGGCTCGATGTGCGCTGCATCCGGAGGTGTCCCTCGAGAAAGAGCACCCGGTCGCGCGTCCAGAACGAGACGAGCTTGATGGTATCGCTCGAAACATGCCGCTGCTCGGGCAGCTCGATCGCCTTGCCGAACTCGTTCAGGTTGTACCGGCGCAGCGTGGAACCCCTGAAGTCGCGGTCGTCGAACTCCTTCTTGTCGCGCGACTGGCCGTCGACCTCGACGAGGGCGAACGCGCGCGCGTCAGGCGACCAGACGATCTCGGACAACTGGCTCGAAACCGTGACGATCTTCGGCGCAATCAGCCTGGCGCCGAGATCGATGAGGCTGATGTCGTGATCCGTGACGAAGAACAGCCGCTTCCCGTCGGGAGACCAGATGGGGTAAGCGAACTGGTAATTCCCGTCGATCTGGGTCTGGTTCGAAACGAGTTCGTCGAACCGCCCGTTCGATGCGTCATAGACAAAGAGCACCCGGTCGAGCGTGTCCCTGTTCAGCACGATGCCGGCGAGTTGCTGGCCGGCGGGAGACCATGCCATGTCGAGAAGCTGGGCCTGGATGTCGGGAAACAGCGGAAGCGGCTTGGCGTCCTTGCTTCGCAGATGGAGCAGGTGCGGGCTTCCGTTTTCGGTGTAGGCAAGCCATTTCCCGTCCACAGAGCATCGCAGGAAGCCGAACGGCCAGCGGCCGTGTTCCAGCAGGATCGAACCGGTCGCGGGGTCTGACAGGCGGACGATATGGTTCGTCGTTTCATCCGGGCGCAGGGTCAGAATCCCCTCCGTGCCGGTCAGTTCGAAGTCGACGTCGGGATAGATTTCCCGGAGCCCGTCGGACAGGCAGGTAAAGCCGTGCCGCGTTTCCACCGTGTTGTCGCGTCTGGGCAGATGATCGCGCATCTGCATCACGGATTTCACGTCGTCGATCAGGCGTGATGACGTTGTTCCGCGAAGTTTCTTGAGCGCCGCGTTCACCTGAAGAAGAATCGAGTTGAGCCCGAGATCGTTCAGCGTAATGCGATTGGGCCCGGGATTCGTCGCCATGTTGTTCGCCGAAGAATACTCGAGCGTCAGCTGGGTGTCGGAGGCGATGTGGCCCATGCGAATGAGCGCGGCGAGATAGTGATCGAGAAGGTTCGTGACGAAGTTGAGGCGGGAGACGTCGCGATTCAGCGGACCGCCGTCGCCCTGCCGGAGAGGTGGCTGGAAATGAATCTTGACGCGGTCTCCCGTGAACGCGATGCTGCCCTCGCTTGGCCCGGGAGCCGCGGATGCGGGAACGGGAGCCGCGAACACGAGGCAGGAAACGGCGATGAGGACGAAGGCAATGGCGCGCTGCATGGATACGCTCCCGGGAATGGTCTGTCTCGCCCCGGCGATGCCGGGACAAGGGTATTTACCACAATTCGCGCCATCTCGGAAAGGCGGTGCGCGTCATTTTTTCGGTGCGGCGTCAGGGTCTTCGCCCAGGCTTTGGCGGATCACCTCGAGCAGACCGTCGACCAGTTCCGATGCCGGAAGGGTTTTCACGATACGGCCGTTTTTGAAGACCAGCCCGCTCTCCTTGCCGCCGGCGATGCCGAAATCAGCCTGTCTGGCCTCGCCCGGGCCGTTGACGGCGCAGCCCATGACCGCGATCGTGACCGGGGCGCGAAGCGATGCGACGCGCCGGCTTACCTCGCGGGCGATGTTCTGCAGCGGAATCTGGCAGCGGCCGCAGGTAGGGCAGGAGACGATGGTTGGCCCGACTTCGCGCAGGCCGGCGCATCGCAGAATGCGGATGCCGGTCGCGATCTCTTCGGCGGAGTCGCCGGTGAGGGAGACGCGGAGCGTGTCGCCGATGCCCTCCATGAGCAGGGTTCCGATCCCCATGGCGGAGCGGACGATGCCCTCTTCGGGAAGGCCCGATTCGGTCACGCCGAGATGGAGCGGATGCTCGCAGGAGCGGGCGACGATGCGGGTGGCCTCAAGCATCGTGGGCAGGTCGAACGCCTTCACGGCGATCTTGATCGCCGAAAACCCGACGCTTTCGAGCAGGGAAACCTCTTTCAGGGCCGACTCGGCGAGCGCCGCCGCCGTGACGCCGCCGTGCTTGGCGGCCATCGCCGGGTCGAGCGAACCGGCGTTCACCCCGACCCGGATCGGCACGCCGCGCTCCGCGGCCGCGTGGGCGACGCTCCGCACCTTGTCGGCGTCTCGGAGATTGCCGGGATTCAGGCGCAGTCCGTGAACGCCCATCTCCAGGGCGCGGAGGGCGAGGGTGTGATCGAAATGAATGTCGGCGAGGACCGGGATCGGCGAGCGCGGGACGATCGCGCCGAGCGCCTCCGCCGCGGCCATGTCGGGGACCGCCAGCCGGACGATCTCGCACCCGGCGAACGCGAGCCGCTCGATCTCCCGGATCGTCGCCTCGGCGTCGCGCGTGTCCGTTTTCGTCATCGTCTGGACGGTGACGGGCGCCCCGCCGCCAACCTGGACGTTGCCGAGCCGTATCGCGTTCGAATGGCGCCGCTGCGGTATGGTCATGAGTGTGTTCTCCGTTGTATAATTACGTATGATATATCATCAGGGAATGTCGAAAGGCCGGGAAGTCCGGAAAGACGTTCCTGGAGCGCCGCGTGGACTTCCTCGACGCCCTGCGCCGCAGGGCCCGTCAGCCCGTCGAACCCCGCCGCCCCGGACGCGGAGAGCGCCTTGGTGAGGCCGTTCGTGGAGACGATCAGCAGATCTCCCGGTTCGAGGTCGACGGAGAGACGCTCGACGGACGCGGCCTGGGATACGCCGAGCGGTTCTCCCTTCGGGCCGGCGCACTCGGACGGTCGCCCTTGCCGGATGACGACGGGGCGAGGATTGCCGGCGAGACGGAGGGACAGACCGCCGGATGCCGGTTCGACGAGCGTCAGCGCCGTTCTCAGCGGCGGGGCGGTGAAGCGCCGGAGGATCTCGTGGATCGGGGTCAGCCGGTCCGTCGGCTGCGCCGCCCGCAGAGCGGCCGTCACGGCATGGAGAGTGACTGCGGCGGCGATCCCTTGGTGAAACGCATCGCAGACGGCGATGAACGGATGTTCCGCGCGGTTCTCGACGACGATCAGATCTCCCTTGATCTCGCGGGCGAGAGATGAGTATATATATGCATCATATACATCGAAAGAAATTTTCCCGGATGGTTCCTGAAGCTCGCGATACAGGCTCTCGGCCCATTCGAGTTCGCGGCTTGCACGGTCGCGGCTGACCATCTCGCCGAGAAGCGCGAGCGTGTCGAAAACCGGCGGGATCTCCTGGCACAGGCTCGAAACCAGGCTGCGTTCCTGCTCGGAGTAGGGGAGACGGCCGGGTTTCGGCGCCAGGAGAAACGCGCCCTGGATCGACTGCTCGCGGCGTATCGGAAAGGCCCAGTGGAATCCGAGCTCCCGCCAGCGGACGAACGTCGCGATCTCCAGTTTCCCGGTTTCCTTTGCCATTTCAAGGAGGGCGTCGATTTCGTCGACGGGAGGCCATTCCGCGGGAATCCCGGCGCTCGCCGAGGCAGACGACGAGGCAGACGACGAGGGCCACGCCCGGGAGATCCCGCCGGCCATCGTGACTGCGGCCCCGCTGAAGTTCAGAACCGGCTGGAGTTCCTTCAACAGCGCATCGACGACGGCATCCGGTGAGTTCGCCTTGCGCATCGAATTGAGAACGTGGCGGATGACGGCGGCCGTGTCGAAGGACTTGCGCCCGAAGAACTTGTCGACGCCGGCGACGATCAGGTCCTTCAAAGGCGAGAAGACCGCCGCGAGGACGAGGGTCGAGACGATCGTCGCCACGCCGCCCGAAAGGTCGAGAAGGTTCTGGAGGCCGTTTTCCAGGAGTTCGAGGACCCCCGCCAGCACCGCCGTCAGAAGCGTGTAGACGAGGCCGATCGAGAAAATCATGTCGATCTCGAGCAGGTTGTGGCGGAGGATCGCATACCCGAGAATCGCGGCCATTGCGATCCCCAGTGCGGGAAACAAGCCGAAGGTGTACATGGTCTGGCCGGTCAGGTAGAATTTTCCGAGGGCGATGAACACCGAGCCCGCCGCGGCAGGAAGCACGAAGGCCGCGAACGCATATCGCAGACGTCGTTCCTGGAAGTCGGTTTCGAGCTCTTTCTGCGCCGTTCCCAGCGTTTTCATCGCGAGGAGCAGATAGCCGACGACGATGCCCTTGGCGAGATACTCGAGTTTCCCGAGAGAGATCAGGAACCCGCCGGGAACGGCGTCGAGCGAGTGGATGAGACGGCCGCTCCAGAGGATGCCCAGCAGGACCGCCGCCGGAGCGAAAACCAGGAGTTTCTGCATCGGCGTGCCCAGTTGCCACGCGGAGTCGACGCGGCGCGGGAACAGCGCGGTGAACAGGGCGAACGCCGGCGGCAGGAGGAACATCGGCGTCAGCAGAAGGTTCACGAGCCTCGTTCCGGGCTGTGGCGCGCCGCGGGTGACGAGAAGAAGTTCGGCGAGCGACCAGACGAAAAACAGGAAGAGCAGGACGCTGAAGCACTGGTTCGTCTGCTGCCGGGGCGCGCGCATCAGCACGAGAACGCCGAGGGCGAGATGGATCGCCATGGCGAGCCCGCACAGCAGCGAGGCCAGAAGCATCGGCGTCTCCTAGCGGAATTTCCAGTTCGGCTGAACGATGCGGGAATGGGCCGTGCGCAGCGTGACGGCCGTCGTCAGCACCACCTGCTCGCGGTTCTGTTTCGCTCTGATCCTGATGCGCATGAAGGAAATGCGTTTGCGCTGGCCGGAATCGTTCGATTTCATGTCGAAGGGTTCGAACGTCACCGGCCCGCCCTCTTCGGCGGCCGGCTGCTCGAAATACGGGAAAAACATCTCCTGGTCGATCTGGTCGGCCGAGAAAATCTCGATCGGCGCTTCGCCGCGCTCCGAACGGTACAGCGTCCAGCGGCCTTTCCGGCGCTCGAGTTCGTAGGTGACGGTGGTGAGCGCCGCGTCTCCGGTGAGATCCTCGTCGTCGCCGATCCTGAACCGTGCGAGCCGCAGATGCGTCGGGGAAACCTCGAGCACCTCGTTCGAACAGCGCAGATCGTTGACCAGTCGTTCCATTTTTCGTCTCATTTCCGACTGGAGGGTCAGGCGGACGGTGCCTCGGGCCGCTGTGGACATGCCGGTCGACTGGAGAAGATAGAGAACGCCGCCGACCAGGACGGTGAGCGCCATGCCCATCAGGAGTTCTACCAGCGTGAAGCCTGCGAACGTGCGGCGGCGGCTCATCGGTGCTGCCCCACGAGCGTGACGACTTCGGCAAGGCGATGCTGCTGCTGGTCGTAGACCCGGACGGTCACCTTCTTCAGCCTGGCTGGAACGGAGGTGTCATACCGCGAATCGACGTCCATCACGCGGCGATACGGCTTCACGTCCTCCGGATACAGTTCGATGTCGCGCAGAAACGCCGATTTATAAAGATTCTTGAGCCGTTTGTACGTTTCGGCGTCCGGGTCTTTCTCGATGCTCGAAGGGGTGAAAATGTCGGAAAACGTCTTCTCGAACGTCTCGCGGCTTTCGAATGCCTCGTCGAAATCGGGCCGGTCGCGGAAGACGGTGGCGAAGTTCTCGAAGTCGGATTTGACGAGGTGGAACGGAAGGGAGCGAACCTCTTCGATCTTTTCGCGGGCGAGGTTGTAGGCGATGATGTGCTCGAGGTTTTCGGCGCTTCCCTGCATGCCGAACAGGAACATGCGCGTGAACGGCAGGGCCACGAAGCCGACGATCGTCATGACCATGAGGATTTCGACCAGGGTGAACGCGGACGTGCGTCGAAGCGTGCGCGGCCCTGTCTTCGGGGTGCGCACGTCGGCGGTGAATTTCGCTGAATGTGTTGGCATGAGGGGAGAATCCGTGATATGTCACATAGGGTATCGATCTGACACCAAGTTATACCATCGGGAGGATGAAGATGTCCATGATGAGATCGCAGCATAATATACTTGCCGGAATACTTGTCTGTCTTGCGCTGTTTTGGAGCGCGTGCCACGCAGACGCTGTTTCCGTGCGGGTTCTTCAGGGTGGAATTCCCGTGGGCGACCTGCAGCAACTCGTCGAGGAAGGCTTCAGGCTCGGAAACGAGCGGATGCTGCGCCAGGCCTGGGATGCCTACGAGAAGGCCGTGCATCTCGATCCGGACGCGACCGACGGCTACAGGCAACTCGGCCGCGTGTATTTCAACCTTTCCCTCATCGGCGCGGCCGGCGATGCCGATTTTGCCCGGGCGAGCGAGTATGCTCGCCTGCTCGAGGTGAAGGAGCCGGGATCGGCCGACGCCCATCACATCATGGGGCTCGTACTGTCCGGCAAGGGGGCTTTTCTGGACGCGCTCGACGAGTTGCGGCTGGCGTTGAGCCTGAAGCCGGCGAACGAACTGATCCTGTGCGATATCGCTTCAATCCATCTCGCCCTGCATCAACCAGACGAAACGATCAGGATGCTGGAGGGGAAAGCCCTCAAGCGCGGCTGGTCCTATTACATCCTCGCGATGGCCTGGCTCCAGAAAGGCGAGCGCGGTCGCGCCTGGCTCAACCTGCTGAAGGCCCGGAAACAGGGTTTCTCGGGATACTGGGTCGACACGACCCTCGAGATGCTGATGCGGGACATCCGGCTCGAACGGAAAGCCGCTCAGTAAAATATATTTCTGAATATATACAGACAGAAGAGCAGGCCAATTCCCGCGATGATCAGGGTGGTCATCGGATTGCGGGCGTAGTGATATTTGAAGTTCTCGACGGCCGTCGGTTCGTAGGAAGCCCACCGGAGCAGGTTGTCCGCGTGGGTTTTGTATTTCGGGTTGCCCATGTATTTGCTGCTCGTATACGCCGTGAATTGAAACTCGTGATACCGGAACGTGGTCGACTGGTCGCCGCCGATCAGTCCGTGCAGGTCGCAGTACCAGTCGAAGTTCTTCGGATCCTTGAAGATGAGAAAATACTCGCAGTCGAGGGTTGGCGGTTTGGGGGCGTTGGGCAGAAAACGGTTCGTCAGGATCATCGTCCGGACATCCCTGAATTTTGCCCAAGTCGGGAACTCCTTGACGCCCGATTCGATGCACTTCTCCGTCGCCTCCCGGAGCATCGCCAGATTCGACCGGCAGGCCTTTGCGAGTTCGTATCCCGGATCAGCTGCCTCCGATATGCAGACCCCCGCGAACGTCAGTATCGCCGTAACCGCGCCGATCATCACACCCCGCAGCCTTGTCGCCACCATGTGCCACCTCTCCGGTCGGAAAATCAGAACAATGCGTCTGCGTCAATTCTACCTCATCAACGGCTGCGATGCATCTCCCCGCGGTCTCTTGATTTCTCCCCGACGAAGTTGTACAATAACCTCGGTTTGAACGACACCCGATTCGCGCCTATAGCTCAGGTGGATAGAGCACAGGATTCCTAATCCTGGTGCCCCAGGTTCGAGTCCTGGTAGGCGCACCCGCAAAGCCGCTTCTGATGAATGTTTCAGGGGCGGCTTTTTGTCTCCATGGAGAATCCTGTGATGAACAGTAAGGGGCCCTGATTTTATGCGGCTTTCCCGTGGGTGGCTTATCCGGGGCCGCGCTTGGCTGCCATCGTTGGCTGTTATAGTGGTGTGGCTTGTTGCCCCGCTTCCTGCGCGGTGGGAACGTGTGAAGAGTTGTCTGTGGTAAAATCGTGGAAAATCAACGGTGGAGTGAATTGAGTTCATGAAGCGTTTTCTGGCGGGAATGATCGTTGGACTGTGCGTGTCGGCCGCTGCTTTGGCGGGAACCGTCGAGGAACTGAAAATTGCCGCCGAGCGTGGGGATCCTTGGGCGCAAACCATGCTCGGTGTCCGGTGGGCCACGGGCAAAGACGTCGGGATCGATCCCGTTGAGGCCGTGGAATGGTTTCGCAAGGCGGCCGAACAGGGATATGCCTGCGCCCAGTACAATCTGGGGTATATGCATTTCAACGGGCTGGGCGTCATCAAGGATTACCGAGAGGCCGCGAACTGGTATCGCAGAGCCGCCGAGCAGGGATACGTCAATGCGCAGATGAATCTCGGCAATATGTACGTCCTCGGACAAGGGGTCCCCCGGGATATCTCCGAAGCGTATTTCTGGCTGACGCTCGCGGCCAGTCGGAGCCGAAAATGCATCGAGCTTCGCGACAAGGCGGGCGAAGCCCTGACTCCTGCCGAACGGGAAAACGTCAAGGAGCGCTGCAGACAATGGCTTGACTACGTCGAGAAACGCGACGAGCAGCACGGAGATTGAGCGCAACGGATTTGACGACACGGCGTGCCGTGATTACAATGAATGTAAGTCTTTGCCGCATGGCGGCCGTTCGATTCTTTGGAGGTGAATTCATGATCCGATCTTTCGGAAAGGTATTCGCGACGGGACTGCTTGCCGCGCTGCCGCTCGTATGCACCGCTCAGGGCGCAGAGCCGGGGCAGGTCGGCCAGGCGGCCATTCCGCCCGCGCCTCCGGCGATTGAAACTCCGACAACCCAGGCCGAAGAGGGATTCGTTCCCTCGTGGAAAATCGGCGACAAATGGACTCTCGAGGCGACCTACCGCGATCAGCGCAATCCCGGCGAGGTCTGGATGCCCCCGATCAAGTGGGTCTTCCATGTGAAATCCCGCAAGTCCGTTCATCGCACCGACTGTTACGTCCTGCACATCTATCCGGCGAAGCGGAACCTGAAAATGCAGGCCGTCCTCTACCTGTCCGTGCGGGACCTGAGGCCCATGCGACTCATCGAGATCTTCCCCACGCTCTTCGGCGCGAAGAGCAGGGAAAAACCGATCGATCCGTTCCATGCCGAACCGCTGATCGGCGACGATACGCTGATTCCCTACGACATCCCCGTGTTTCCGCTCGTGCGGCCTTCCGTCCAGCGCGCCGACGGGTTCGGCGCCTATGCCGCGCCCGAGCCGAAGGTATTCGACAAGATCAAGAAGGTTGCCGGGTTCTCGTTCAAGCGCCAGGTCAGCCAGACCGACAAGAAGCCCGACCGCCAGCATGCCGACGCCTTCACGGCGTATCGCCTCGGCGGAGAGACCTTCCAGGTCGAACTGACCGATACCCGGTCCGGCGCCGTTCAGACGCAGCTGTGGCAGGAAGGCTCGCCGTGGGCGATCTCGTGCGAGAGTCGCGACCGGCGCGTCCGCCTGATTCCGCCGACGCTTCCCGAAACGCTGCCCCCGGCCCCCGGGAGCGCCGAACCGAAGGAAGGTGAAGAATAATGATGAACCTCCGACGCCTGTTTGCCATCGCTCTCGTTGCTCTTCCGCTTTTCGCTTCGGCTCCCGCTTCCGCCGAAGACGGATCGGCCCGGGGGGAAATCAAGCCGGCTCCCTGGTCCGGCGACTGGTGGTCAAGAAAACGCGGCCTGCTCGTAAACGGGTGGAGCGGCCATCAGCCGTCTCCCTTCGCCCGATACGACGCCTACGTCCAGTCCCGTACGGGGCGCAACCCGGGGGCCCACGCCTGGGAGTCCAATATCAATAATACCCACTATAATCCCCGCGCGGAAAACTGGGAGGGGCACTGCAACGGCTGGGCCGCCGCCGCCATCCTGACTCCCGAACCCCGCGAACGCCGTGTCAGGAACGGGATCGTGTTCGAAACGGCCGATCAGAAGGGTATTCTGAGCGAACTCTATATGAACACCTACTGCATGTTCTACGGCAAGCGCAACTGGGGCAACCCCGGCGACGACCCGCAGGACATCTATCCCGACGAGTTCCATCGTCTGCTTCTCGAATACATCCAGAGCGGCAAGAGCGCGATGATCTGCGACACCACCCCCGACCGACAGGTCTGGAACTACCCGCTGTTCAAATTCGAGTCGACATGGAATTCGGGCTGGCTCGACGATAAGAAGCTGAAAGTAAAGACGACCGTATATTATGCCGACGACAACGTCCCGGTCGAATTCCTCGGAACGAAGTGGTTCTCGACGACCTACACCTACAACCTGTTCGTCGACGGCAACGGCAACATCACCGGCGGCGAATGGACCGGCCAGAGCCGCGACACCCATCCGGACTTCGTCTGGGTGCCGACCGGCGACGCGCCGAACCCGCCCAACACCGTCCAGGAAAACCCCAACCTCGATCCCAGATTCGTCCGCGAAATCACTCAGGGGCCCGCAACCCTCGATCAGCGCGCCGGAGATGCGATTCCCGCGCCTGAAGCCGTCATGGTGGAGGCAGGGCTCAATCCTACGGACCTTTTCTGACACGGAGCAGACCCGATCAGCGCGGGGAACGGTTTTCTGCCGTTTCCCGCGCGTCGTTCCCGAAACATGACGATCCGAACGAGGCGCCGCCGGGGGCTCACGATGGTCGAACTGACCGTCGCGGCGTCGCTCATGACGGTTCTGTTCATCATCGGCTGGACCATCGCGAACAGCTTCGTCGGCGTGCGCAAAACCCGTGATTTCGAAACGGCCGTCGCGCTCGCCGCGCAGACCGTGGAAGCCGTGCGAGCCGCCCGGTTCCAGCAGATCGGCTCGTCGAAGGACATCCGCCGCGACACCCTCGTGGGGGATTTCAACTCCGGGCGCGAGGTATACGACTCGAACGAGGGGTTCATTCCCGTCGTCAAAATCGGCAGGACCGAGTTCAAACGCGAAATAACCGTGGCCGACTGTCCGTCGAAGATCGGCGGCGTTCCTTCGGGCCTGAAGGTGATCAGAATCCTCGTCTCCTGGCGCGCGACCGAGGACGGGACGCCCCTGACGTTCGAGACCGTGACCACCCAGGCCGATCTCTGGTGAGCGCATGACGTTTCCGACTCTCACGCCTGGCGACCGGGGCGCGACCGACATGCCCGGGCGGAACGCTTCGTTCGGACGGCGTCTGCCTGCCGGGGGAGTGACGCTCGTCGAGATCATGATCGGGTTCGCGCTGTTTCTCCTGCTGATGCTGGCGATCTATCGCCTGTTTTTCGCCGAGATCCGTTCGATCAGGACGGCCCTCGAGCATATCGGTGTGAACGAGAACGCGCGGCTCTTCCTGTCGCAGTTCGCCAACGATGTCAGAAACTCGAACCGCGTCGTGTTCCCCTCGCCGGTCATGCGAGAGGCCGTTCCGAAGCTGATCTGCACGGGCGAGGGAAAAGTGTGCACGTTTGAGGGACAGTCGCTCGACTTCGCCGTCAAGCCGCCCGACGAGAATTTTCTGAAGCTGACGACCGTCGACTGGCGGCTGGTCAAGGCGAAGGACGGAACGTTCGATCTCGTTCGCGACATCAACTCTGAGGTTCCGACCAGGCCCGGCGGACCGGCCCCCTGGAGAGGCACGCGGACGGTCTGCGGCGGCGTGAAAGATATGATCGTCTATACGGAAATCCGCCGGCCGGTGAGGTTCGGATCGGTTCCCGGCCTGCCGCTGAAGAGTTTCATCATCACCGAACCGTATGAAACCGACGGGACCGGCCCGTATCTCGTTCACGTCAGAATCACCTTCGTCCGCCAGGGCGGCGGCTCCGGATCAAGAACCGACGCGGCGCACACGATCCGCACGTGCTTTTCCCTGCGCGGCCGGCCGAACGGGGTGAACCCATGAATATGAGTCGATATTCATCCGGCCAGGCCCTCATCGTCGTGCTGATGATCGCGCTCATCCTCGGCATTCTCGTCGGGGCGGTCTTCCGGTTTCAGCAGGGGCAGATGCATCTGCTTTCCCGCAGCGCGAAGGATTACCTCGCACTGTGCGCCGCCGAAGCCGGCGTTCATGCCGTTCTGGCGGAGATGAAGGCCGACTACCAGTTCGTCACCCACGGCAACCCCTATATCCCCATGAAGGGCTGGTCGAACCCGGCGAAGCACAAATACTGGCTCGTCGGCGATGCGGACGGCCTCCAGCTGGACCACCCCGAACGCGGCGTCTACACCGGGCGCATCACGATGAAGCGCACGCGCATCACCGGGGAGTTCAAGGTCCGGGTGAAGCTCGCCGGAGCAAAAAACAGCGTCGATACGAAGACCGTCGACGAGTCGCACCGGTATTTCATCCTCGAGGCGATCGGGAGCGTCGGCGACGCCTGCCGCAAGGTCGAGGCGGTGATCGAACGTACGACGCCGGGATCTTTTATGCAGTATGACGGCCAGGTCCTCGACCTCGCCGAACTCGGCCCGAACCGCCTCGTGCCCGGCATCGTCAGGCGCGGCCGGCTGTACGGCCAGGAAATGTTGAAAGTCGGAAAGCGCGGCCCGCTCGACGCCGGACTCGAACTGCTCGACATGGAGAAGATCTCGACTCCCGGCTATTTCAAGACGACGGCGGGAATGCGGGTCACGTTCAGGAACGGCAAGAGTGGCCATCTCAAGCCCGACGCCGATTCCGATCTGCCGGAAGGGTTCGAGACGTTTCCCGACGTGGGCATGGGGAAAGTGCTGACCCAGTTCGTGCTCGACGGCATGCGCGGTGGAAAATCCGAGAAGTTCCCGGTCCTGAACCCCGACTACTGGCGCAAGGCCCGCGATCCGGCGCCGATCGTCCTCCTGCCGGGCTTTTCCTTCAAGGGATTCGGCCCCTCGAAGTGGCGCAACCCCGCCAAACCGTCGGAAGTCGTCTACGATCTGAAATTTCCCGACAAATACCTGACGAACCAGGCCGAGGCCGAGGATGCCTCGAAGCCTTCCGATACGCATCCGGACAACCGCGACAAGACGCTCATCTATTCGACGGTTCCCCTGCGGATTTGGGGAAACCCCCCGTTCAAGGCGCTCACGCTGGTCTGCGAGAAGGACGTCTACATGGCCGGCGATTTCAATCAGAACCCGAAGAACCCCCAGAACTGGGACCTCGGCTGGCGTGAATACGACAAAAAACTCGAGAACGGCACCGACAAGAACGGCGTGATGGTGATTTCATTCGGCCGCATCTGGTTCGACTACTCGAATCCGCTCAACTTCCTTCGCGAAGAGCTGAAAACCCTGCTGGACTACGAGATCGGGATGCGGCTCGGGGGCAACGAGCTGAATCCGGTTTCGATGATTCCGATCACGTATCCGCCGCGATTCGGCACGACCGCCCGGGATATGCGGCTGCCGATGCTCGCGTTGAATTTCAACAAGATCGGAACGCTGTTCGCGCTTCCGAAAACGCCGCCTGAGGTCATTCCCGTCACAATGGGAAGCCTGATGGTGCATCCGGCGCTCAAGGAGCTTCGCGAGTATTTCGAACCGACGTCCGATCCGGCGGTATATAAACAGGGGTTCTGCATCAAAGGCTTTCTTGCGCGTCAGAAGATTCTCGAAACGATCGGCGGGGCCTGCTACATGACCGGCGCGCTGCTGCCGTTCGAGCGCGATATTGCGATCGACATGATTCTCGAGCGGATGGAAAAGGAGATGGACGAAGAAGAGCCGGACCGAACACTCGGCATCTGGAACGCCTGCGATCGTCTCTTCAAGATGGCGGTGAAGAACCCCAAGACGGGGTTCAGGATGCCGGAAATGACCGTCAACGCTCTCCTGATCGACTGCGCGGAGTTGAATGCGCGCTGGGATTCGCTCGACGGCACCGGAAAAGTCACGAACGAACTCGGGAACATCGACGACGGGCTGATGAGATGCTTCCGATACGCCGGGGACGACACCCGGGTGATTCTCCGCCACCACGGCGGGATGATCCACCTGCGAAACAGGAAGGCCGATGTGTTCCTCGACGGACGGCTTCGGGAAGACCAGCCGATCGTCCGTCGCCGCTCCTGGGACTCGACGTTCGTCCGCGGCGGAGGCGACTACTTCCCGCCCTATCAACCGGCGGCGTTCAACATCATCACCTGGCATGACGAGACCGCCGCCCTCGAAGAGTTCAAGGCCTTCGAGTGATTTGCCGGGGATGACTGGCAAACGGGCGCTCTTCGCCGTATAATGCGGGCCGCGTCGCCGACAGCCGGCGCCGTGTAGTTCCGGTTCCGGAGGCTTCGATTGCGTCGGTTCGGCCTTTCCCAGCGCGTGATTCTCGGTTCCCTGCTCGTCTGCGTCCTGATGGTCGCGTTCATGGGAATCGCCCTGCGCCGCTTTTCGAGCGTCATCGATGCGACGGCGCATCTGCGGGTCGCCGACGACGTGCTCCTGGTCGGAAGCCAGGTGCAGAACGACCTGCTCGAACTGTTCCAGACGTCGGAGATTTTCGATCAATACATCTCGGACCAGACCTGGCGGCATTACTTCTCGTTCAGCCAGCGCGTCGACACCCTCCTGGACCGGGCCAAGGAACTGCGCCAGTTCCGCAAGCAGGGGGAGGAGTTCGCCGTGCTGGACCGGACGCGTCTCGAAATGGCCGAACTGCTCCAGAACGCGACCTACACGATCAACCCGAATTTCCCCGTCGGCGCCGTTTCTTCGGCAACGCTGCAACGGATCAAGGCCGCCCGGACGCGGCTCCACGAGCAGATCCGGGAACTGCTGAAGCAGGAACGCGAAAACCGGAAGGCCCTCGACGGGATCATGCGGCAACAAATCGAGTCGATGAGCCGGACGATGCTGTGGGTGGCCGCCCTAGTGCTTGCGGCCGGGCTGTTGTTCGCCTTCTACCTGCATCGGGCGGCGATGGCTCCGCTGCGCAGTCTCATGGACATCATGCGCACGTCCGGCGAGCCGGGAAAAGTCGCGTTTCTCGAGCCTGCCGGAGCCCCGGAAATGCGCGAGCTGATCGACTCGTTCAACCAGATGAACACGGCGATCGGAAGGCAGCAGAAGCGTCTCTCCTCGATGCTGCAGCTGGCGGTCACCGTCGCGCACGAAGTGCGGAACCCGGTGGCGGCGATCGGAACGGCCATTCAGGCGCTTCAGAACGGATATCCCGCCGACGGCCCCGACCGTGAGATCTTCGCCGAGATTCTGAAGGAGGTCTACCGGGTCAACGGCATCATTTCCGACCTGCTCGTCTTTGCCCGGCCCCGGTCTCTGAATCCGGAGCGGATGAAATGGTCAGAACTGATGGACGAGCTGAGAATCCTTCTGCGTTCCTGGCTGGAGGAGAGAAGAATAGTTATGAATATAGATATTCCGCCCGGACTGGACGAGGCGGTCGCGGACAGGAACCAGCTCCACCGCGCCCTGTTGAACCTGCTGACGAACGCGATCGATGCCGTCGACCGCGACGGGAGGATCGAAATCTTCGCGGAGGCTTGCCCGGCCGGCGTCAGAATCGTCGTCGAGGATTCCGGGCCGGGCATCCCGGCCGAACGTCTGGAGCGCATTTTCGACCCGTTCTTCACGACGAAGACGAAAGGCACGGGCCTCGGCCTCGCCATCGTTTCCGGCATCGTCGAGAGCCACGGCGGAACCGTCCGGGCGGCAACCGGGCGGCGTCTGACGGGGGCGCGTTTCGAACTCGAGCTGCCGCGGGAGGTGGCGCCCGCTTCCGTCGGGGGAACGCCTTCGCCTTCGGCAACCAGTTTTTCCGCGGCCGAGATCGGCTCGCCGGCCGCGACCGGGGCGGCCGGAACTGCCAGGGAAGGAGAAAACACGAATGCATGATCTGCTGCTGATCGACGACGAAAAACTGATTCTCTGGGGTCTCAAGCGCGACCTCGAACGCAGCGGATACCGGGTCTGGGCATACGCGAGCGCGGAAGAAGCTCTTCCCGTCGCGGAAAGACAGCGGTTCCACGCCGCGGTCGTCGACGTGCGCCTGCCAGGGATGCAGGGAACGGCGTTTCTGGAGCGGTTGAAGCAGATCGACCCCGACGTGCAGGTCATCATGGTCACGGCGTTCGCCGACGTCGAAACCGCCGTGACAGCGATCCGCACCGGAGCTTTCGACTTCATTCTCAAACCCTACACGCTTGAAAAAATACGACTCACGATACAAAACGCCATCGAGGCGGCGAGGCTCAAGAAGGTCGTCGCTTCTCTCGCCACGGAACGGGCTCAGCGCCAGCCGAAATACGCCGTCCTGGGCCGCTCGGCCAGAATGCAGGAAGTGATCGGCGCGATCGAACGCATCGGCAAGGCCGGGGCCGGCGTCGTCCTGCTCGGCGGCGAGAGCGGCACCGGCAAGGGACTCGCCGCGAACGCGCTTCATCAGATCGGGCCGCGGGCTTCGGGGCCCTTCATCGAGATCAACTGCGGGGCGATTCCCGAGAACCTGTTCGAATCCGAGCTGTTCGGTCACGAAAAAGGCGCGTTCACGGGCGCGGACGAGATGAAGAAGGGGCTGATGGAGGTTGCGGATGGGGGGACTCTGTTTCTCGACGAAGTTGGCGAAATGCCGCTTCCGATCCAGACGAAGTTTCTCAAGGCGCTCGAAGAGCAGACCGTCAGGCGGGTGGGAGGAAGCCGGCCGATCCAGGTCGACCTGAACATCATCGCCGCCACCAACCGTGATCTGTCACAGGCGGTCAGGGACGGCGCATTTCGCGAAGATCTGTTTTACCGCCTGAATGTCGTGCCGATTTTCCTGCCTCCGCTCCGGGAACGCCAGGGCGACGCCATGCTGCTCGCCGGACATTTTCTCGAAGTATACTCTGCAAAATATAAAAGAACGCTCAGCGGCTTCGCCGACGGCGCCCGCCAGCTCATTTCCACCTATCACTGGCCGGGAAACATTCGCGAGCTCAAGAACAGCATCGAGCGTGCCGTGATTCTCGAACCAGGTGACCAGATCACGGCGCCGAGCCTGGGCCTTGGTGCGCAAAACGGGACGGTTCCCGGGCCTGCTTCCCATACCATTCTCCAGGAAGTCGTCCCCATTCCCGAGGGGGGAATGGATCTCCAGGGGCATCTCGAAGAGATCGAGCGCCGCTACCTCGAAGACGCTCTCGCGAAATGTAAGGGAAACCAGTCCCAGACCGCCAAACTTCTCGGCATGACTCGGGATATTCTTCGGTACCGCCTCAAGAAATACGGTCTTGCCGATTCCTGATTCGAAAAGGCCTGGGGGCGGGTTGCATGTTCCCACCTCGCGAGGGGAACGGCGTGGGGAAAATACCCCAATGTTTCGGGAAATGCGGAAAATTACGCAGAAAAGGTGGGGAAAGATACGCTTTTCCCGAGGTGCCAAAACGAAGAAATCTGTGTACAAGCCAAAATCGATAGGTTGGCATCGGCTTTGCGATAACCAAGCTCGAGGTTGAACCTCAAAATATTCAAAGGAGATTTCAAAATAATGAAACGCGCACTGATTCTCTCTCTGATGGTTGCTTCCTTCGCTCTCCCGGTTTTCGCTCAGGACGCCGCCGCTCCGGCTCCGGCCGCTGACGCCGCTGTCGCCGCCCCCGCCGCTGACGCCGCCGCTCCGGCCCCCGCCGCCGAGCCCGCCGCTGCCCCGGCTCCCGTGAAGCTCGAAGGCGCTGTCGTCGTCGTGAAGGGTGAGAATGGCGCTCCCGATACCATCACCTTCAAGACCGCTGATGCCGAGCTGACCCTCCTCCCCGGCGACAAGCTCACCGAACTCCTGGCCGTCGAGAAGGTTGCCGAGAAGACCTTCGTCCTCGAGGGCGAGAAGGTTGCCGCCAAAGACGGGAAGTCCGAAGGCTTCATGATCAAGTCCTTCGAAGAGAAGAAGGCTGACGCCGCCGCTCCGGCCGCTGCTCCGGCCACCGAAGAGAAGAAGTAATTCTTCCCCCGGTTCTTCCGAATACATCGGAAACAAGGAACCCGGATCCCTCGCGGATCCGGGTTTTCTTGTTTCCGGCGATCACCTGCCGTACAATATCCATTATTCGACATCCAGAACAGCCGGAGGCAACCGATGGAAAACATGAGAGGCGCATACGAGCAGCAGCAGCTCAACGGGATCGAGGCGTGGGAAGCCCAACCCCCTTCGACGATGGCGAGAACGATGGGATTCATCGCGGCCCCTCTGGCCTGGGCGGCCCAGAAGATGATCCCCGAAGAAATCATGGAAAAAGCCATCGATGCCGCCCTGAAGGCCGCCGCCGCGGTTTCGGGAAGTGACGACCTGCTGACCGATGCGAAAAAGCTGGGTTTCGATGCCGCGTCGGTGCGCGATCTTGCCAAAGCCCCACTCCATGTTTCCGACGGGCTCGCCGAGAATGTGATCACCTGGGCGAAGGGACTGGCGGCGGCCGAGGGAGCCGTCACCGGCATGACCGGCCTGCCTGGCCTGACGGCGGATATCCCGGCTCTGCTCGTCCTCACGATCCGCACCATCAGACGCCTTGGTGCCTGCTACGGTTTCGACAGCGCCGAGGAGGCCGAACGCTCGTTCATCCTTCAGACGCTTCGCGCCGGGGCGGCAAACTCGATGGAAGACAAGAAAAGCGCCATCACCGGCGCCGCCGAGATCCGGACGGTCCTGGACGCCCCGGACACCGCCGTGTCGACCCGTGAGCAGGGCTCCATCCTCGGCCGTGAGGCTTTCGCCGCCGCCATCCGAAACGTGGCGAAACAGCTTTGCATCAACCTGACCCGCCGGAAAGCCGTGCAGGTCATTCCAGTCGTCGGGGGCGGCGTGGGCGCGGCGATGAACGTGATGTTCGTTTCCGACGTCGCCGAAGCCGCTTTCAGGCTCTACCAGAAGCGGCGGCTCGAGATACAGGCGGTCAGCACCTCCGCCGCCCTGGCGAAAAAATAGCAGCCGGAACCGCGTCCCCACTGCTCTGCGCGCTGGTTTTATGATATCCTTCCCCAATGAAGAGGCTGGCGGTATTTCTGGTCGTGGCCCTCGGCGTCCTGATCGGATGCATGGGCGGGGGCGGTGGGGGAGGCGGCGTTGCCGGCTCTTCCGGAACGCTCGGCCATATTTCGGGAAAACTGACGCTCCAGTCCGGTCTGGCCAGCGTTCATGCCTCGTCGACCCGTTCGCTCGCCTCGGTTCAACCAGGTGACGCCGTCGTTTTTCTCGAGGAAAACCCCTCGATAACCGCGGTGCCGGCCGCCGACGGCTCATATCGCATCGACGGCATCCCGTTCGGCAGATATTACGTCCTCGTCAGGGTCCGTTCCCTCGGCGGCAACACCTACAAGGTGCGCTCCCTCGGCCAGGCCGCGCTCACAGCCGACGCCCCGGCTGCCCAGGTCGATCTTTCGGTCGCCCCGGCCGACGTTGCCGACCGCCGTGCTCGGCTCCTGGTCTACACACCGGCCGGCCAGGCCGCAGCGAACTGCGCCGTGAGCGTCTGGGGCGAGCCGTTCGATCCGATGGGGAACGGTATATATCAGTCGCCATATATGCCGGCCGGCGGTGTTGGAAACATTTTCATCGAGCCGCCCGCGGGAACCGCGTGGGAGCGGGGCGTGCTCGCAATCCCGGACGGCACTTTCAGGAGCGATACCCAGGTCGTCATCGGCACGACCATGGTTCCGGCCGGAAGCACGAACCACCCTCCAGTCGTATGTCTGACCGCGCCTCTCCGCACGACCGAGGGAAACGGGGCCATTCCCCTTTCGGCGGCCGCGTCCGACCAGGACGGCGACTCTCTCGCGACCTCCTGGTTCTCCAGCGGCGGGAGCTTTTCGCAGGTCGCGAGTTTTTCGGCCACCTGGATCGCGCCCGCGGACGCCGCCTCCGCTACCGTCACCTTCGAGGCGAGAGAGACGTCCGGTTACGGCCCGTATCTCACCTCCAAGGCGCAGTTCGTCATCTACGTTTCGCCTCCCGGCAGTGCCGAAATCCCGGGCGAAATCACCCTGTACGCCCCCAGGAAGCTCGCGGAAATCACCGGGACGGCGACTGCGCAGATACAGGGCAATACGGATGCTAATTATATAGCGAGTATTACATGGCCTTCCGATGTCACCCCGGCCGTCTCGTGGACCGCCACGAAGGGAACGCCGACGTCGCATTCCGGAACGACGTTCGCCTGGCGCTCGCCGGCTATTTCCGCCGGAAGCGTGGATACGGCGGTCATCACCCTCGTCGTCTCGGACGCCACGACGCGAATTGAGCGCACGGTGTCCATTCTGATATCCTCACTCCCGGCGGCGCAGATCACGTCCCCGACCGAGTCGCAGTTCGAAGCCGGCTCGACGGTGGCGTTCAGGGGCGAGGCGAGGGATTACCAGGGGGTGTCGATTTCCGCCGCCAGCCTCACCTGGTATCTTGCGACGGGCTCTTCGGCCCTGCAGCCCGTGGCGAGGGGCACGCGCGATTTCTCCTGGGTATTCGTTTCACGCGGAGCCTACCAGATCGCTCTCCGTGCCGTCGACAGCAAGAACGTAGCGGCCACGGTGACGAAGGATATCACCGTCGTCAATGCCCGCCCCGTCGTCACCATATCGAGCCCGGCGGACCAAACCAGCTACCTCGAGAATGTGGCGGTGAACTTCGAGGGCAGCGCCGTCGATCTCGAAGACGGGGCGATCACCGCGAACGACGCGCTCGGCTGGAATTCGAGTATCGACGGATTCCTCGCATCGGGACCGAGTATCAGCCGGTCCGATCTGTCCGCAGGTTCTCACCACATCACCCTGTTCGCACGCGACTCCGAAGGCGGGATCGGCACGGCAAGTATAACGGTAAGAATAAATCTGCCGCCCGCGATGGATTTCACGCCGGCCGATGATGCGGCCTTTTTCAGCGGCCATACGATCGCCTTTCAGGGCGTCGGAACGGACACGAACGGCGCGGCGATTCTCCCGACCCGGATGACCTGGTTTCTCGACGACGCCCCGACTGCATGGCGGACGGGAATCGGCTCGTTCGACGTTCCGGATACCGCCCTCACGGCCGGAACCCATCGCGTCCGGCTCGAGGGGACCGGGGCGCTTTCCTCGATTGGAAGCGTGACCCATCGGTTCCACGTCCGCGTGACGCCGTCATCCATCACGAGCCCTGCTGACGAAACCCGCGTCGACATCGGAACGCCCGTGACCTTGACGGCGACCCCCTCGTCGATCGGCGCTCTGACGATGGAATGGTGGAGAAGCTGGGGCGGGGCGGGGGCCGAAAGAATCGGTGCTGACACGCCTCTCATCCATACGTTCCCGGCGGGCCGCCATACGATATCCTACGTGGGCACGGACAGTCAGGGAGTCGTCAGCGCCGACTCGGTGGACCTCATCGTCGAAAACCTTCCGCTGATGGCGTTCACGCCCCTGTCGGGAAGCGTCTTCTTCGTCGGCACCGCCATTCCGTTCCGCGGCGTCGGCACCGATTCCGACGGCCTCAGCCCGATGCCGGCGGGGCGCATGACCTGGTACATCGATTCGCGCGGGGATGCGCCCTGGAAAACGGCCACCGCGTCATTCGACCTGGTGTCCGGCGTCGAGGCCGCGGGCGCAAGGCGCGTCACGCTTGCCGGCCTGAGTCTTCTCGGAGGGGCGATCGGTTCGGTGTCGCATGATATCACGATCGAATACCCGCTTCCCGAGATCACCGCCCCGGCATCGGGGACGACGTTCGATCCGTCGGAGCAGCTCGTTCTCAACGGAGCGCCTGTGGCGGACGGGGCGATCCCGATGCAGTGGTGGCTCGATTACGACTCACCGGGACGGCGGTTGCTTGGAAACACGACGATGGTTTCGACGGATTCCCCTTCACTTGGATGGCATTACGTAAGCTATATAGGTACTGATACAGCAGGGATCGGGAACCGCGACGACATCATGGTCCTGGTCAGGGCCAAGCCTGGCCTCGCGATTACGCCACCGGACGGGACGTGCCTGTTCGGTGGAGATGGCATCAACCTGATCGGCATGGCCACGGAGGCCGTCACCCTGGCGCCCATTCCTTCCGGAAATCTGACCTGGTATCTCGACGGAACCTTCTGGAAGACCAACTCGCCGAATCTCGTCGCGCCGGCGGAGGTGGCGACGGGGCTACACCGTATCGGCCTCGTGGCGGTCGATTCCAGCGGCATTGCTTCAGCCGCGACGAGCTCCATCTATTTCGGGTATACCCTCCCGTCCATTCAGAGCCCGGCTTCGGGAACACAGTTCACCGGCGGTTCGAACGTCACGTTCAATGCCGTTCCGCCCTCGACGGACACGATCGCGATGCGGTGGTATGACGACGGCGTCGAGTTCGGCACCGGCGACTCGGTGTCGTATGCGCCTGCGATTGGGCTTCATACGATCTCCTACGCCGGCACTGATCGGCTGGGCCGTGGCGCGACGCACACCATCCAGATCCTCGTCGATGACCCGCCAACCGTCGCTCTCTCCTGGGGAAGCGGCGTCGCCGTGCAGAACGGCGACATCGTGTTCGGGGGACATGCCTACTCGATGATCGGAGCAGGCACGCAGAGCACGAACCTGCCGGTGCCTTCCGCGAATCTGAAGTGGTATCTCGACGGGGCTCCCTGGAAAACCGGCACAAACGTGAATATCGCTGCCGGCGAGCTTGCGACCGGCTCACATCGGATCGCCCTGTGGGCAACCGATGAGTTGGGACTGGAAGCCTCCGTCACTCGTACCATCTTCATCGGATACCCCGTGTCGGAGATCACCTCTCCGGCTTCAGGAACGCGCGTCGATACCGGTATCGATACCACATTCACGGCGGTTCCCGACTCGTCCGGCACCACGATCGTCATGAACTGGTATTGGGACGAGACGAACGCATTCGGAACCGGCGAATCGGCCACGACGAACGCCATCGCAAGCGGCCGGCGCACGATCACCTACGTCGGCACCGACAGCGCCGATTTTGAGAGCCTGAACAGCATGACGATTCTGGTGAATCGACTGCCGACCGCTACCGCGCTGATAGTGAGTCCTGCCCAGTATGCAACCGCGCCTGGCGATATTCCGATATTCATTGCCAGCCCCGGAATTCCGATCGTTCTGAATGCGACGGGAACGGATTACGAACTGGGAGGAATACAGCCTGCGGCAAGCCTCTCGTGGTATTTCCCTCCTGGAAATTTCAGAACCACGGGAGCGTCCCTCTCGTTGAATATCGAAAATCCTGGTACGCAGACGGTGGTCCTCACCTCGACGGACAACTTCGGCTCGGTAGCCACGACAACGATTCAATTCTGGGTCTGGGATGCGGAAATTTATGATAATTCCAGGATTTCTCGGGGACTCTCGAATCCGACGGGAATCGTCGGATATGACCTGGATACCGTGTTCGTCGCGAACGCCTCGAATTCTGAAATCGTCAAATTCAAGCGGGGCAGGCTGCTCACCGCAAGCGGCGATCTGATGCTCGAGCCCGATCCGGCGACGGTCTCTCAGAACCTGACAGCCGGTGGCTTATTAACGAACAGCCTGATAACCATCTCCGGTGCAGGTGATTCCGTTTATTCTCTGGAAATGGATATCGGTGCCGGAACGAGTCGGATAAAACGATTCGCTGCTGGCGATCTGGCGGAGAAAATGATCAAGCCGGCGAAAACATATCAATTTCCGCTTGGTGGCAGCGATGATCAGCTCGATCATCCAACCGACATGCAGATTGTGGGAAATGTCGATGCAGTGGAGGCTTCGGTATTCTATATCGCGGACCGTGCCAACGGGAGAGTCGTAAAATGGGATATTCCGAACGATGCATTCTACAGCAAGAAGACCGGGCTCAGCGCTCCTGCGGCCGTGCGGTTCAACGCCTCCGACCAGCGAGTCTACATTCTCGAACAGGGGCTTGGTCGAATTTCCGTGTATGACAAGGAACTCAACACTTCCTATACCAGTTACAATATTGGGGCTCCCGGTGCCTCGTTCTGCATCTCCGCGACGAAAATCTATGCCACCGATCCCGCAAGCGGGCAGATCGTCATGTTCGACATGAACGGCAATACGCTTTATCGGTTCGGCCGGCCAGGGACCCAGCTTGGCGAGTTCTCCGAGCCGTGGGGCATTGCCGTCATCGAGAACGACCTGTATGTGGTCGAACGGGGAAACAACCGCGTTCAGCGGATACGCGGAGGCAGCTGGTGACGGCTCAGTACAGGTCGAGCGATTTGGCGCCGGCGTAGACTCCGCCGGTGGTGCCGACCCAGATGCGCCGCTTCGAGCCGGGCGGCCCCTCGGACTGGGTGAAGCAGTTCACTGTAAGTTGCCCACCAAGGCCTGAACTGATCTTTGTCCAAGTTGCACCCGCGTCTTTTGATCGAAATAGGCCATCTTCAGCTCCGACAAAGAAATACGTAACATTTGTTGGATCAATCAGGGTGCCACGTGCGTTGATTCCTGTAACAACCCCAAGGGAAGTGAAACTCACTCCTTTGTTGATGCTTCTGAAGGCTCCGACCGAAGAAGACACAAGCATTGTCCAGGGACTATTGGGATCAACTGATATATCAGTAATAATTCCATTTGGCGGAGACAATGATTTCGAATTGTTGTCTACCAGCCAATATCCGTTAACGAAGCTACGAGATGCGCCTGTCTCAGTGTCGAAAACCGGCTGATTGGTTTGCCAAACGAGAGGACCAGTTCCTTTTTGAGCATTCTTGATATAGCCGAATTCGCCATTCTCTGTTCCGAAATAAAGTAGATTTGGATCAGAAAAAGAGAGGTTCAAAGATCTAATAGTCCCTGTATAGAGAAGCTCTGTATTATTGGGATACGCTTGCACTGGGACAGGTGGGCTTGCAAACGTATTTGTTCTTTCCACCATTTTGGTTGCGGTATAATAATCTTTAAGCCAAAATGTTTGTTTAACAGGTTGTTCTGTGTATGGTTGAAAAATTCGGTCGATTCCAAAGTCTTGTGTGATGTAAAGATAGTCGGGGTTATGCCGATCCCAAGCGATTCCTTTGGTGGCGCCCGAAGCGATGGAAATGACTTGAGAATAGTCTCTTATGCCGCCTCCGAGGATGAAAACACCATCTTCTGTTGCAGCCGCGATGTCGTGATTTGACGTGTTGATTGCAAGCGAATTTACTATATGACTTAAAGGTGTGATCAGGGCAGTCGAGGCAAGTCCGCTTTTATTCCAGGTAAATGTTGCTGCATCAGTTTCAACCGTGGAGTCGACACGAGCCCACCAGACGCCGTTTCCATTCGTGCCGGCAAATAGAAAATAATCTTCATTGGGTTGCCAAATTGGATCCGCAATCAGGCAGTATACAGGAATGTCGCGGCCTGCATCATTTTTCATGCCGTCTTTTCTAGGTTTCCAGAAATCTTGTAAGTCGATATATATTGATGCACTTCGAACTGATGTTGCTCCAGATTCAGAATATTGATTCTGTGAAGTTGCCCTAATTTCTATTTTGCTGACCGCTGGACGTGCATTGGGAGTTTTATAAGCACCTGTCAATGAATCAATAGTGCCATATGCCTCATTCCCTCCGGTGATTCCATTAACAGTCCATATCGGTGAGCTTTCGATGATTGTTGGCCCATTAGCAGAAGAGAGTGACCCCCTTTCGATGACGGCTGCGGTAAGTTGGATTGAGTCGCCCTCTAACATGAGAGTGAATGTTTTTCCTGAAATATTTTCTGCATTCGTCGTTGGTAGCGCGTTACGACCGATTATCATGTCTGTTAGGACATCGGGATCAACAGTTGAGGAGGAAATTCCAGTAGTTCCCGATGCTGTTCCCGAAGCAGTTTCCGTGGGTGTGGAAAGAAGCGTTGAGGCGGAAAAGACCAGACTCGAGTCGATGCCTGTTCCGGAAAAGCGGGCGTAGACGGTTTTTGTGCCGTCTCCGGAAGGAAGATTCCAGCGACGATACTGCGTGTAGCGCTCCCAATAGGAGACGGTGAACTCGGCGTCGTTGGCCACCTGCATTTTGTCTGCACCTGGATACAAGAGATTCAGGAGGACATTCGTGGAAGTGACTGCTGTGGCGCCGTTTTCGATCCATACGCCAAGATATCCTTCCTTGCCGGTAGCAAGAAAAATCGATGCGTTGAGGATCGGTGAGACGTTGCCGCTTGCATCGCGGAACTGGGCATACACGGTTTTCGTGCCGTCAGGACCTGACAGAGTGATGCTTTTGCTGGTGGCATACGTTTCGAGAAGAGCGTCAGACAGATCGGCCTTCTGGCCGACCCGCATCTGCGTCGCGCCGGAGGCTCGCAGGTAGACGGTGACGGCCGAACTGTGTGATTCATAAGCACCACTATTTATCGAGATGGAGAGGTTCGTCGGCGTGGCGCCCGAGGCTGTCCAGGTGCCGAGCCCAGAGCGGGTCACGCGCTGGCCGGAGGTGGTCTGCAGGTGGATCGTGAAGTCGTAATAGGTGTTCGATGCCAGCCCCGTCACCTCGATCGAATGAGAAGTCGCCGCGGACGCGGAAACCGTCGTCCTGAGCGTCGAAGCACCGTAGGAAATCTGGGAAACAGCGGCAGTGTTCGATTTGAACACGAGCCTGACGCTCGAGCTCGTGATGCGGTCGAAGTAGGCCTCCTTCACCGCCAGCAGCGATGTTTCCGGTACCTGGACGGGCTGGTCCGCGCCGATCTGGAGCCCCGTGGCGAAGAGCGTCTCGCTGTCTCCCGTCGTCGCCGTGAGGCTGTAGATGCCCGCCGCCAGGTTCTGGAATGAAAAGATGCCGGCGTTTCCGGTGTAGGTCGTCGCGACGGTGGTGCCGGCGGCGTTTTTCGCGACGACGGCGATTCCCCCATAGAGCTGTCGTTCGGCAAAATACACCTGGCCGGAAACCTGTGTGGCCACCGCCGGCTGGGTCGAAACGCCGCCGCCGCCCCCGGCTCCCAGACACCCCGAAACCGCGAGCGCCAGAGCCGCCATGACGGCGATCCACCTCAAGATCCTCATGCCCCGCATTTTACCAGATCGTCCCGAATCGTACAAGGGCTGAAGACATCATGGTTCAGTCTTGGAAAACAGCTTCACCACAGAGTCACGGAGGCACAGAGAAAATTTCACCCCAAAGACACAAAAACGACCGCACTATATCCGTCGGGGCGGTTCGCGACTGGCATGTTGGTTTCGTATCGAGAGCCGATCCGCAGATGGCACAGATGAAAACCTGAGAATTCCTTTTCCGGAGTTTCCGAACGCGTCACGATGCGCCCGAAAACCTCTGTGGCTCAGTGTCTCTGTGGTGCGTTGCGCTGTTTTTCAGGCGAGTTCGTCGTAGCGGCGCTTGAGGGCCTGGATGTCCTGCCACATTTCCCAGTTCGGGCTGCCCCGTTCGCGCGACTGGTTGCGGAGCAGATACGACGGGTGATACATGGGCATGCAGGGGATGCCGAAAATCGAATCGAACCATGTGCCGCGGATCTTCGTGATGCCGAGCACATCTGGGCCCAGCACGTATTTGCACGAGGTGTTGCCGAGCAGTCCGATCAGCTGGGGCTTGATGAGGGCAAGCTGGCGCCGCAGGAACGGCGTGCAGCATTTCATCTCATCGAGGGTCGGCGTGCGGTTGTCGGGGGGGCGGCACTTGAGAATGTTGCCGATGAACACTTCCTCGCGCCTGAATCCCGCGGCGGCGAGAATCTTGTCGAGATGCTGGCCGGCGCGGCCCACGAACGGGCGACCCGTCGCGTCCTCGTCGGCGCCCGGCGCCTCGCCGATCAGGATCAGACGAGCATGGGGGTTGCCTTCTCCCGGGACCGTGTTCGTGCGGGTCTCGCAGAGAGAACAGCGCCTGCATGCCGCGATATCTGCCCGAATCTTCTCGAACGAATCGTCTGTGTCCTGTGCCGCGGAAGAAACCTCGCTCACGCCCGAATCACTTGCATATGACGCCACCGCGTCGATGACATGGGGTGAATCCTGTATAATACTTGATGTGCTATTTTCGATGCCGGACAGGCTCGAGGATGCCTTGCCGGCTTCAATATCTGCCTGAGCCCAGGCAAAAAACGTTTCGGCCCAGCTCTTCTTCGTCGACGGCCGAGCCAGTTCGAAATCATACGGCGATTCCCGCCCAGGTGGGGTCAGGATCTCGAACAGATCGACGCTTGCCGGGGGCTGGCCGGCGCCGCCCTCTTTCTTTTTCCTGGCCATTACGCTTCGTCCTTCGAACTCGGGGAATCGGAGCGGAACACCTTGGTGA
>ENA-UOWE01000606-UOWE01000606.1-activated-sludge-metagenome-genome-assembly--contig:-NODE-606-length-50263-cov-8.177063_pt1 | contig 50263 bp, 46 predicted proteins | sample MGYA00249841_ERZ761562 | MGnify/ENA primary metagenome ERZ761562 (study PRJEB28883, sample SAMN05720200) | activated sludge metagenome | isolation source: Anaerobic digester | place: Japan...
AAAAGATCGATTTACAGAGGCTCGCTGAATGGTGAATTGGTAAGGGGGCTAATGAATTAAATTTTTGAGAGGATGTGACCTGGTAACGGGCAATATAGGATACCGGATCCCCTGTAATACTCACTGTTTCACCGACGTATTCGACCCCGGGGATCTTATTCAGTCTCTCCACATCATAGACTCGCGGGCCATACTGGTACCGGGCATACTCGTAGTACCAGTCAGGATACCCGATATTACTGATGGTGCGGTTTGTGACATCGTTGAAATTTCCATTCCGGTATGTGACAATTATCCTGCCGGTAAGCGCTTTCCAGTCCTCGAGCGTCTGCATGGCCGCCCCATTGCTGTAGGTGGTCAGATATTCCCGTGCGGATCTCTCATCCTGTTGGTAGAGTTCAAGTGCATGAGCCTCGATTTCAGGTTGCTTTGCGATGGCTGCACCCTCAATCCGTTCCTGTTCCGCCTTGATCTCTGGTATGATGTTGCTGTACATCAACCGTGCATAGTTCTGGAGAAGTTCATATGGCCAGAACGCGGTATTCAAGTCGAACTCCCAGTGGGAACCGTGCAGGTAAGGAGCCGGCATATAATAAATTCCCGCATAGAACGGCACGTAGCAGGTCTCGGCCGGTGATGACATGCCAAGCCAGCAAATTCCTCCAATCGGATCGGGCAAGGATGCCCTTCCCTGGCAGATATAGGAGTATCCGCACGGATCTGTCGAGATAGGCCGTGGCCATGCTCCCGGCTTGAGATCTCCCTCCTTGAGAGGATCATGGAGATCGAATGGACCCCATACGCGGTACGGGTCTCCAAACGGCCCGCCAGCAGGAGGCGCAGTCAGGTCGAACTCCGTTCCTTCGTAGTGATCGCGGAAGATGGACAGGGCCGTAGTGATATTCACCGGGACATCCGGCCTGATCGAGAAGGGATATGCCCTGGTGAAGGGGCCATCTACGTAGGGCGAGAGGTGTAAAGACGGTGCGAGCCGGTCATAAATTCTCCAGACTCTGCCAAGAGAGTAATATGGATGTGAATACTCCCCGGTACCTACCACTTTTGCCCAGTCCAGGGGACCATCGGACGGCTTCCACCACCCCATCTTCTGGGCATTTACCTTGAGCGTTTTTGAAAAGATCTGGTGAGGATTATCTTCGGAAAGTTCCCTGATACGGAACTCGTTCGCGGCGACAAACACATGGCCCGGTTCAACCTGCTGTGCAGCCCAGTATCCTCCCGTTCCGTCCGGGGTTCCGCCACACATCTCGATCACCCAGGCGTCAGAGGGGTCTGCAAAGATCAGTGTCTCACCAGTGCCATAATAGCCATAGGTGTCGATCAGCTCGCCGATAAGTGTCACGGCCTCTTTTGCGGTTTTACACCGTTCAAGGGCAATATTTGAAAGCTCTGAACTATAGAAGATCCGCTTGCCCTCTTCTGCCCCCGGGTGAACCTTTGCATAATCCGTGCATTCACCGCTCATCAGCTGGTGCTCGTTGATGATACCGTATGAGCCGGTGATATACGCGTAAGTATGGTTTACTTCAGGTATTGCTCCGATAATCACCGTCTGTGTCTCATTGGCAGGAGATTCACCAATGAATTCCCCTCCGCTGTTGGGATCGTACACGATGGGTCTCATTGCGCCCGCAGGATGGTCCTTTGCGATGATATGTCTGAACGAGACCATGTCTTCCCGTATGTGGTGATAAACAAGGCCCGGACCGAATCCATCATTTGAATGTCCCACAAATACTGAACCATCTTCTGACGCTTCAGCGGTAACCACAAACGTGGTACACCCCTCTACAGAAGAGATCCCCACCGCCATTATGACGAGGAGAACTATGGAAAACGAGTGACATTTCATGAATTCCTTTTTTCATTCAGGTGTTGTATATATAATAATCGAAAAACCATTGAAACCATCCCTTTCTCATCTGGCTGGATGAGCAGTAAAAAGAACGTCTGCACGAACGTGACAGCGGAGTTCAAGTTACCATACTCATATCAAATCCAAATCAAGTGTGAATCCCGCAGTTGGGGCATTTATTATCAGGAGAGGAAAGCCGCCAGGGGGACTTGAACCCCCGACCTGCTGATTACGAATCAGCCGCTATACCGCTAAGCCATGGCGGCAGGATATCCCAGTACTTTCAACCTGATAAAATATGAAGATTCGGCATAAGACGTTCTGTTGTCACCAGGTACGTGATCTCTGGCTGCCGGTACGCGCCTTATCCAGTCCCGGAAAAATACCAAAAAAAGAAGGAAAAATACTTTTTTTATGAGTATCCCCTGATCGTGGTGACACTGTCGCCCTGCTGCTTCCCCTGGGCGGCCTCCACTTTACCAAACTTCGACTCGTAGTCGGCCATCGTCTTTGAGAAGACCGAGAGGAGTGTCTTTGCATGCTGTGGAGTGATGCTGACGATAGCTTTTGCCCGGGCCTGGTTGACACCCGGGATCTGGTGCAGGAAGACGAAGGTGAATTCGTCTTCTTTATAGGCGATCTGGATCATATTGCTGTATACAGGGTCAAGGGTGTTGGGAATATTGACCGCGATCTCGTGCGATGTCATGCAAGTACTGTGGGAATGGATCGGGTTAATCCTTTCCGGGCACAGGGTCCTGGCGGGACATTTACCCGGGCCTTTCAAACAGGAACCCGTGTCCACGCGGGTTTCGGCCTCCCTGAACCAGTCTTCCCTGAATTTATCCGTTTTTTCCCGACGGTTTACATATCCACAGGAAAGAGCACGGTGAGAGTTGGTCCGTATGAATAAGACAGGAGAGGGGTGTGACCGGCCGATCCCGGTCTCATCCGTTGTGACTGCATCCCTCTGCCCCATGCGCCTCTCCCTTGATTCCGGGTCAGGTGAGTCGCGGTTCGAGAGCCCGAGATATACTATCTGCAAGCAGATATCCTCTCACCTTGGCCATCACCTGGATCCCGCGCAGATATGGAAAGAAGTGGTCGCAATCGTCCCCGACATCGACACAGGGTTATATGGATTCCTGGAGTCGTGTATCGCACAGTGCGAGGAAGGGGGCCCGTGGCCTGCATTCTCGGATACGGATGTCTATCTCCGGTCTGAGACACATGGTCTTGCGGGAAACCTCGACAAGCTCCTCGAGTCTGATCCCTTTATCTCAATAGTCAGGGCCGGCAGGGCACCCACAGCAGGAGTCTACTCCGCCGATAGGCTCAGGGTGTTTGGGTATATGCTGCTCGTCAGCGAAGTGACAGGAAAAGATGTCTCCGGCGGAATGGTCGAGTACATTCCGTCCGGCGTCGCAAGGCCCTGCCTCCCCCAGCCGATAGACAAGCGCAGGTTCTTCAAAGCACTCACTGACGCAAGGGCCATCCTGTCAGGGGAAAGCACCCCGAGACCCACCGGTGCCAGGTGCAGGGCCTGCGAGTCTTACGGCGCGTGCAGCTCTCCGGGCCGCCGCCTCTCCGACATCATTTGAATGCAGGAGCGTCCACCGTCCGGCAAAGCCTGACGCTCTCTCTCAACCCTTCCCAAGAAGAGTAAGGGATCGGATATATTCCCCGCGTGCTTCACGGGTCGTCCCTACTACAAGCCAGATCTCGTCTCCATGCCTCTCGCAGACACCCCTTGCTTCAATTCGCTCTCCTTCGAGCGCCTGCCCGCTGTAAGTATGGGTGAAGGAGAGGACTCGTGAGACATCGGGGTGATCTATCTCGTAGACCGCGGGATTGTCATGGGAGAGGTGTGCATCAATGACCCGTGCCTCGATTGTGTCCGTCCCAAGCGCCTCCCCCTTTTCAGAGGGGAATGAATGCAGGGCCTTGTATGACCGGGTATAGAGCAGGTCGAAATATGTCCCTCCTATCTGGCCCCTGTTCCATTTCCTCTTCTCGTGCAGGAGAAACTCCCCGAAATCAAGTTCCGGGTTCCGCTTTGCGTAGATCTTCCTCCAGGTCTCCTCGTCGATTGCAGGGAGCTTTCCTTTCAGGGTCGCATACCTCAGCAGTTCCTGGGCATGGAACCACTGCCGGCCATATACAACCAGGTCGATATCAGAAGCGCGAGTCTCCAGGCCGCAGAGGAATGACCCGGTGCATCCGATCGTCCCCGGGGGGAGGTTGAACAGCGAGACAAGAGTGTATATCCTGTGATCGCGGGCGGTGATGTGCGAGATCTCAATCTCGGGCTTGTAGACGTTCCGGATATCAGTCACAGGTACCCGGTGGAGGAGATCGAGGTATTCAGGCTTTTCCTTCCGAATGAGATCATAAGACTCTTCGAAATCAACCTTCCTGAACCGCTCGCCTTCCGTATTCAACCGGTCGCCGGCAGGGTCAGGTACATACCGAAGCAGGCAGCCCACCCTGTCGCGGTTATCGTAGGCTGAGACTGCATACAGCCATCCGTCTGTATCCTCGATAAAATCACGAAGCCTGATGGGCCTTCTCCTCACCGGGATCACCACATTTCGGTTATGTACGCTTCCACATCCTCGGCGAGAGCCCCACGTCGAAGGATAGCGCCATTTTCGAGGTCAACGACAGTGCTCGGGGTTCCGGGCAGCCGGCCACCATCGATAAGAAGATCGTGCATCACATGGCACTCGTCTGGAGAGACAGGGTCCCTCGCACCGTGCTGGTTGGCGCTTGTGGCCGTGACGGGCGAGTCGAGGAGCTTGATAAGCCGGAGGGAGACAGGATGTGCAGGCAACCGTATCCCGATCATCCCTGTCCCTCCCGTGAGAATCTCAGGAAGCGAAGACCTTGCCGGGACGACCACAGTCACCGGCCCTGGAAGAAAGGCCTCCATGAATGCGAGTGCCCGGCGGTCTATCCTTGCAACCCCAAAGGCCATCTCGAATTCGGAGACTGCGATTGAAATGGGCTGGGAAACCGGGCGTCTCTTTGCCTCATATACCTTGAGGATCGCTTCTTCAGAGAGCGCGTCTGCACCGAGCCCATAGATGGTGTCTGTAGGATACACCACGAGCCCATCATGCCGGAGGATTCTGACCGCCCGCTCGACCATGTCCATATCAGAATTCCTTGCCTCTGACACGGTTGATGTCGAATACTGCCTTTTGACTGACATGCATGACGGCAAATACCCCGGCCTGGATGGGATCCGTAACGACCATGTCCGCGTGCTGGGGAACACTCCCTGCCATCTTCAGCGCAATCACCGGGATACCTGCGTCCCTTACCCTGTCGACAGCCCGGGAGATATCGCCTCCCATCAGTGATCCCGCCAGCACGAGGATCGCGGCCCTCGGCAGCCTCGCAACTGCATCGACGGCCTGGGCGACGGTTTTTTCACCCACGAGAGGGATGGTGTCGACAGATATGCGCTCTCCACGGATATTATGCCTGTCAGCCTCGTTTACCGCCCCGAGAGCCACCTGGGCAACCTGTGCGCCTCCGCCAATGATGATCACCCTCGTCCCGTAAATATGGCTGAACGGTTCGACGGACTTCACCTCTTTGACTGAGGAGATCTCTGCAAGGTGCGAGATCATCCCGGCCGTATCGGAGCAGGCGTCATACTCCATGTACAGCTCGGCCATACCTTCCCAGGGACCCGAATCGAATATCTCCTGGTGAATCATCAGGATATTCGCGTGGTGTCCGGCGACTACAGTAGAGATATCGCGTAGAACGCCCCTTCTGTTCTCCGCGATGATGCGCAGGGCAAAGAGATCCGATTCCTGATCATCCATGGCGGGTATGCGATAGCCGGGGATCGAACCCGGGTTAGAGGCTTGGGAAGCCCCTGTCCTGCCGCTAGACTACTATCGCACGAGAAATATGGTAGAATACATTCGCATCAGTCCGACATAAATGTTCTTTTTCGTGGAAATTGGGGCGCACATGGGCGACCTGCGTGGAGGGCGTCCCCGCCGGCTAGCGTGGTTCTCTCCGGTCACGGTTCTCATGCAGTTCTCTTACCACTTCGCGGTGGAGGGCGAGCATCATGTCAGAGAGGATTCCGAACATGAATATCTGGAATCCAACCACGATGAGGAGAACGGTGAGGAGGGTCAGGGGGAGGTGTTCAATCTGGCGAAGCCACTCGATGATGACATAGACACCGATGAAGAACCCAGAAGCCATGAAGATCAGGCCAATCAGGCCAAAATAAAAAAGGGGGTTGTTCATCCTGGCCAGGCGGTAAATTGTTGCAGTGATTTTGAACCCATCATGAAATGGGTTCAGTTTGGTTGGAGTCCCCGGCCTCTTCTTGTACTCGATTGGGACAACAGAGATCTTCTGCCCACTGCGGACCGCTTCAGCCGAGATCTCGGTCTCAATCCCAAATCCCACTTCTTTCAGGTGCATCTGGTGCAGTGCATCCCTTGTGAACGCACGGTACCCGGAGAGGATGTCTGAAAGGTATGCAGCATGGGCAACCTTGAAGAGGCGGTTTAAGACCTGGTTTCCGAAATAATTCAACCCTGAAAATGCATCCCGGTTCTGTTCATTGAGCCTGTCGCCGATGACATGGTCATACCCTTCTGCAAGGGGGGCAAGCATCTTCTCAGCATCAGTGGGGGAGTACGTGCCGTCACCATCGATCATCAGGATGTATGGCTGTTCTATAAGAGGAAATGCCTCGATCAGTGCATTCCCCTTGCCCTTCCCTGACTGGACCTCTACTCTTGCTCCTTCCTGGGCTGCGATCGTGCGGGTGTCGTCAGTGCTGTTCCCGTCAATAATAAAAATTTTGGAATAGCCAAGCCTCCTGAACTCGCGGATCAGGGCACCTATGGTCGGACTCTCGTTGAGAGTAGGGATCAGGACGCAGACCTGGTCCTTGTCGATGGGCATCGAGCTATATTTAAAAATCCACGGACATAAGTGCTTCCATGCACATCGCCAAAAAAGGCCTGCGGGTGCTTGGAATCGCGGAGAGTTTCTCTTCGCGGGAATACTCGATACTCGCGGGAGTGGTGATGAGAAAGGACCTTCGAATCGATGGAGTGGCACTGTCGCGTATTACTGTGGGTGGCAACGACGCGACAGGAGGGGTGCTGGCCATATACCACTCGCTTCGTCGAAGAGATATCAATGTGATCATGGTGAGCGGGTGCGTCATTGCATGGTTCAACATTCTTGACCCTGCCACCTTATTCCGGGAGACCGGAGTCCCGGTTATCGTTGTCACGTACGAGGATTCTGAAGGACTGGCGCCTGACATTTGCCGCCATTTCCCTGGCGACTCGATGCGGCTCGCGTGTTACGAATCGCTCGGTGAACGGATCCCATGTACACTCCCCACTGGCTATACCGTGTATATCCGTCCTTTCGGCCTCAATCATGAAGATTCCTTCCGTCTCTGCCGGGACTTTGCGAGGGACGGAAAGATCCCCGAACCCCTCCGCGTTGCACGCCTCGTGGCGAGATCGGTATTGCGGATTTCATGAACTGGGTTCTGGAAAAGAGAGGAATTCTGTCTGTTTTTAACAATATTGTCTGGCCCCTTAAAAAAATCAAAGTCCTCTTGGCACAGCGGTGGGACCGTAGGCTGTCCTCTGGAAGACAAGGGCACTGCCGGCATTGTCGGTCAGGGTGAGGGTATCGCCTGTGATGGAGTAACTCGCGGCATTCTGGAGGTGGTTGAGATATCTCGCCTCGATGTCGCTTGTCTCGGTGCAATACATCAGGGTCGCGACCACAGGGCCCACCCCGATACCCAACCCGCCTTGGAGGACTTCTCCTGTCAGGGTATATTGGCCGCTGTAGTGGTTGCACCCGGCGAATCCTGATACCACTCCCTGTCCGGTAAAGGTTGCATCCATTTGAGGACTGATGGTCTGGACAGGTGAAGAACCCCCTGGTCCGGTCATCGCTTTCAGGTACCACGTCCCAAGCAGGGCCCCATCTGTACGTGGAGTCGGCGTGGGAAATGGTGTCACCACTTGTTCCGTGGAAGGCGGCGGGGTTGCCCGCGGAGATGACATCTCGGTGCAGCCCGAAGCGACAATGGCAAGGAGAATGCAGGCGATCATCCAGTGCAAAATGAGTTTCATACGTTCGATTGCGTGCTCTTTGATAAAAGAGGTATCGTGGGCAAAGATGAGCAGGTCGCCAGATGATCCAGTCTGCGCAGCGTGGGAGATTACGCGGTGATGCTGTGTCGGGATACCAGTGTTGACTTCGGTTTCTGGTAGACCTCGACTGTTATCCGGTCGCCGGGGTGAAATGTCCCATCCGCGAAATCAATCGCGATCTTCTCGGACGGGTTCCACCACTCGCCCGAGCACCCTAATCCGCTCATGGTCTGGACGCCAAAATGGTGAGTTGAAATGAAGCGGTGTCCGTTGAGCGTCTCGATCACGCAGGGAATCTTCTCCTGGTTTCGGAAAAATACCGGGTACAAATCGTCATTCTTGTAGCTGACGGTCCCGTTATGACAGAGGGTGACCCGGGAGTCATAGTTCATGGCGCCCCCGTCGCTCACATGCCTCACGCTTTTTATCTCGAGAAACGAGGGGGTCGGCGAGAAAATTGACATGTTGAAGGAAGGGAAAACGATGGAGAGGAGGAGGAGCGCTGCGAGAAGTATGGTTATCGCTACCATCAGGATGGTGGCCATGGGATGTGACATGGCTTGATGGCGGTCGATTGCGGTCAAACTATCGCTGGTAGTCGTCCTTCCCGAATAAATTTTGTGAATTGTATTCAGAGGCCAACCTCATTACGGAAAGATATCGCGGTAGTCTTGGTATCTGGCTACTCAAATTGTGTTCAGCCTCATCACTTTTCATAAACGAAGAAAGAACCAGGATTGTGACGAATGGAAAAATACCTTCAGGTAAGATCGGTTGACCCTTCCAACTGGCATATTGTTCTTGACACCTTCGCTCCATGAGTGCACCTTTTCGAACTATCAGGCCCTCGGAGCATTTCCAGGGTCAGTGGTAAGGTATCGCACGCACGTGTAAGGAGACTGGGGCCCTCACGAATTGCCGCACATCCACCAACGCTTTTCGTATTTTGCCAAATATTATAGGCAGAATTAAAGAACGGTATACATCGTATCGCGGCTTTCCGCCACCTTACCCAGGATGTGATGTCCTCATACGCACCCACCAGGTGTCACGACAGCGGTTAGGTGAGAGATTTTTAATGCAGGGAGCTAAGTCGAGTCAATAGTCCCACAGAAGGCTGAAAAGTAACATTTTTTTGCACAATATGAGAAAAGGCATTTCTGCCCTTGCACAATAGCTGTCATTCATGACATGTATGAGAAGTCCATGGATTACGATCCTTTCTTTCGGATATTAAAAAATGGAAGTCCCTACATTATCAAAGAGATAAATCTCATGAATCAGGAATAAAGACGCGGTATGTTACGTTCTCCTCCATAAAAAGCCAGTATCCTTTGCCGGGTATGAGTGTCCTTGAATCGTTGTGGATCCCCATCCCCCCATTTACAATGGATACTTCGTAGCGCTGGGCGATCGGGTCGAACCCATAACTGTATTTCCAGGAGGAGTATACCGGGAAGAGAGCATCCCTCGCGGGTACCTCGGTCAGGTTGAGGATGCCAAATCCATTCCACCCTGAATACAGGTTACGCTCGACAAGTCCCTGCGTGCCGGAAAAGAAGAGAGGGAGGGTGACGTGCGACGAACTGTAGACCCAGATGCTGTCGGTTGCGTTGAGATGTGTCGCGGGGTACACGCGTTCGTATAACTGGATTGTGCTGTTGTAACGCCAGATTGGCCTCCCGGATGTATCGACAGATGTGAATATACTGCCGGAATCAGATCCGGGGGAGAGATATCGCGGGATGGAGATGTGGTTCCATCCTGGCTCGAACGTGAGCGTAATCCCAGGGACCCCCGTCGGCGTGACGGTGGGGCTGGTGGTCGGCAACGTTGTAGGCCCAGTGGTGGGAACAGTCGTCACCGTAGTGTGAGGCGAGGTGGTGGGAGCGGTGGTGTGTGTGGTTGTCGGACTGCCCGTGGTAGCAGTGGTGACCGGCGACGTGGTGGGTGTGGTAGTTACAGGGGTGGTGAATGTTGGAGTAGGGGTTGGGCCGGCGAAATCGAGGGCAATGTTCTGGGAGGTTCCCGACTGGAAATACGCAGTCTGCGGTGCCTGCAACGCTTCATTCAGCCAGAATGTGATAAGGACAGGTCCTGCTGCGATCTCGCTGCTCGTGGCATAGACCTTGAGCCTCTGATCGAAAGGTCCCGCTCCTCCATACGTACCAGGAGAGACCACAACCACCTCTCCTGCATTCCTGGACCCTATCCGTGCGGTGATTCGTGCCCCAGCGGGAACAGGGAGTCCCGACAAGGTAGCCTGCCCGAAAAACTCCGAGGGAATCTGTACCGTGGGCTGGGTAGTAGGCACAGTGGTTGGCGTGGTCGTGACTTGGGTGGTGGTCGGAATGACCGTGGTTGCGGTGGTAACCGGCGACGTGGTGGGGGTAGTCGTCACAGGGGTGGTCTGGGTGGGCGAAGGACCCGTGACGGCAATATAGTCGTACTTGATGAGAGAATGATACCCTTCGCTGTCAGTCCTGTCCAGCCTGACCGTGAAAATCCCTTCCTGGAGATATGTATGGGAAATAGTACCCGTCGGATCGAATGCGATAGCCCCGTCACCAAAATCCCACCTTCTCGAGTCGCCAATCACAGGCAGGCTGCTTGTATCGGTAAAGAGGACATCGAGTGGATAAGAACCGGATGTGATGTTTGCAGTAAAATCTATGCTTGATGCACCTTCTGCAGGGATAACCATGCCGGCGAATATCAGGAGAAAAATGAGTAAAACCCATGAGAAATATCTATCATTTCCCGGGTGATAACTGCATGTCGGCCTTGCAATGCATCTGTCTCCAGGATTCATGCACGCATTGTGTCTTCACATTGACAGATATATACTCTTCTGATTCCAGGAGACCGAGTGCAGGATTGGGAATGCATTAGAATGCATTGGTGCGACGCATATTTTCAAGAACACACACTTACATGCGCGGTTAATTCTCCAAGGTCTGGCGAGGATATATTCGGGTCCATATCGCCGCAACTGTTAGATTGGGAAATACCTGAGGAAACAGCATATCTGCTTTCGTCGGATTGCGGGGCGTCCAGGGCAGAACGCTGGTCCCTAAAAATGCCTGAAGGGATTCAAACAACTTTCTCAGAATGGCCGCACAAAAGGTGTTCAGCCACCTTAAGAAATACACACAATCAAGAATTACCTCTCAAATTAATGTGAGATCCGTTCACGCCGCAGTATGGCTTAATTCCATACTACAGGATGTGGAGCAGGTCAGGTTCGAAAACCGAATACCACGATCAGTTCCATGGATCTCCCCCACCCATCTGCCCGAGAATCTGGGACTTTGTGCCCCCAAAAAGGCCTTTTCAAAGACTTTTGGTTTAACGCACGCACACCCGATCGTTTACCAGACCCCTTTGAGAAGACCCGTACCGGGTCAGGGTCTATCCGGAAGAAGAAGTGGAGCGGTGGAGGGGTGTTTCAGGTCTCCTCCTCTCCTGTGCGGACCCTGATTGACCTCTCTACGGGGATTACGAATATCCTGCCGTCTCCCATCTTCCCCGTCCGCGCGGCATCGGAAATCGCGTGTATGATCCCATCAGCGTCATTGTCTTTGACCACTACCTCGATCTGGACCTTTGGGATGAGGTCAACCACCATGATCCCCCCACGATACTGGAGCCTGATTCCTTTCTGGTCTCCCCTCCCCGATACTTCGAGTACCGTCATGCCGTAAGTCCCCTTCTCTTCAAGGGCTTTTTTAACGAACTCGAGGCGTTCGGGACGGATGATGGCCTTGATCATCTTCATCGTGATCTCCCCCTATACCCGCTCCCCGTGCTGGGAGATATCAAGACCGACATACTCCTCCTCTTCACTCACGCGCAATCCGATTACCTTGTCCACCGCGAAAGCCAGTATGAAGGTGACAACGAAGGCATATACGAGTGCCGCAAGTGCCCCGGCAGCATTTGCAAGGAACTGGGTGACATTTCCCTCGATAAGACCCGAGTACCCGTTCACCGCGGCGACTGCAAATATCCCGGTCGCAAATGCACCCCAGAGACCACCCATCCCGTGGATGGACCATGCATCCAGGCTCTCGTCAAGACCCTTGTTGATTCGCCACAGCATACACGCGTAACAGAGGAGCCCTGCGACAATCCCGATGGCGATGGCTCCAGTCACCGTCACGTATCCCGCAGCGGGAGTGATCGCGACGAGTCCGGCAATCGCCCCACTCACCATGCCGAGTGAACTCGGTTTGCCCCTCACCCAGCTCGCAGCAAGCCAGGCAAGGCCTCCTGCCGCTGCAGATATGTTCGTGACCATGAACGCATTTGCAGCGATGCCGTCAGCAGCAAGTGCACTCCCTGCGTTGAACCCGAACCAGCCGAACCAGAGCAGTGCGGCGCCGAGCAGGGTCATCGGGATGTTGTGCGGCTCCATGGTATACTTCCCGAAACCCGCCCTCTTTCCGATGACCATCGCCACGGCAAGGGCCGCAAAACCCGAGCTGATGTGAACGACAGTCCCGCCAGCGAAATCGAGCGCCCCGAATGCCATGGCCCACCCACCTCCCCAGGCCCAGTGAGCAAGAGGGTCGTAGACAAGTGTTGTCCAGAGGAGGGCAAAGACCAGGAAGGCAGAGAGTTTTACCCTCTCAGCAAAGCCGGATGTCACGATAGCCATTGCAATCGCGGCGAACACGAGCTGGAACGCCACGAAGAGGAGGGGCGGATAGCCCTGGTCTCCGGCCTCGATTCCAATACCCTGCAGGCCCGCAAACTGGAGATTCCCGATGAACCCCCCAATATCCTGTCCAAACGCCAGCGAATAGCCCATCACCACCCACTGGATGCTGACGAGCGCAAAGACGATGAAGGAGAGCGCGACCATGGAGATGAAGTTCTTTCTCCGGACCAGTCCCCCGTAGAAGAATCCCACGCCAGGCGTCATCAGCATCACCAGGGCTGTGGCAGTCAGCAACCATGCGGTGGTCCCCGTGTCTAATGTCATTTGAATCTCCTGAACCCTTCTTTTCAATTCTCTAACTGATACTCAGCCTGCATTAAGGTGATTTCCAGCCGGCAGGGATCACAGCGGGATTGGGGATCGCTCCTTTTCAAGGGACATCCGAATATCTCTCCATTATGAAGATGAGGGATCACCCATTCTCCGCAGCATCCTTCCCTGGACCGGTATATCAAATGGTACCTGGTCTGGTGCCCGGTGGGCAGCAATTCATCCCTTCGGGCAGAATTCTTCCCTTTCCCGGAAGGGGACATGGGTAAGACCCTGTTTCCCGTTGAGTTGAACCAGACGTGTATCATTTGATTGGTAGAAGTATGGTTCTATGTTATATATATTTTTTGTTTTTTTCTAATGAAAATATCCCTGAATGGAAAAGATCAGGCAGGATCCATAGACTATCAAACGATAATTGAGAGAATTATTGCATGAAAGCGATTATGGTGCCGGGGAGTCCCCGGCACACCAGAGCACAATGACCGGGATTAACCGGTCAGGAGAAATTTTTCGGGAGGACCAACAGTATCACTACATATCAGGCCTCCACCTCCCCAGTCCGTATCCTGATCGATTGCAGCACGTCAACCACGAATATCATTCCGTCACCAGGTTTTCCGGTAAACGCATGGGCAGTGATGGCCCGGACTACCGCATCTTCAAGAGAATCGGGGACAACGATATCGACTCTTACTTTTGGGAGAAGGTCGACGTTGAAGATGCCTCCGCGAAACTGGAGCCCGATTCCCCCCTGCTTTCCCCTTCCCATCACTCCCTTCAGCGTCATTCCAAAAATCCCCTCTTTTTCAAGGGCTTTTTGTATGAAGGGTATCCTCTCTTCCCTGACAATTGCAGAGATGCTCTTCATGACTTTCCTCAGATCTCTCTACGGCTTAGACGTTCCACTTCACACTTGAAGGGTTGATCCAACCCGGTTCCTGGGAAGATTGGGAGCCAGTGGTTCTCTGTCATCTCCTTTCCGAGAGGGCTCACTAACCATCCCAGGCTTGCCCCTTCTTCCTCGTGATTGCGATCCATGGCAAGAGCTTTCCTTCAAATCGATGGAAGGAAATTATTTGTTGTAGGATAAATAATTATCTATTTTGTATTAAAGAAAAAAAATTAATAGGTTGCCAGGTAGCGGTCAAGTTCCCAGGGATGCACTGCAAGCCTGAACGAATCGGTCTCCAGCTGTGCAATGGAGTTAAGACCGTCCATGATGTGGGTACCCATCGCGCTCTTTATCACGTCATCGTTGTTGAGTTCCGCGTTTGCTTCGATAAGGCTCCCGGGGAGCATCTCAATCCCCCGTGTCTTCCTCTCCTTTTCAGAGAGATGGTAAATATTCACGTCGGTGCTTTCCGGAGGTTCGATCTTTTTCTTAATCCCATCAAGACCTGCTGCGAGCATCGCTGCAAAACAGAGGTATGGGTTGCACATTGGATCCGGACTGCGGAACTCGGCCCTCGTACTATTCCCGCGGGCAGCGGGAACCCTCACCAGCGCGGAACGGTTGGAGGCACTCCATGTGATGTACACAGGGGCTTCATAGCCAGGGACGAGACGTTTGTAAGAGTTTATCGTCGGATTCGCGACCCTGGTGATTGCCTTGGCATGCTCAAGTATACCGCCGATATAATGGTATGCAGTTGACGACAACTGGTTCTCCCCCTTTGGATCGTAAAATGCATTCTTGCCATTCTTTGAGAGAGATCCATGGGTGTGCATCCCGCTCCCGTTGATACCGGCAATAGGCTTGGCCATGAAGGTTGCATGGAGGTTGCGCTTTAGCGCGAGGGTCTTTGTCGCAAATTTGAAGGTGATTACCTTATCAGCGGTATCAAGCGCATTACTATACTTGAAATCAATTTCGTGCTGGCTCTCGGCCACCTCGTGGTGGGATGCCTCGATCTCAAAGCCCATCTGGGTGAGGGCAAATACAATATCCCTGCGCACGTCTTCTGCCCAGTCTGTAGGGGCAAGGTCAAAGTATCCACCGAAGTCCTGGTATACCGTGGAAGGCCGGCCGTCTACCATCTTGAAGAGGAAAAATTCAAGCTCGGGGCCGGTGTTGAATGAAAAGCCCATAGATTTTGCTTTTTCAATCTGCTTTTTCAGGATATATCTCGGGTCACCTTCGAAAGGTTTGTTCCCGTAGGTATAGACGTCGCAGATGAAACGGGCAACTCTGGCATCTGCAGGCCTCCAGGGGAGGATTGCATAGGTATTTATATCCGGCTTCAGGAGCATGTCGGACTCTTCGATCCGTGCGAACCCCTCGATGGATGATCCATCAAACCAGATACCTTCAGTGAGCGCTTTTTCTGCCTGCTGGACCGGGATAGCCACGTTTTTGGGCATTCCCTGGATATCCGTGAACTGCAGGCGAAGGAACTTGACCAAGTCTGCATCAATCCGTTCCAGCATCTCAGACACAATGTCTCTGCTCATATGGAAATTAACTTCTACCTAATCAGATATATATTTAATGTAACAGGCCAGATAGTGATGGAGACTATGCATCAGGCCAGGTATCATTATCTTTATGCCGGACTGAATTACGGGCAACGCAGGCCGTGGTTGATATGTGTGGAATAATTGGAGTTATAGACAGGTCAAAGGAACGCATGGACGGCCGGGCGATTCGATCGGCGCTCTCCATGATGGATGAACGGGGAAGCGGGGAAGGCGCCGGTTATGTTGCCTATGGGGCATTCCCGGAATTTGCTGATTACTATGCCATCCACGTCTTCTTTGATGCGATCCACGAGACAAAAGCGGCGGTTGACCAGGAGTTATCCAAGTGGGGCACCATCGTGCACGAAGAAGAGATCCCTACCTACGAGCAGCAGAATATCAGGAAGATCCACACCCCCTGGAGATACTTCTTTCAGCCGGATGCACGTCTCATGCCGAGGAGCACCACACCAGAAGACGACATCATCATGCACCTTGTGATGAAGGTAAACACAAGCATCCCTGGAGCACTCGTCTATGCCTCCGGAAAGAACATCGCCATCTTCAAGGCTTCGGGGTGGCCCGAGGAGGTTGCTGATTTTTACCGCATCCAGGACTACAAGGGATACATTTGGCTGGGCCACAACCGGTACCCCACCAACACCCCAGGGTGGTGGGGCGGCGCACACCCCTTCAACCTCCTCCACTGGAGCGTGGTCCATAACGGTGAGATCACTTCCTACGGGACCAACCGCCGCTACATAGAGAGCTATGGATACCGCTGTACAATGTTCACCGATACAGAGGTGGTGGCATACCTCTTTGATCTCCTGGTCCGACGCCACCACCTTGCCCCTGAACTCGCAGTAAGGGCGCTTGCACCACCCTTCTGGGACGAGATAGACCGCATGCCAGGAGGCGAAGCATACCTCAACCGGGCAATCAGGCTGACATATGGGCCGGCACTGATGAACGGCCCGTTTGCCATCGTGGTGGCCAAGCCCGACGCAATCGTTGGATTCACCGACCGCATCAAGCTCAGGCCCCTTGTTACCGGCACCATGGGACCCCGCCTGTACATATCGAGCGAGGAAGCGGCGATCAGGGTGATGGAGCCGGAGGTCGGCGACATTACCATGCCACGCGCAGGGGAGCCTGTCATAGGCAGGGTGTATTCATGACCATCGGAAGCGTCCCCGTCAAATTCAGGATATCCGTTGATCACGACCAGTGCATGCTCTGCGGCCGCTGTGTGGAGAACTGCCCGTACGACGTCTTCCGCCTGGAGAATGGGAAGATCCACGTGAATTCAAGGAAATGCGTGGCATGCCACCGTTGCATCGCAATGTGCCCCCGCGATGCCATCAATATCAGGGAACGGCCTGTGGATTACCGCAGCCATCCCGTCTGGACCACGGAGACCAGGGAAGCAATCTACAATCAGGCACGGACGGGAAAGATCATCCTGGCCGGAATGGGGAATGCAAAACCCTACCCCATCATTTTCGACAGCCTCGTACTTGATGCCTGCCAGGTGACGAACCCAAGCATCGACCCGCTGCGCGAGCCGATGGAACTTCGCACCTACCTTGGGAAGAAACCATCGCGTCTCGAGACCAGGCAGCGAGACGGTGATGTGGAAGTGCTCACCTCGCTTTCCCCGAACCTGCAGCTCGAGACCCCCATCATGATAGGCCATATGAGCTACGGTGCCATCAGCCTGAACGCTCAGGCGAGCATCGCAAGAGCGGTTTCCGACGCAGGAACCTTCATGGGAACCGGAGAAGGAGGACTCCACCAGTCACTCTATCCCTACCAGGACCACATGATTGTCCAGGTGGCCTCTGGACGGTTTGGTGTTGATATTAATTACCTTGAGAGAGGTGCCGCAATCGAGATCAAGATAGGTCAGGGCGCAAAACCCGGTATCGGCGGCCATCTGCCAGGGGAGAAGGTATGTGAGGATGTCTCCTGCACGCGGATGATACCTGTCGGAAGCGATGCCATAAGTCCCGCCCCCCACCATGACATCTACAGCATCGAGGACCTCAAGCAGCTCGTGCGGAGCCTGAAAGAGGCCACGGAATGGAAGAAACCAGTATTCGTGAAGATAGCGGCGGTCCATAATTCTGCGGCGATTGCAGCTGGTATCGCCAGGTCCGCCGCTGATGCAGTCGTGATAGACGGATTCCGCGGTGGAACAGGAGCTGCGCCAAGGGTATTTCGTGACCATGTAGGGATCCCGGTTGAAGCGGCGATTGCCAGCGTGGATGCAAAACTGCGTTCACAGGGAATCAGGAACGAAGTCTCACTGATCGCAAGCGGAGGTATCCGCGAGAGTGCAGACGTGGCAAAGGTGATCGCCCTCGGGGCCGACGCGGTATATATCGGGACAGCGGCGCTTGTTGCAATGGGCTGCCGTGTCTGCGGCACCTGTTACCGGGGCCTGTGCCCATGGGGAATCGCGACGCAAAGACCCGACCTCGTTGCCCGCCTTGACCCCGAGATCGCTTCCCGGAATGTTGGAAACCTGATCCATGCATGGACCCTTGAACTGTCGGAACTGATGGGTGCGGCGGGAATCAACAGTATCGAGTCCCTCCGGGGCAACCGGGACCGGCTGAGGGGATACCTCCTTGACGAGTCTATCATGAAGGTGCTCGATGTCAGACCAGTGGGGGCCTGATGCCGTTATGGACCGCGTGAGAATTGATGCCACGGGAATGCACTATACTCCCCTCAACATGGCAATACGGGCAGCAGTCGCTGAGGGCGCCCGCGAGATAGAGATCGACCACGTAATGGGCCAGAGGTTCATTGCCGATGGGCTCAAAGGGGATGTCAGGCTCATCATCCACGGTGTGCCAGGGGGAGATCTGGGCATGTTCATGAGCGGGCCCACCTGCATCGTTCACGGGAACTGCGACCATGCCCCTGGAAACACGATGGACTCGGGCCTGATCGTCATACATGGGAGTGCGGGTGATGCAGTGGCACATTCCATGAGGGGTGGAAAGGTCTTTGTGAGAGACTCCATCGGTTACCGCGGGGGGATCCACATGAAGCAGTACCGTGACAAGCGTCCCATCCTCGTGCTGGGCGGAAACTTCCGTGCATTCCTCGGTGAATACATGGCGGGGGGGCTCATCCTCGCCTTGGGGCCTCCACCGGACAGCCCGATCAGGGAACGAGGCATCGGGTCAGGCATCCATGGGGGCAGGATCATTGTCCGCGGGGACGTGGACGATGAGTATCTCGGTGTCGGAGCTCAAAAATCTCCGCTTACCCGCGAGGAGAGAGACGAGATCTCCCCCCTTATCAGGGAGTTCGCCACCTATTTCCGGAGGGATCCTGACGTGCTGCTGGAAGATTCCTACGTGCAGATACGGCCCTCGAGCAGCAGGCCGTTTGCGAGCAAGTATACCTGGGAGTGAGAAGTGCCATGGCAACCAAGAGTTATGCAGACCTGAAAGCCGACGTATGGGACAGGGGCGCCTGTGCGGGATGCGGTGCATGCGTCGCAGTATGCCCTGCAGATGCCATCTGCTTTGACGAACAGGGGGGCGCACTGTCGCCGAGAAACATCGGCTACTGCAAGCAGCAGAACGACGAGGTGAACTGCGGGGCATGCTATGATGCCTGCCCCCGCGTCCACGCAATCACGGGAGACGTCCTCGGGAACTACCTGGAGATCGTCTCTGCCAGGGCAACCCTCGACATACCGCGAAAGCAGACTGGGGGTGCGGTCACCGCGATCGTCCTTACCGCTCTCGAGCAGGGCCTGATCGATGCGGTCGTCACTGTGACAGAGGATCCATGGACCAAGAAACCGGCATCAGTGGTCATCACGCAGGCCGGCGATATCGTCCATCACGCCGGCAGCCGTTACAACTGGTGGGTGCCGCTCGTTGCCGCGCTCAAGACTGCTGTTATCGACAGGAAATTTCAAAAAATTGCCGTGATCGGCGTGCCATGCGTGGTGCAGGCGGTCCATCGCATCCGGGAGAGTGAAAATGATCTCCTGAAACCGTTCGGAAAGCGGATTCGCCTTGTCATCGGGCTCTTCTGCACGGAGACCTTCGATTATTGCATCCTCATGGAAGGGATACTCCAGAGAGAACATCAAATCGAGACCTGGAACATCGATCGCCTCGATGTCCGCGGAAAACTGGAAGTGACCATGCGGGACGGGTCAACGCACACACTCCCGCTTGAGAGACTGCAGGAAGCGATCCGTCCGGGGTGCCGCCACTGTACAGATTTCACCGCTGTCTGCTCGGATATCTCGGCCGGCGGAGTGGGGAGCAGGAGAGGGCATACAACACTCATCGTGAGGAATGATACCGGGAAAACTTTCCTCAAAGAAGCGATTGCACAAAATAACCTTGTTGAGGAGGGTTCGGTTGACACGGACGCAATCATGCGACTTGGTCTGGTCAAAGCGAGAAGGCCTCTCAAAAGCTGAATTGAAAGGTGGGGGTTTTAAAAAAATGAGATCCTCCAGGATTTTTCCATTCTTTTAAGAGAATCGTTCTTCATTCATTCCCTTGTTCGGTCAGGAAAAGTTAAGGTGGATATCGGAGGAGATTATGTAACAAGGAATGGATCTGAAATCATGAGAATGACAATACTTCTGATTGGCTGCCTTCTCCTCGCATTCACAGCGGTGGGCGTTCCAGGTATGGCCGATGATGCAGCGGTGGGACCAGCATTCCCAGGACAGCCTCAAATCCCGCATTCATTTTATGGGACCATTGAGGCGGCAGGCAACCCGGTTCCTGCAGGTGTCCCGGTTGAAGTGAGAGCTGAGGGGGTGTCTTCCGGCATACCCGGAAATCCGATATACTCGCATGCAGGGGGTTACGGATCTCAGGATCCGTTCAAGCCTCGGTTGGAAGTCCAGGGCACTCTCCCCGGGGGGACCAGCCTCACCTTCTACGTGGGAGGAGTCGAAGCAGAGGTACAGGAAGGGGGTTCACCTGATCCCTGGAGCACGACGTATCGCTTCTCTCCCGGTTCGGTAACTGAACTCAACTTAAGGGTTGCGGCCGTGGTAACCCCTGATCCGGCGTACCAGGAAACACTCGAACCTGCTGCCCACTCAACATCCGCAACGGTACCCCGCGCAGGACCAGTGAATCCCTCCACAGAGATGATGTTCGGGCTCATCGCGATTCTGGTTATCCTCGGGATCCTCGCGTTCTATCTTGGAAAGAGGGCAAAAAGATCCCAAAAAGAATCGGCACAGGAGAGTGCCGACGAAAAAGACCGGCCTGGCAGCGAATAGAACACCCGGGATGGATGAACCTTCCCCATCCTATTATTTTATCCCCATGACAAGGGAATGACATTACCAGGATATCCCAAATATTCCGGGGATTGATGCAGCAGGTCATCCCTCACCCACAACCCTAATGACCTTCTGCACCTGAAAAGGGAGAACACTGATAAGGAGATTGGAATGAATCACAGGCAGAGAGAAATTATCATTTTTCTTGCAATATGTTCGCTGCTGCTCTTCCCGCTCTCAGCGGAGGAAAGGATAATCCTTGAAAAGCCAAGTATCAATCAGGAATTTTTAAAATTTTTCAAATATAATACGAGCAGTGAAGGCTCGGCTTTCGACAGGGAAGGACACAGCATGGGGCTGATACCTTCGCCGATAGTCCTGAAATATGATACGAGCAACCTGAAATCTCCCGTATATTCAGACTCAAGACAGAGCGCTTCGTCGTTGAACGAGACTTCTCAGGCGATATTGAGATCGATCGAGCAATACAAGATATCTCCCATGAACCCCGAGTTCCGGAGGTTCATCGAGGAATACAACTCGAGAAATTCCCAGGAATCAGACGCTGAAGGTCGCTCCCTTGGCCTAATCCCTTCCCCCATCGACATCGGAACCCTCATGTCTGGTGGAGTCCTTGATGCAAACCAACCATTCGATACTATCCTTGGCTCCCAGAGTTCCGCCAGTTATTCCCCCCCTGTAACGGCTGCATCTCCCACGAGCTGGTTTGACCTTCGAATGACAGGGAAACTCACCCCTGTCCGTGACCAGGAGCAGTGCGGGGCATGCTGGGCATTTTCCACCTACGGGTCCCTTGAATCCACGAACCTTCCCGGGGAGAGGTGGGATTTTTCTGAGAACAACATGAAAAACACTCACGGTTTCGACCTTGACCCGTGCAAGGGCGGCAATTACCAGATGTCCACCGCATACCTCGCCCGCTGGTCAGGGGCGGTGAGCGAGGCAGCCGATCCTTATCTGTCAACAAGCAGCACATCGGGAGGAAACGTACCTGTCGTGCAGCACGTTCAGGATGTCATATTCCTGCCTTCCCGGACAGGGCCTCTCGACAACGCCCAGATCAAGCAGCTGCTGCAGCAGAACGGAGCGGTATATTCGCAGATCCGATGGGAGAGCGGGTATTACAATAAAAAACTGGCATCCTATTATTATCCCGGCTCGTCTCCCGCAAACCATGCGGTAGTCATCGTCGGGTGGGATGACAGTTACAGCAGGACAAGGTTCTCCACTGCGCCTCCGGGTGATGGAGCGTTCATCGTACGGAACAGCTGGGGCGAGGACTGGGGAGAATACGGGTATTGTTACGTCTCATATTACGATACCTGCATTGGGAGGCCCTCTGCCCAGTTCCTCTCTGAAGACGCCTCGAATTACGATAGGGTCTACCAGTATGACCCCTTCGGATGGGTGACCAGTGTCGGCGTGGGCGGAGACAGCGCATGGTTTGCAAATGTCTTTACATCGACCCAGAAAGAGGAACTTAAAGCCGTCAGCTTCTACACCCCTGTCCCAAATGCCCAGTACCAGGTTGAGATATTCAACGATGTGGGAACCACTCCGAGAGGAAGGTCCCCAAGTCTTGTCCAGCAGGGGAGCATCTCCTATGCCGGGTATCATACTATTCCTTTACTTTCGTCAGTCCCGCTCCAGAAAGGGCAAAAATTCTCGGTGATTGTGAAACTGACGACACCAGGGTTCCAATATCCAATCGCCGTCGAATACCCATACCCGGGGTATTCATCCCGTGCATCGGCGCGTGCCGGGGAGAGCTGGGTGAGCAGTGACGGTACCAGTTGGACTGATCTCACGACAGTCTATGCCAACTCGAATGTGTGCGTAAAAGCGTTCACGGATGCGGCCCCTTCGACGCCAACCTATACTCCCACCACGCTGCCGACAGGAATCCCCACTATGCCGCCCACTTCGACAGACCGGAGGACTCCGACGGTAAGTATTTCCTCACCAAAATTCATGGGAAGCTATGCCCCTGGAGACGAAGTCAGGATCGAATGGTCAGCTCAGGACAATGTCGCAGTGGTCAATGTGGTAATTGAGTACTCCGCTGACAAAGGCAATTCGTGGAACACGATCCTGCAACATGCGCCTGCTGCAGGGAAACATTCCTGGATTATCCCGGAGAACCTCTCGGGAAGCATCACAATCCGCGTGAGGGCGTTCGATGCGGCAGGGAATACCGGTTCATCCACGAGATCCATTACCATAAAGACTGCGGGTATATCAAGCAGACTATCTTCCCCGCAGCACACAACTCCTTCCGGAAACGGCCTTGTTTTTTCACCGGCAGGGACCCTGCAGAGCAGTCCTTCAGAGACCAGGGAATTTTTACGGAGCAGCTATCGGGAGGAGAATTTCATTCCCGCGGTCACACGCCCTCCTGCCACAGGTGGATTCGTCTGATACCCGCATTGAAGGTGCAGGGAGCATAGTTTCAATTTTCCACACACAGAAACTTATATGAAAGGCGAATAGTCAGATGCAGAAAGAAAGGTCACTCTCCACAGGCTGCGTGCTCTGCCATCAGGGCGCAAAGATGGTGCTCTTTCTCTCTGGCCTGTGCCCCCGTTCGTGCTGGTACTGTCCACTCTCGAAGGAACGAAAAGAGAGGGATGTGATCTACGCGAATGAACGTCGCATCCACACCCCTGAAGAGGCTGCATCGGTTGCGCGCCTGATGAGCGCACTCGGCACAGGCATCACTGGGGGCGAACCGCTGAATGTGCCAGAGAGGTTACAGGAATACGCGAGGTTCCTGAAAAGGGAATTCGGGGACTCCCACCATATCCACCTTTATACAGGAATGGCCCCGGGGAGAGAAGACCTCTCGGGGCTTGTCGGACTTGTCGACGAGATACGGATGCATCCCCCCGCAGAGATATGGGACCGGATCGTGAACACCCCCTATATGGAGGCGGCCCGTAACGCCAGGTCTATGGGTTTTTCCATCGGTTTCGAGGTCCCTTCCCTTCCCGGCATCGACAGCCTCGCACCCATGCTCCCCTTTTTGGATTTTATGAACATCAACGAACTTGAATGGGGAGAGACAAATGCTGCGGCCATGCGTGAACGCTGCATGATCCTCGAGGACGGGGTTCACAACGCGGTCAGCGGAGCACGCGGGTGGGCGAAACACCTCACCAGTCATCCAAAAGTGCACTGGTGCTCTTCCAGGTTCAAGGACTCGGTCCAGCTCAGGAAGAGGTTGCTGCGGGTTGCGAAGAATACTGCAAGGCCTTTTGACCAGATTACCCGTGACGGAACCATACTCTATGGGCTTCTCGAGAACAAGGGTGTCTTTCCCGCGATCTTCCACCAGCTCGAACCCGACATGTACGAGCAGAAAGATGGTGCATTCGAGACCGCGTGGTGGGTACTCACAGAATTCGGCGAACAGATCGAGGGGAAAAAGACCATCATTGAGCGGTACCCTGACAGGGGTCTTGTAGTGGAGGTGACACCGATCGAATGATCCGCGAGATCCTCTCCCCCCTCTACGAACGTATCATCCGCCTCCAGTGCCGGCATATCCCACATCACATCGCAATCATCCAGGACGGAAACCGCCGCTACGCGAAACTCCAGCACCTCCCACGGTCAGTGGGGCACCGGGTGGGCGCTGCGAGGACTGAGGAGATGCTCGATTGGGCGCGCGAACTTGGAATCCGGCATATCACCCTTTACTCATTCTCGACAGAGAACTTCCAGAGAGATGCAGAGGAGGTCAGGGACCTGTTCTGCCTCTTCAAGGAGAAATTCCAGAAAGTCACAGATGACCCAAGGGTGCACCGCGAAGGGATCAGGGTGCAGATCGTGGGTGACCGCAGCCTGCTCCCTCGCGATCTCCGGGAGGTAATCGAGAAGGCCGAGGAATCAACTCGTGCCTATTCGGAGTACCACCTCAATATTGCGCTGGCCTATGGCGGGCGAAACGAGATCGTTCAGGCAGCAGGACGGATCCTCGAAAGGGTGGCATCCGGTGAATATACTCCCGACGAGATCACCCCCGAGCTCGTCGAGGCCCAGCTCCATGCAGGGAAAGAGATCCCGCCAGTTGACCTGATCATCCGCACCGGGAACGAGTACAGGACCTCGAATTTTCTCCCATGGCTTGCAAGCGGGCACGAGTGTGCCGTCTATTTTTGCGCCCCGTTCTGGCCCCTGTTCAGAAAGATCGATTTGCTGAGGGCGATAAGGGTCTATTCTCAAAGGGTTGACTCGCAGGGAGGAGCTCGCCCCGTTCCCTGAACATCAGGGAATGCCCCTTTCATCTGCCGAACCGGCGCACACGTGACTGGTAATCCCGGAGCGCTCTGAGAAAGTCGGTCTTCCGGAAGAGTGCCCAGTTCACGTCAGAGAAGAAGAGCTCGGAATACACTGACTGCCAGATGAGGAAGTCTGTCAGGTGGCTCCCTCCTGTCTTGATCACGAGATCAGGGGTGTACCGGAACGTGAGCCGCTCCTCGATGGCGTGTTCAGTCACTTCCCCAGGCGAGAGCCCGTCCCTTGCCATTTTCCTGATGCATTCGGTGATCTCCTCCCTCCCGCTCTTACCTATCGCGACATGGACGTCCATGCCTTCCCCTTCGGTTTCCACGGTCGAACCATGGTGCAGGGTGAGCCTTGCAAAGTGTGCAACCTCCCGGAAACTCCCTGTACATGATAATTCGTCTTCCCTTCCCCGCGTGCTGATGTGAAACGTAACCCCTTTGATCCCGTCCTGGGTATCCTTTCCGCCCCCTGTCTTGCGCGCATTGACTACCGCATCTGAGACCTCGACGCACCAGCGGCTTACCTCGACCAGCTTCCCCGGCGCCTCTTCCACATCCTCTCCCGTGATCATGAAGCAGATCTGGGCTGGGAGTATGGAGAGCCCTGATAACAGGCGCCGTTCATACAGCCACCGCATCATGATGCCCACTCCCGAAGGCCATCCACGCTCATAGTGTTGAGAATGTTGCCCGGCTCCGCCCATCCCCTTCGGCAGAGCTTCACCCCATAGTCCATCCAGGCGAGGTCTCCCGGACCATGGGAATCCGTCCCGATGGAGATGGGAACGCCCTTTGTGACGGCCTCCCTGATGTGGAGATCGTCAATGTCCATCCTGAAAGGAGAGGCATTGCATTCGAGCGCCTTTCCTGCCTCTGCAGCGGCTGCAATCACCCGCGGCATGTCGATGGCATATGCTTCGCGCTGCCCGAGCAGCCGCCCTGTGGGGTGACCGATGATATCGATATGTTCATTCCCGATTGCAGAGAGGACTCTCCGGGTCATCACGTCGATTTCCTGTGAAAATGCCGAATGAACAGAACCGATGACCACGTCAAGGTCTTTGAGGATGCGTGAAGGAAGGCCCGTCGTCCCATCGGCAAGGATGTCCACTTCAACTCCATGGAGGATCTGGCAGGACGAATCGCGGTTGGAAATCTCGATCTCGTGTGCCTGGCGTCTGAGTGCAGGCTCATCCAGTCCACGGGCAATTCCAAGTGACGAAGAGTGGTCGGTGCAGAGGAGATGGGTGTATCCATGCGCCTCTCCAGCCTTGGCGAGAGCCGGAATGTCAAGGTTTCCATCGCTCCAGGAACTGTGCACATGGAGATCTGACCTGATCTGTGATCGCTCAACAAGGTTTGGGAGATTGTGTGAGAGCGCGGCATCGATCTCCCCCCAGTCTTCCCGGAGTTCCGGGACGATGGGGTCCATCCCGAGGAATGAAAAGATCTCCGCCTCTCGCGAGAACTCATGGACCGTGCCGAGGGTGAGGTCACGGATCCCGTACTCGTTCAGCCGCCACCCCTTCTGGAGGGCTATCTCGCGGAGACGGATGTTGAATGCTTTTGAGCCAGTCAGGTAGAGGAGCATGGTACCCAAGGTCGATCGAGTTGTGTACCTGATATCCACCCTTGAGCCCCTGCACCTGAACGAGGTCTTCCTTTCGCCCTCATCGAGCACCTCATCGGCGATTTGCGTAAGCCTTCTGTTGAGGGTGGAGGGTGTATCGACTGAGACGATATCGATGTCCCCGATGGTACTCTTTCCCCGTCGGTAACTACCTGCAACGTCGTATGTCCCTTCACGCATCACTCTCTTCACCTCTTCGATGACCAGGTCTGCCTCAAGCCGGGTCATTCTCCTCTCTTCCTTGCGTTGCCGGGCAATCGCGATTGCTTTCAGAAAACCCCTCTCTTTCTTCTCTCCAAAGCCTTTCAATGTACGGATACGGTGTCCCCGGGCAGCCTTTTCAAGGTCATCAAGTGTCTCTATGTGTAACTTCTTCCAGAGCACCCTGGCAGTCTTTGGTCCAACCCCTTCGAGGGTAAGCATCTCTATTAATCCTGGAGGGACCCGGCCACGCGCCTCTTCAAGTTCAGGGAAAGTCCCATTCGCGGCAATCTCGTGAACTTTCTCTGCGATCGCGGGGCCAATGCCCGCAATAGTCTCGAGATCTTTGGGAGAGAGTGCTGCTACGGGGGTCGCGAGCCTCCCGATGACCTCTGCGGCACGAATGTAAGCACGGATCTTGAAGGGATTCTCTTCGAGTATCTCAAGAAGCTGTGCCATCAGGTGCAGCTGGTCTGCGATCTTCCCGTTGGAGACCTCCATCCCCTCCATATACTCCCCCCTCTCCTGTCGTACCTTCTTTTTGGTCCGGGTCTCTACATATGCATTCTCATTTATCCGGTGCATTCAGCGTGAAAATTGCATCATGCGTTTGGAATTGAGAGAATCATCCACTGTTCATGACAAATTGGGATGCTGCTCTCCCGGAATGGGTGAGGAAAAAAAGAGAACGGGGTGGTGATGGCATCACATGTGTTGGTCGATATCCTTCAGCAGTTGCTTAATATCGATCCAGATTATCAATTCGTTTGTTTCCTTGTCCTTCTCCTTGTCCCGGACGCTCTTTTTTATGATGCCAAGAATCGACATCTCGTCTCCAATCTCTGATGCAGACTTGGTATCCACGTTCTTCATCTCAAACGTTGAGACAGAGAGGACGTCATCCACCATTATCCCGATCTTTGACTTGGTGTTCTTCTCGTCAAGGACTATGATCCTGCAGTTCTCCTCGGGCTGGTCAGAGGCTTCAGTGATACGCATCCGCTGCTTGAGGTCGACGATCGTGGTGATCTCACCGCGGAGGTCGATGATCCCTTTGATGAAGGCAGGGGTGTTCGGGAGTTTCGTGATGGTGGTGTATTCCACCACCTCCTTGACATCGAAGAGATCGATGGCGAAATACTCCTTGCCGAGGAGGAATTCCACGACCTGGAGCGTCCCGCTGCTCCCTCCGGCTGCGGTATCCTGTGGGTTTTTCCGCATGGATACACCCGCTCCCTCGCCCGCCACTTGTTCGCTTCCGCTCTTTGTCATGGTCATGACCTCGCTGATCAGATCTTGAACTTCGAGACTTCGTTCGAGACCTTGACCACGATATTGTTGACGTTCGCAATAACCTTGGTGATCTGGTCGATGGCAGCTGCAGTCTCCTCGCTGACGGCAGCAGCGTCGGTAGCCTCCTTCGCGGTGTTGCTTACGAGGTCGTTCACCTCGTTGATGCTGGCCGTGACTTCTTCGACAGATGCGGCCTGTTCCTCTGATGCAGCAGCGACCTCGGTGACGTTCCTGCTGATCTTGTCGATCGAATCGACGATCTTGTTGAAGTTCTCGAGCGTCTCCTTCAGTGCGTCGCTGCCTTCCTTGACCTCGGCATTTGAGACCGCAACGGTCTCGGCCGCAGTCTGAGTCTGTTTCTGCAGGTTCCCGATCATCTCCGCGATCTTCTCGGCAGATGTCCTCGACTCCTCGGCAAGGGACTTGACTTCGGTCGCCACCACCGCGAAGCCACGGCCTGCGTCCCCTGCCCTGGCTGCTTCTATTGCTGCATTCAGGGCGAGGAGGTTGGTCTGGTTCGCAAGGTCAGTGATCAGGTTCACGATCTCTCCAATCCTGTCCATCTGGGCCTTGATCTCGAGGATGATGGTATTGACCTCGTTCGAGGACTTGGTGATGCCGTTCATGCCAGTCTCGGTCTTTTTGGCAAGGTCGATCCCCTTCCTCGAATAATCATTGGACTCCTGCACCAGGGTGGAGACCGCCTCGGCCTTGGTGGCCACCTGCTGGATCGTCTTCGAGAGGTCCTCCATTGCCTTGAGCACCTCGTTGATGCCGTGGCTGCTCTGCTCCGCATTACCGCTGACTGCGGCCGAGTTCTTTGCGACCTGCGCTGATCCCGCAGAGACCTCTTCGATGCTTGCATTCGCCTCCTCCGCACTCGCGCCGAGTTCGGCAATCTGCTGGTTCACGAGTTCAAGGGCCTTGGATACCTGGATGCCGATATTGTCCAGGGCTTCCTTGAATTTCTGGAAGTCTCCCGGGGTAGTCAGCTTGGTATTCCATCGGGCAGTGAAATCTCCTCCAGCATATCGATTACAGATACGCATGGCTTCATTCAGTGGTGCTATCACATAATCCAGCGTCAGATTGACTCCTTCAACGATTTTCCTGTAGTCGCCCTGGTGTTTGGTTGCATCTGCCCTGGTTGCAAGCTTGCCTTCAGTCGCGGCTTTTGAGAGCAAATTTGAATCAAAGATTAATGCATTGATGTTGTCGATACACTGGTTCAGGTTCCCCTTGATAATATTGAAATCACCACGATACGCATCGGTAATTTTCGGTGGCATGTCCCCTTTGCTGATGCGTTCAACATACGTGGCAGCCACGTTCAACGGACCAATCACTGCATCGAGAGTCTCGTTCAATCCTTTGATTAAACTTGCATAATCACCCTTGAACTTGGAGGGGTCTCCCCTCTTTGCGAGCTGTCCTTCAGAGGCAGCCACGCTCACTGTCGCGACTTCGTCCGAGAACTGCTGGATGGTATTAACCACTCCGCCGAATGCCTTTGTCACTTCGCTGATCTCATCCCCGCCTGCCTGCGCACCTGATTCGTTCTCAAGTGCCCTTGATGCGGCGTTGATCTCGCCTTCCATCACCTGATTGCCGAGGTTCACGAGATTACCCATCCTCCGGGCGATGGACCTTCCGAACAGAATAGAGACAAGGGCACCGATTGCAATACTCGCAATTAATATAATTATGATGGCATTCCGGATGTCATCGATGGGGCCGGTGAAGTCGGCGGGGTTCACCCGCGATGCGATGATCCAGTCAAGCGGCGGGAAGTACATATAATAGGCGACCGCTTCTTTCCCATCCCATATGTACGTCATCTTCGCAGGTTTATCAGTCACCCTCTCCTTGTTGGCGATCATCGCCTTGACAAAGTCCTCGCCTCCGAGGTTCTGGCCCTGGAGGGTCGGATGGGAGATGAGAAGCCCCTTGCTGTCCATGATATAGACATACCCAGATGCACCGAGCTTGATGCTGTTTATCTCTTTCTTCAGGGTGCCATAGGTCACATCCTCAGGCACTCCTACGAAGAGGATCCCGATAATCTCCCCGTTTGCACTCTTGATCGGCTCGTAGGCGGTGATATATGTCTTGCCCACAACATCGGCCGTTCCATAGTAGGTCTCGCCCCTGCGGACCACCGCATCGTATACCGCATCGGAAACCGGCGTCCCCAGAGCTCTCCTTCCATCCGCCCCGACCACGTTGGTAGAGACACGGATCGCCTGCCCGTCCATCTTCTGGAAGATGGTTGCCTTGGATCCCGTCATCCTCTCGATCTGGTCGACAATCTCGTTGTTGTCGTTAATGACATACGTGCCACGAGTCCCGCCTGACAGCACCAGTTTCCCATCGCTTATGCCGGGGGAGCCATATCCGTAGAACGTCTGGCGCAGCACGCTCAGGTCGCCGTTGAGCTTCTGCTGGGCGAGTTCGTAGGTATTGGCGGTCATCTTGTCCACGTCGCTGATCTGCGTGGTCAGGAGGACATCGATCTGTTCGCTAATCGCTGCACTGGAGTTATTGTATGCGACCAGACCGAGCAGGAGCGTCGGGACGGTCACCAGCACCAGGCATATGATCAGGATCTTCGTCCCGATCTTCATCCGGGAAAACCCGCCGGAAAATTTTGACATGCGTGTGATACCTCCATGTAATTCGAAATTCTTCTCCGTTCAGTGATGCATCACTCTCATTCGGACACTCGGACATGAAGTGCCAACCCTCATGGAAAGAATTCGATGAGGAGATTTCGAGAGATAATTGAAATTCATTTTTTATATATATAAACATTTGTCCCTTTCATCAGCAAAACCAATAGTTAAAATAGTTAGACATTAATGTGTGTAGTTAATAATACCGAGTATTGAGATACTCACCTGCACAATGGGTTACGAATGGCAGAAAGGGGGGAGATTGACCGGATCAGGGAGCTGTTACAGCAGCACCCAAAGGGGCTCACCATTGAAGAAGTTGCCCAGGAGCTCGGGATAAACCGGAGCACCGCCTCGAAATACCTCAATTCCCTTGTCATTTCAGGTGCAGCGACCATAAGAAAGCTTGGGCCCGCTAAACTTTTTTACCTCCGCGAACTCATCCCGCTGCACCAACTCTTCAACTGCACCCGTGACTGCCTCGTAGTGATTGATTCGGACCTTGTCATCCATGAGATCAATGAAAATGCCCTGAAGTTCTTTAAGACTCGCACCGACCAGGTGAAGGGATTCAATGCCCTTCACACCCCCGTTGCACCTCTCTTTGACCAGGAGACCTGCCAGGTAATTGAGAAATTCCCGGAAACTGGGGGAAGCGAGCTCGAGAGTGAGATCATGACTGAACAGGGCATATGCACTATCAGAAAGAAGGTCGTTCCCCTGCTCTTTCAGTCCGGAAACCAGGGAGCAGGCATCATATTCGAGGCCATACCCGCGGGCGAGAGCAGCAGCGATACCCTCGTCTCCTCTGAACAGGGGCAGGAGACATCGTATGTGAAGGCCTGCCGGCAGTCATCCCAGCTGAACACACTCTTCCGGCGTTTCTCTCAAAACCAGCTCTCCCTCGCAATCGACACCCTGAAAAGAATGAGGGGGACAGATGACAGGGAAAGAGTCCGCGAACTCCTGCAGGAAGAGACGATGATCCTCGAAAACCTCCGTTTCCACCTCAGCCTCCTTGAGGAGTATCTCGGGGATGAAGTGAAGGTGCCCGGGTGGTATCCACTCGAAGACTTCCTTAACCAGGCGCTCTCCTCGCAAAAAATGGCGCATATACGGTTTTATTCAGATGTGAGGGGGATCGAGATCTACACGGACCAGGATTGTGGCCGTATCTTCTTCACGCTGATCGAGAACTCAATAGTGCATGGAAAGAAAGTCACGTCCATACGCGTCACCTCAAGGGAAGAGGGAGGAGACCTCGAAATAATATACGAAGATGATGGCATTGGAATCCCTGACAGGGAGAAGGGAACGCTATTTGAGTGGGGGCATGGCATCCACAGGGCACATTCGCTCTTCCTCTCCCGCCAGATGCTGGCAATCACAGACATTTCCATAAGGGAGACTGGCACTTACGGAAGGGGAGCAAGGTTCGAAATTGTCGTCCCTTCTGGCAGATGGAGAGTCAGGAGGTCCCGGTAAGGAGTGCCGCTGTCAGGCAGTGTCCTTTCGGACAAAAATCTTCTGAAGCGGCCGGTAGGGAGAAAAAAGGTGTTCTACCTCCCTGCTTAAAAATTCGGACATTCCCATCACGTAGAACCCGCCAGGGTTGAGGCCCTGGTGGATCATCCGCACCAGGTCATTCTTCTGCTTGTCGGAGAAATAGATTGTCACGTTCCGACATGAGATAATATCAAGGTAGCGGCTTACAGGGACACCGGACATCAGGTCATGGTGCTGGAACTTGACCTTCTCCCTGATGTGTGGTTTGATCTCGTATCGCCCGTCATCCCTGTGCCTGAAATGGCGGCGGAGCTGGCTCTCCGTCACAAATTCGAGAGCAGATTTCTCATAGATTCCCTCCTTTGCCTTCTTGAGGATGGTCTCGTCGATATCCGTCGCGATGATCATCCAGTCCACATCTTTTATGATCGTGGTCATGTCATGCAGCATGATGGCATACGAATAGGGCTCCTCCCCCGACGAACAGCCGGCACTCCACAATCGCAGTTTCTTTTTTTCTCTGAGGATAGGGGGAATGATCTCCGATCTCAGGCAGTCGTATACGGGCGGGTCCCGGAAGAACTTCGTCACGTTGATGGTCAGCGCGTTCTTCAACGCTTCGTGCTCATCCTTATTCTGGAGGAGGAACTCCCGGTACTCTTTGTAGGTGGCAATATGCCTCGAGTTCATTCTCGATGCAAGCCTCCGCTTGATATAATCCTCCTTGTAATTGTTGCACTGAATATTGAAGAGGCGCTGTATTGCCTGGAGTAATGCCTGGAATTCGTCCATGTTCCCTCATGACATCAACGGGATGCCAGTTCGAAGAGATATGAGATCAGTTTCTCAATATCAAGATATAAAACGAGCCTTTGGGATACACTCGCCCCCTCCCCCCCATCCGGGGCGTTGCTAATCCGGATAATTCCTTTGATAAATGACTTTCTCCCGGTCGTTCCTCCGTTTTCTGAACGCTCGATTTGCTTTTCGTGTACGTCGAGCACGTTGAAAACCTCATCCACCATCATGCCGATATTCTCCCCCCGCGCTGCATCCGGCACGAATATGATGAACTTCTCTGAGTCGGCCTTCTTGTCACTCCCTCCGGCACCTATCAGCTCATCGATTTCGACAATGGTGGTGATCTCCCCCCGTATATTTGTCATTCCCGCGATATATCCAGGAGTCCTTGGGATGGGCGTTAAGGGGAGGGCCTCTACAATCTCACGGGTGAGGTTGATGTCCATCGCATAATAATTGCCTTTAAGGCCGAACTCAAGGATAATTGCCATATATCTTGCTCATCTGGTATTCAGCCGGAACGATCCCATGATATCCCTGCAATGCCCCATCTTTATCTTGATCTCGTTAGTGGCGCTTGCGATCTCCTCGATAGATGCACTGCTCTCTTCTGAGAGAGCCGCAAGATGCTCCGTATTCCTCTCGTTCCTGACAATAAGGTCGTGAATCATGTCCACGTTTGCCATCACGTTGCCTGTCGCAACGGCCTGGTTCTCGGTGGCCTTCGATATCTCTGTAATGCTGTCTGCAGTGGCCCTGATTCCTGCAGCCATCTGGTTCAAAGCCTCGATGGTGATCTCGACACTCCGTATGCCGGTGATGATCTCCTCGTAGGCCTTCTTCATGGAATTCACGGTGTGCCCGCTGGAGTTTGAGATGTCCCGAATCACACTGTCGATATTCTTCGTCGCATTCTTGGAGCCCCCCGCAAGGTTTCGCACCTCTCCAGCGACGACGGCAAAGCCCCTCCCATGCTCTCCTGCCCTTGCCGCCTCGATTGCAGCATTAAGGGCCAGCAGATTCGTCTGGTTGGCGATATCGGTGATAATCTTGACGATATTGCTGATCTCCTGTGTCTTGCCGTCAAGAGTAACCATCTCGTCCATTGCCCTCCGGGAGAGATCCTGGACGATGTTCATCTTTCCTGTTGCATCTTTTCCGAGTTTGCGGGCACTCTCCTCTGCAGCGAGAACCTTGCGAGAGGTCTCTGACATGGCTTGTGAACTCTTCGCAATACTCTCGACTGAACCGCTCAGCTCGGTAATCTCCCTGCTCACCTGCTCGAGCTGCTGGAGCTGGCTCTTTGCATCATCTGAGGCTTTCTGGGCAGTAGTGGCCACAGTCTGGGAAGCCCTCGCGATCTCATCCGTTCCTGAAAGGATATCAGTCATTGCCTGATCAAGGTCCCCGATCATCTCCATCACTTCAGAGATAAGGCCGGTAAGGTTGTCGATACTCTTGTTGAGATCGCGCTTGACCTTCTCGAGGGGATCATCCTTGAAAATCTCCGCCTTTCGTGTGAGATCGCCTGATGAGATGTTCGAGAGCACCTCCCCAATCTCCGATATGCTCCTCTGCAATCTCTCTTCAAGGGTCCTTCTCTCGGTGATATTGTTGTAAATTACAAAGAGGGACTGGACTTCACCAGAATCATCGAGTATGGGGATGCCGTACTGTTCCAATATTTTCGTTCCTGCCGGCATCTCGACAGTCACTTCTCCAAAACTGCGCTTCTTGTTCATGAATGCTGCTTTGAGCCCCTCCCCTTTCTGGTCCAGAATCTTGAAGCTCTTCGCATTCATCTTTCTGAGCTGGGACCGGTCGATCCCTGAAAGATTGCTGTAGGCCTGATTTGCCGTAAGGATGTTCCAGCTCTTGTCGAAGATGAGGATAGGGAGCGGGTTGTCAGCAAAGACGAGTTGAGTGCGTATGCGGAGATCCTCCGCGACTTTCAGGAGAGAGTTGATGGTTTCTGCATATGCACGGCACGCAGGGTCCACTGTATTGGGATCCAGCTGGAGATGGTAGGACGCTTTCTTTTTAACCGCTTCCTGTACGTCAGCAAGACTGTTCTTCTTCACCATGCCACCTTTATTAAGAGATACTGTCTCTGAAGTCCTATATTAAATCATTGTTAATATTTACTACATTTGAGTATCAATAGTGTTGAATAAAAACCTGGGCCATCACAGGACTGTTCGTTGAAAGCGTGGCAGGGGATATGAATCCAGGTCGTTCTGAAGAGATCGGGAGGCGACCTGGCATCAACGTACTGGTTCCATACAAATTCTCAAATAATGCCTTCCCCAACATCATGAGCATGAGTAGCTCAACCCGGGAGGATTATCTTGAAGCACTCTGCGTTCTATCCCGGAAGTCGCCCCAGCTCCCCACGGTGTCAGACCTTGCTGCATATCTCTCGGTCAATGCATCGGAACTACAAGAGCACCTGGTTCACATGGAGCATGACGGCGATATTCAATTGCTACCAGACGAAGGGATCCGGTTGACCGGAAAGGGACTGGATGCGGGGACCCGCGTGATGAAGAAACACCAGGTCCTCGCTCGTTTCCTCTCTGAAGTCCTTGGGATGGACCCCGGCACCGCATCCGATGAGGCGTGCGTCCTCGAACACGACATATCCGATGAGACGTACGAGAGGCTGGACAGGTATGTCAGGGGACCGCGGCGAAAGGGGCATAAAATGCACAGGGGGAGGCTCAACCTGCCCACCCTCATCCAATTTCCGGAAGGCACCGATCTGAAAGTGCTTTATGTCAGGTGCCCCGGCGGTTGTGAAAGGCTCTCTGACATGGGGATATTTCCTGGCGAGAGGATAAAGATCATCCATACCCTCAATAACAAGGCGGTGGTGGTCCAGGTGAAAGGGTGCGATATTGCCCTCTCTCCTGAAATCGCCTCGTGCATCTTCGTGGAGAAGTCCGAATGAGGCTTGGGCTCATCGGAAACCCCAACGTCGGAAAGTCGCTCATCTTCCACCAGCTCACGGGCCTCGGTGTCGAGGTGAGTAATTATCCCGGGACGACCGTGGATCTGATGAGGGGCAACCTCTGTTTCAAGAATGAACGGCTGGAACTTATTGACCTCCCCGGGGTCTATTCACTTGACGGGACCTCACCTGAGGAGGAGATGGTCAGGTCGTTCATCCTCGGTAAGGATATCGACGTGCTGATCCAGGTCCTCGATGCAACTCACCTCGAGCGGAACCTCTATCTCCTTCTCCAGGTGGCCGAGTACGGCAAGCCCATGGTTGCAGTCCTGAACCTGATGGACGAGGCGGCAAAGAAGGGCAAGAAGATCGATGTCGCCCACCTTGCCTCGGCGCTCGGAATCGAGGTGATTCCTGCTGCGGCAATCCATGGAAAAAATATCTCGGAGATAATCCCTGCCGCACTCTCACGCGCACGCCCAGCTGTTGTGAGTGTCAAGTACGATCACCACATCGAGGCTGCCATCCGAAGCATCCAGTCAGTCCATCCCGTCACGAGACTCGAGGCGCTCCAAGCACTCCAGGGCCTGGGAACCGATACCGAGGCGCTCGAACTGGCAGAGGCCCTCACCCCCGAGATCGAGGAGATGCATCGCATGTCGGTATCACAGATCATTGCCGGGAACAGACACCACTGTGCACACACCATCGCATGCGAAGTGATCAATGAGCAGGAGGAGCAAAAACCCGATCCCCTCGACTCCCTGGTTACTTCACGCCGTTGGGGGCCCCCGATCCTTGCCGTAACACTCCTCTCGATTCTCCTGGCGGTCTTCTTCATCGGTTCGTTCCTCGAGGAGATCCTTGTAGAAATTTTCGAGACGACTGTAATTTCCCCCTTCCTCTCGATCCCACTGGACCCGCTCTTCAGGCAACTTGGGCTGGCACTCCTCCTTGCACTCCAGGCAGGGCTCGGCATTGCGTTTCCATTCATTTTCGTATTCTACCTCTTTATCTCACTCCTTGAGGACTCAGGGTATCTCACGAGGGCTGCATTTCTTGCTGACAGGGGCATGCACCGCCTGGGAATGCACGGGCAGGGCCTGATCCCGCTCATCCTTGGGTTCGGGTGCAACGTACCTGCCATCATGGGCATACGCATGCTGAGAACGCGGAGGGAGCGGGTGATTGCATCATTTCTGGTCAGCATGGTCCCCTGCTCCGCGCGAACCGTGATCATCGCGGGAATTGTTGCTGCGTTTGTAGGCATTCCCGCAGCGTTGAGCATCTACGTCATCACTCTCGGCCTCGTCGTCCTCACCGGCCTCGTCCTCTCCCGTATCACTCCCGGTGAACAGTACGGCATGATCCTCGAACTCGCCCCCCTGCGGGTTCCCCGTTTCAAGAACGTGATTGCAAAGTCATGGTTCCGGATACGAGAGTTCCTCTTTATCGCAATGCCCCTCCTCATTCTCGCAAGCCTCATCCTCGGATTCCTTCAGTACGCAGGGTTTTTTGAAATGTTTCAGCAAATTATATCTCCGCTTTCAGAGGGGGTCCTTGGTCTTCCCGGCTACGCCACCACCGCACTGCTCTTTGGTATTCTCCGGAAGGAGATGGCCCTTGAGACTCTGATCATTCTCGCTGGGACCGCTGATCTCACCTCGGTCCTCTCCACCGGGCAGATCTATGTATTTGCAGTTGTGAGCGTGCTCTTCATCCCGTGCATCTCTACCATCGGGGTTCTGGCACGTATTGTCGGAGCACGTATCACTCTCCTTGTCTCCGTCTATACGCTGCTTCTCGGTATCCTTATCGGAGCGCTTATAAACATCCTCATAAAATGATGATCGAGAGATGTATATCTATCAAACCGGGATCAGTCTTATAGATGACATAAAAGGGGGCATTTCTCCCGGCAGCAATGTCCTGATCCTGGCCCCATCGATGAGCAGCGGAGAAAAGCTTGGATACGCAATTATGCGACCACATGAGGGAGAATTTGCACTTGTCCTTACAACCGTCATGCGTTCAGTTGACCTGATGGATTTTTTCTCATCTGAGGAATTTAACAGGGATGCCATTGGAGTGATCGACTCGGTGACCAAACTCTCAACCCCTGATGTCAGTGACACCACGCAGATAAAATATGTATCCAGCCCAAGCGATCTCACGGGGATCGGGATCAAGTTTTCTTCCCTTGTGGAGAGCATCTTCAACGGAGAGTTCCCGCCTTCTGACCACGCTCTTTTTCCTCCCCCGATCAGATTCTACATCGACTCACTCACCACACTCCTCATGTACCGGAAACTGGAGGTATTGTACCAGTTTCTTCACGTTATGACCTCCAAATTGAAAAAAATGGAGGCAATCGGGATTTACATCCTCAATAACGAGTCCTTTGACGAGAGGACACTTTCATTAATGAAACAGCTGATGAATGTAGTGATCGAGGTAAAGAGCGAACAACACGGTGATTTCCTCCGCATCCGTGGCGTGCCTGGAGCACCACAGGAATGGGTGCAGTTTAAAATCCACAAGGGAACCCTGGAGATGGTAGCATGATTCGGACCGGGATAACGGGAATGGACGAGATGCTTGGTTCGGGAATACCGAAGGGAACCAGGGTTGTCTTCTCGCTTGAACCCGGGGTTGAAGGGCGCATGTTCATGATGAGGACCATCGCGTCGGCGCTCAATGAGAAGAAAAACGTGTGTATCCTCTCGCCCCACTGCACCGAACGTGTGTTCTTCTCCGAATCCTTTGAAATACTTGAAATCGACATTACAAATCTCGGCGGAAAGGCGGTCATCCTTGACAGCACGGTGCGCGAATCGATCAATTCTTGCGAAAAGAAGGGAACGTCACGAAAACTTGCCTGGAAAAAACTCATCGAAGAGACCCTGGAACAACACTCTATCGATGTGTTTTTCGTATATTTCGATCTCCTCTATGAAGACCTTGGCCTTCAAAAAGCACTCGATCTCCTCCCCTCAGGAAGGGAGAAGCACCGGGTCACTACCGTGGTCGAACACCTGAACCTCGAAGGAGACAGTCTCATCTCCAGGTTTGCATCTGAAAATATATTCGACTTGATCATATCCATCCACTCTGCCTTCACCCTTGTACCGTTCTTCAATTTCTTTACCCTGGAGTATGTCTCGTGGGCAAGGATACCTCGCAGGTCAATACCCTATAGGGTTGCCGGCAGGAGCATCCGCCTTTACATTCCTAAGATCATAATCACCGGACCACCCGCTTCGGGAAAATCAACCTTCGTCTCACATGCTTCCGATTCCGGAATCTCCGTCGACAGGGGGGATCTCGACGGCTGCCGGACGACGGTTGCGATGGATCTCGGCTGGCTCCATTTCAGGGGGTTCGATATCACGATATTCGGCACCCCCGGACAGCCCAGGTTCGATCCCATCATTCCGCAGCTGGTGAAAAATGCGATGGGCATCATCCTGATCCTCGACGCGACAAGACCTGACATGCTCGTTCGTGCAAAAGAACTTCTGCATCTGGCACATGCCGAGAAGCTTCCTCTCGTGATCGCCGTGAATAAATCTGACCTTCCCCACCAGATGGACGATGTGACAATAAGGGAGATGCTGAATTTGAGGGATGAAATTCCCGTGTTCTTCATCAGCGCCCTCAAGCGCTCTGATGTGCATTATGTGGTGGAGTCGATGGTGGACAGGATTACACGCCACCCTTACTGAATGCGAAATGGTATTGTGCACCTGAACGCAGTGTCTCGAATACAGGAACCATGCTCACCTTCATCGGTCTTGGTCTCCACGACCACAAGGATGTCTCAGTGCGGGGACTGGAATGCATCCGTTCAGCTGATGCAGTATTCCTCGAAGGATACACCTCCAGGCTCGCCGGTACTTCGATCGCCGAGATGGAGGCCTGGTACGGCCGGGCAATCAGGGTAGTCGGCCGCGACGAGGTCGAACAGCATCCTGAGATTGTCCTTGATCCTGCCGTGACCGGCGATGTCGTGTTTCTGACGGGAGGTGATCCCATGGTGTCTACCACTCATTCGGATCTCCGGATCAGGGCGAAACTTCGCGGGATAAAAACCGCACTCATCCACGGCGCATCGATATCAAGCGCAGTCTGCGGACTGACGGGTCTCCAGAACTACCGGTTCGGCAAGTCCTGTTCACTTCCCTTTCCACAGAAGAACTGGACTCCGAAGACTCCAATTGATGTGATCAGGATGAACCTTTCGCAGGGCCTCCATACCCTGGTATATCTGGATATCCAGGACGATCGGTGCATGACAATCCCCGATGCAGTCTCACTCCTTGAGGAGATGGCACAGAAGGCCGGGATCTCCATCCCCCTCTACGTGGGAGTGGCCAGGGCAGGATCCCCGGATCCTGTGGTACTTGCCGGACCTGGCGAAAGACTCAGAAACGCGGATTTCGGGGCTCCCCTGCACATCCTGGTCATACCGGGACCTCTCCACGTTATGGAAGAGGAATACCTGTCGCTGTTCGGTGGACTATGAACGGAGACGTATGGAGGGAAGAACTTGCGTCCCGGCTTGGAGACCTGGTCATTCCGGTTCTCCCCGGGACAATCTTCTCTTCACTTGCAGGTGAATTACAGGTGATGGCCGATTCGTACCTCCACGACGGAGATCACTTCGCATCCCGGGGAGACATCGTGAATGCTCTTGCGTCCTTCGCGTACGCGCTTGGCTGGCTTGATGCAGGAGAAGGTCTCGGCCTGATTCATGCCCCGGGCCGGGATCACCAGTGGATCTTCCGGGAAGTGGTCGTGCCCGCCGATACAGGTCTCCGTCTCGTCGAGAAGACACAGCGTTACCACGTGCTTCTCTCGACTGCAATTGGGGCCGCAGTGGCTGCGCCAGAACCCTGCACCGCGATCTCCGGTGCGGCGGATCGCTTTATCCTCGCAGCAGGGGTATTCAGGGATTACGGCAGATACTTCCTTTCTTCCGGAAAGTTACCGAATGCTCTCGGGTCTTTCAGTTACGGTCATGCCTGGCTCGATGCAGGCGTGCGTGCAGGCCTTCTCAGGATCGAGGGGCCACGAGATCTCTTCGCGGTGTAAGAGAGGTGGTTGAGGGTATGTCCTCCCAATTCAAAACCTATATCCACCGATACCACCCAATATACTGCGTTTATTTCCCTTTTTCCCCGGGACGTTCACCATGAAGAAGAATGAGAGACGATGGCTCTGGTTGTCACTTGGGTTCTCGCTGCTTGTCCTTGTCATAATCCTCTTCTTCACGGTTGATGCGAACACCTTCGCCCTTTTGCAAAAAGGAGACCCGCTCTTCTTTCTCCTGGCCATGCTGATACACATTGTCGCCCTGTGTGTCTGGGCACTGAGGATAAAATGGATGAGCTGGGGGCTTGGGTACAAGGTACCTCTCCTCCATTGTATCAACCTGGTCTTTGCCAACCTCCTGATAGCAGCAATAACGCCCTCTCAGGCGGGCGGGGAGCCGGTCAGGGTCCACGAACTCTACAGGGCAGGGGTCAAGGTCGGAGACGCCACAGCCATCGTCATCACCGAGCGTATCCTCGACGGGTTTGTGCTGGGCCTCGGGGGTGCGTTCTTCATGCTGGTACTTGGAAGCATGTGGCAGCAGATCGGATCCGTGTACAGTTACTTTTTATATGCGTCGTGGATCATGATGACTGCAATAGCCCTCCTTTTCCTCTATTCTGTAAAAAATCCCCTTGTTTTAAAGAGATTTCTCTTGCGGGCCACAAGGTACATCGCAAGGGTCCGGGGAAAGACAAAAATGGAGAAGTACGAGCAGATGATCGACAGGGAGGTGGATAATTTTCACAGCACCCTCTCGATGTTCCTGTCACAGGGTAAGACCGGGCTTTTCCTCGGGCTGTTGTGCACTGCCTGTTTCTGGTTTCTTGAGGCGGTCATCGTTTCGGTCATACTTGTAGGTCTTGGTCAGCCCCCAATCTTTATTGAGTCGCTGATCATCCAGCTTATCATCGCCATCATCATGATGATCCCCCTGACTCCGGGCGGGTCCGGTATCGCGGAGATCCTCTTTACCTCCATGTACAGCATCTTTGTCCCTACGTCTCTCGTCGGCATTCTGGTCGTCCTCTGGAGGACTATCCTCTATTACTTGAATATTCTCCTCGGACTGCTTGGAAGCCTCATGATCGTACGCAGGGAAGCTGCCGGCAAGGATTCTGAATAAACCTTAAGTGCACCCCGGGTAATCCATTGTAGCAACCTATGGATCCTGTCCGGTGCTCGGTGAAAGGGGTATATATGGCCACAGGACCCCTTGGGGCATCCCCTACTGTCGTCCTGAAACTGGGAGACGAGGAAAGATGCCTTCCTATCTACATAGGGCTCTGGGAGGCCATATCGATCCGCAATGCTCTCAAGCAGGAGGTCCCGCCCAGACCGCTGACCCATGATCTCTTCGTCGAGTTCATGAGGTCCTTTGACATCGTGCTCAGGGAGCTGGTGATTGATTCACTTGAAGACGGGGTTTTTTATGCAAGGCTCATTTTGGAGAGAGATCACCACACGATGAGCATGGATTGCCGCCCCAGTGACGGCATTGCACTCTCCCTCAGGTGCGGCGCGGAGATGCTGGTCGATCCGGGAGTGGTAGCAGGCTCATCGGTCCCGTTCAGAGAGATCTCGGGGTTGGAGGACCTGGATACATACCTGACCGGGTAATTATCTCCTGCGTGACTCCAGCTCACCAAGGACTGACGAGAACTCAACGCCCGCAGCCTTCAGGCTGACAAGGAGGTGGAACAGAAGATCGGCGGATTCCATCACAATCTCTTTTTTTCGGCCATTTTTTACTGCAAGGATATATTCGGTGGTCTCTTCGCCAACCTTCTCAAGAACCCGGTCGATGCCTTTGGGATCGCGCAAGAGCGAGCCTATATAGGAGCCCTCCCGGGGATCTCTCACACGGTCGCCGATTACCTCCCAGAGTTCCGCAAGAGTCTCATTGCTGGCCAACGGGCTTCTCCTCCTGCCTGACATCCCCGATCTCGAGACCATGATACCTCCGGAGGAGGAGCCTCGCTTTCTCGATTGTTGCACCACCTTTTCCAATGGCGACGCCCAGGTCACCCTTCTGCCTGACCACTATGTTCACGGTCCCGGCCTTCTCCGCGTCCTCAATTCCCGTCACTTCCGCAGGCTTGAACATATTGGTGATAAACTGCCTGATATCATCCGCGTGTTCCACCATCTCCACCTTCTTTCCAAGCACATTCTGAAGCCTCCGGATATTCTCACCCTTCTTACCTATTGCAAGCCCCATATCTCCCTGCCTGATGACGTAGACCACCCTCTCGAACCTTTCATCTATAATGCAGTCAAGCGCCGTGGCCCTTGTAAGGATACGCAGTTCCTCAATATATCGTCGTTCTTTAAACCCAATTGTGCGTTCCATTTACCTGTCCTTCATGTATATGTGGGAGAGCGCAGGGATTAAAAGATTGGCAAAGGCCCATGCAGCCACGAATCTTATTCCGTGTCAAATAAAAGGTTATCAACGAATCAAGGGCATCTCCAGTTCCCAGTCCATCCCCGGCCAACTCTCCGGGTGGATCGAATGACGATATCATGGAGCTATAGAAATTGTAGAGAATCCGGCAACCCTGATTTCTTTCGTTGTATTATATGGACTCCTGCCAGAAGATGAAAAGTGGGAGGATATCTGCTGAAATCTGTGTAAATACCTATAATCCGAAGAAAAAGGCTTTTCGCTATCTGGGGTGGGCAGGCTTGGTGAACCGGACACATTTTGCGGGGGCTATCCGACCCCACACCCTCACATAAGATGCACGCCGCCGCCCCCGAAGGACACCCCGGCGGCGGTTCAGTGACTGGATTGATATGCTAATAACAATCTCGGTTCGGTCTCCCCACACAAAACAGCGAGGAGACACAAAAAAAAATCTGTCTCTCAACCGATAAGGTACGTTGCCGTAACCTGAGCTGTGATCTTCACCTGCCCGGGCTCGATTGGAGTAGGAATTGCAGCCTGTGTCTTCATGTCCGCGGCGCCGACCCTGGTATTTTCGTATAGCACAGGGGAATAGTAGCCACCCACCGATATCTCCTTTATGCCCGTGATGGTCACACCAGAAGCCCCGGCAACCACATCTGCATCGCTACGGGCTTTCCTGACTGCTTTCGTCAATACGTCCGCCCTGGTTGCCACTTCCAGGTCCTCGCTCACCATGAAGATGATACTGTCGACCTGGTTGGCTCCCGCCCCAACTGCAATATCGATAGCCTCCCCGGTCCGCGAGACGTCCCGCACGGTGACCTGGAGGCTGTTGGTAACCCGGTAATACCTGACCTTCTGGCGGAAGAGCGATCCCGAATCATCATACACAGGGTAAATTGAGTACCCGGTGGTTTTCATGTCTATCCGGGCGATCCCGGAAGATTCAAGTGCCCTTGTGATCTCGTCCATCTTCCGCGCGTTCTCTGCCTGCGCAACTTTCACATCGGCATTCTCTGTCTGGACCGAGACTGTTACTTGGGCCCGGTCGGGAGTCACCATTGTTTCAGCCATCGCAGTAGTGGTAATCACCCTGTCACTGTTCTCTGAAGCGTACACACCTGGCGTGAGAAGTGCAACTCCCACCAGCAGGAGAACCGCAATGAAGGGGTATTGTGATCGAGACATTGGTATCACCTCCACTATCCCGCTGGAAATTCAAATAGTTTTCTTATACTGCGAAAAAAATCGCACCATCCGCTTTTTGCTCGCGATTCCGGGGTCGATGCCGCTCCTTTCCCCTATTGACTCCCCAAAATAAAAGAACAGGGAAGGGCCATACATGTATGAACTTTACATGGCAGCAACGCTTGTCGAGAAGATATTCTCCAGGAGATGCGGACACCCGGTCAGGGCAGGTGACGTGATCATGGCACCCGTCGATTGCGCCATGATCCACGACATCACCGGACCGCTGGCAGTCCAGAAATTTCGAGAAATGGGCGGAAAAAGAGTATTTGATCCGGAAAAAATAGTGCTCCTCTTTGATCACCAGATCCCTGCAGATTCTCTTCCCGCAGCCGAGAACCATGTATTCATGCGCAGGTTTGCCGTCGAACAGGATATCCACAACCTCGATATCAAGGAGGGGATCTGCCACCAGGTCGTGATGGAGAGGGGGAGGGCCGCGCCCGGGGAGATCGTGGTTGGTGCGGACTCCCATACCTGCATGTATGGCGCGGCAGGCGCGTTCTCGACAGGTATCGGTTCGACCGACATGGGTTTCGTCCTCAAATTCGGGGCGCTGTACTTCAGGGTCCCGACAACCATACGCCTGGAGATTGACGGTACGTTCGGTCCAAGGGTCGGCCCCAAGGATCTGATACTTGCAATTGCCGGAAAGATTGGGGCTGATGGCGCGAATTACCAGGCGCTTGAATTTACGGGTGGGACGATTGAAACAATGGAGATGGCCGGGAGAATGACATGCTGCAACATGGCCGTGGAAATGGGTGCAAAGGTCGGGATCGTCCCCCCCGATGGCATTACATGGGAATACCTGCGGGCCAGGCGGCCAGTGAATCCCTTCTCTCTGTCCAGCGACCGCGATGCCGCGTTCACGTCTGTGCACCGGTTCGATGCGGAACGGCTCTCCCCTAAAGTGGCGGTCCCCCACAACGTCGACCAGGTGGTTGACGTGGAGAAGGTCGAAGGAACGCCGATTGACCAGGTTTTTATTGGTTCATGCACAAATGGCAGGTTCGAAGACCTCCGCGAGGCTGCCGAAGTCCTTGGCAACCGGTCTTTCCACGACTCTGTCAGGGTGCTCGTGATCCCTGCATCAAGGCTTGAGTACCTGAAGGCCCTGCGGGCAGGCCTCATTGAGCAGTTCGTGGCCGCCGGGGCGCTCGTGGAGGCTCCCTGCTGCGGGCCCTGCATGGGCGGGGCTTTTGGGCTGCTGGCGCCCGGAGAAGTCTCGCTCTCTACCTCAAACCGCAACTTCCGGGGCCGGCAGGGGAGTGCCGAATCACAGGTCTACCTCTGCTCGCCCGCCACTGCGGCGGCGAGCGCGATCAGGGGAGAGATAACCGACCCAAGAGAGGTGTGAAGATGAGGACGTGGAAATTCGGGGACAACATAGATACTGACGCCATCATTCCCGGCAGATATCTTGTCATCTACGACCCGCAGACGCTTGCATCACATGCATTCGAGGGAACGCGAAACGAGTTCGCCTCAGAAGTCAGGAAGGGGGATATCATCGTCGCTGGCCGGAACTTCGGATGCGGCTCGTCACGCGAGCATGCACCTCTCGCGCTCTCGGGTGCAGGAGTCAGGTTCATCGTGGCCAGGTCATTTGCCCGGATCTTTTACCGGAATGCAATAAACGTCGGTCTCCTCCCCGTCGTTTGCAACGATGCGGACCGGATTCCAGACGGGTCGCCACTCTCCGTCAATCCAAAGGAGGGGTACATTGAATCCGGTGGCATTCGATACCCCATCGAGCCGGTACCGGCATTCCTGCAGGAGATCGTTGATGCCGGCGGTCTCGTGGAGTATGCCCGCAGCCTCCCGGAGGTGAAGACATGTACAGGGTCGCAGTAATTGGCGGGGATGGGATCGGCCCCGAGATCATCAAAGAAGGGACAAAAGTCCTCGAAGCTGCAGGGGATCGGTTCGGTTTCTCCCTCGATTTCGAGGATTTTGAACTTGGAGCGGACCGCTATCTCGCGACGGGAGAACTGCTGACAGATGATGACCTTGAGGCGCTCTCAGGGTTTCGGACCATTTACTTTGGGGCGATCGGTGATGACAGGGTCCCTCCGGGTATCCTTGAGAAGGGAATCCTGCTCGCCCTGAGGTTTCATTTCGACCAGTATATCAACCTCCGACCGATCCGCCTCCTCGAAGGGGTTGCAACACCCCTTGCAGGGAAAAAACCTTCGGACATCGATTTTGTCGTCGTGAGGGAGAATACAGAGGACTTTTACGTCGGGATAGGCGGACGATTCAAAGGGTCGCAGAAGAGAGTCCTCGAGATCCAGCGCGAACTTTATCATGCAAAGTTTGGGCTCGATATCGAGAGCGATGCGGAGGAGATAGCCTACCAGATAGGGGTTGTGACGCGCGAAGGAGCCCGAAGGGTGATCAGGTACGCCTGCGATACCGCCCAAAAAAGGCGAAAGAAGCTCACATCGGTTGACAAGGCAAACGTCCTCTCCGATGTTTACGGCCTCTGGCGTGAGGTCTTTTCAGAGGTCACGGCAGGGTACCCGGACATCGCCACCGAATTCAATTTCGTCGATGCCGTGACCATGTGGTTTGTGAAGAATCCCGAGTGGTACGACGTGGTGGTCACCCCCAACATGTTCGGCGACATCATCACTGACCTCGGTGCGATGATCCAGGGAGGTATGGGGCTTGCACCCGGGGGAAATATCAATCCTGAAGGTACCTCGATGTTCGAACCGATCCATGGATCCGCGCCCAAGTACAAAGGATTGGGCGTGGCAAACCCGATGGCCACCATCTGGGCCGGCTCGATGATGCTGGACCACCTCGGGGAACATGAAGCAGCAGAAAAGGTTCTGGAAGCGCTCGGTCAGTCTATCCTCGACGGCGTCGTGACCCGGGACATGGGAGGGACTTCCCGGACTTCCGATGTCGGGGACTATGTTGCCGCAATGGTAAAGCGGCATTAGGGGATCAGAGAATACACTCCCACCCCTCCCGAACCAAAAAGAGAAGGAATTCGGTGATACAGTTTCTCACGCCGTCATCCTGTCTGCCGTTTCAGGCGCAGTGAAGTGGGAGAGTGGCCTGCAGTAATCAGTGATCAGGTGGTCACGTGTGGCTTCCGGGGAAGGCAGCGTTGGCAGTTCCACTATCTGTGCAACACGCTCCCGATACCCGAGCACCTCCCGAAGAGAATCGAGGGAGAGTGTATAACGGTCTCCATTGACCAGGTCGATATTGAGTGCTCTCCCTGAACGGGAGACCTGGGCCCTTCCCGCCTGGCCTCCCAGGTATTCCATCCAGTTCTGCTTGATCCTCCAGGTAGACACTGAATTCCCATTTTTCAAGGCAGAATAAAGGTCATCGACAAGTATGCAGAGCCTCGCTCCGTGGATGTTGAGTTCCAGGATCTCGCGAGGGACTCCCTCTGCATCAAGGACCTTCTTGCCGTCGCGGCTGAGATATCCTGCCCTTTGCATTTCATCCACCTCTGTATATTCATTGGTCTGGAGTAAAGAGTATATATAGGCTCGATGTGCGCAGGGTGAAAGTGAATTTTTTACGGAGGTCAGGGAACAGCATCGTGGGACTTACTTTGCACCTTTCTGGTGATCCATGCACGCATTCAGGACAGATTCCATGAGTGCAAGAGTCCCTTCGATTCCCGCCAGAGGACGGGCGTGAAGCCTCACCGTTCCCCTCAATGGCGCTGTCACCCCCACAAATGCGGCCGAGGGGTAGGCTGCCTGTTCGAACGACGACCCGAGGACGAGATCAGGGCGCTCTCGATCGAGCATTTTGCTGACACTCTCAAAATCCCTTGCCATCTCCACCGGGAACGGCCCTCCAGAAGGTGAATTCCTGGAACCTATGCACGCAATCTCCGCGCCAAGGTACTCGGTGAGCATGGCAGCGATAGCCTGCATCGAGAGGTTCTGGCCAAAGAGCCCCACGGTAGGGGGATCAAACCTCCTCTGGTACTTATCGCACGCGGAGATCACCCGCTCCTCTGCATCGGGAATGAGCTGATCGGAAATAACTCCGCCATTGCTGCAGAACCTGTCTTCCAGTGCTGCAACGGTTTTTTTCACTGATGATAACCCAATCATCGTCCCCACCGGTGTTCCGAAGCCGGATCGAAGGTCGGGATTCGCATGGATTGTCGATGACGAGAGTCCCGAATCAAAGGAGAACGCCCCGGCGCACAACGTGGCCCCGGATTCGCCTCCCGCAAGAAGGAGCAGGCGCTGTATCTCCTGCAGGTTTCCCCTCCAGAATGGGTCCATCAGCGAAAGCCCGTCAATATTCACCGAATTTTGCTGGTCAACGTCAATGGAGAGCGGAAGTGACGAGAGCGCTGACAAAAAGCCCGCTTCGTATTCCCCGGCAAATCCAGGTGCGTCCAGCACAATGATCCTGACCGATGCCCCATAATGCTCTTCGATCACCTGGCGTATGTCCTCGCCGATGATCGCAGGAGTGCAGGTGCACAGGACTGCAAGCATGGAATACCTTCCCAGAATCCCATCGATGGTCCGGACCAGTGCGTCACCAGTCCCGAGGACGATGTCATGGTCCGAGAGGGACGTGCAGTATATCGGGCTGTGCAGCGTGGTGGCCGGATAAAAATAACAGCCTGCCGATCCATGGATGATCACCCCGACCCCCTGCACCCCAGAAAGGCATGCTGCAGCCCCGGTCAGCCCGCATGGCCAAAGCGGCCCTGCACACTCAGGCATGGCATTTCCTCCTCCACCTGTGCAGCAATCTCCGGATGCCACTGGTGCCGACCGGGAATGGGTCAGGAAGGGGGACAGGTTTACCCCCTTCACGGACTTCGAGTTCGAGCATCTCTGCAAGTTCGTATCCAAACCGCGACGCGTATTCTGTGGTCGGGGCCTTCGGGGCGGTCGAGAACGTAACTCTCTTCCTTCTCAAAGGGGCAAATGTGCCAATCATCTCTTTCTGGAGAGCCTCCTCCGCCGCGACAGCTGCGGAGGGATCAATCGAGAGGTGCCTGCCCGCACGCTCAAGGAACCTGAGTGTCCCTTCCAGTCCCAGAGGAAACGAATCGATGTAAGGAATGCCAAGCTCCCGATAAAGGTGGTCACCTACCGGTCGCATCGAGGGGTCCCGGAGGATGTTGAGCGAAGCCCGTCCAAGGCGCCTGATCCCATCCAGCGTCGCACCGCACACGAACCTGACGTTCACGGGGGCTCCGAGGAGAGTGAGAAGACGCACCACCTCCCGGTAATGCTCTTCCACCTCGTATTCGAGTGTCTTCTCGCCGATGAGATTGACCGAGGGAACCTGCTCGCATCGTCCTGCAAAACGTGAGAGGGAGATGAGGGCCTGGATGTGCCCCGCGAGA
>ENA-UOWE01000610-UOWE01000610.1-activated-sludge-metagenome-genome-assembly--contig:-NODE-610-length-50035-cov-7.050440_pt1 | contig 50035 bp, 39 predicted proteins | sample MGYA00249841_ERZ761562 | MGnify/ENA primary metagenome ERZ761562 (study PRJEB28883, sample SAMN05720200) | activated sludge metagenome | isolation source: Anaerobic digester | place: Japan...
TTGCCGTAAATTGGCTAAAAAAAGCTTTATCGACGGCTCCGGGCAACAACTCGCTATGCTCAAACAGTTGCCCTCGCTTCGCCGATAAAGCTTTTTTCTTAACGCCATTTACGTCAGGCCAAATGTAGAAAAGTTTCAATGAAACAGGCGAAGCCTTAAAAGAAAAATTCTTTTTCATCGCCTTTTGTCCGATTTCGACCGAGAAGCCAAACGTTCCTGTTGTAAGCATAATGTAACATTTCATAGCTTCGAGGTTGAAAGAGTTAAGGCGATAAGAGTTTTTGCACAACTTTTTTCGACAAAAAAGTTGTATAAAAGAGATGTATTTATAGCTATTCTATTGACAAAATGAATTTATATTGAAAATCAACAAAATAGGAGTTTACAACGTTTGATATTTTAAAAGCTCATTATATATTTCAAGGCAAACCCAGGCATCTGTAGCTGCATATATTTGTTGTTGCGGGGTAAGTACTTCGTTTTCCCAGTTCGATACCTGTTGCGACTTGGACAAATGCAGGTTTAAAACTATAGCTGTCAGCTTTTTCAGGCTTTTATCTTTAATGCCAAATTGGTCAACAAAACTTTGTAAGTCAATAAAACTATTGGGTGTAAAATGTCCTAATTTCTGCAACTCCCTGAAATCGTCTTTTAGCGAGGTGCCTATCTTGGTAATGTTTTTATTGGCAAGAAGATGGCATAGCTCGTCTGTCAGGCCTGTTTTGTTCAGCCTGAAAATAAAGGCTATTTCATGATTGGACAACTGCAACAGGCAGGGTTTATTGGACTTCCCTTTTTTAAACGAAGGCTTAGTTTCGGTATCAAACCCTAATAGTTTATATGATGACAGATATTCACATGCTGATTTTACTTCAGCAATATGGCTTATTACTTCTATCTTTCCCTCAAACCTGGCCATTGGCAACAAGTTAATATTTGCCGGCTCAATGCTTTCGACAAACCTTTTATTCTCGATCTCTGTATTCATCCTGTGCTTGTGAAATGAACCAATTTTTTTTGTCTGATAAAGGTTTATTTTTAGGTTGTTCAGATAGGTTGTCTGAAGTATGTTTACGCAATATATGTAAGGTTTTAAGGCTTTTAACAAGTTCAAAACCCCAGTATTCGTTAAAAGTTTCAGTTATATTAACTATCGCATCATTAGATAGTTCTTCGTTTCCAAGTTTATATATCTCCAGGTAATCTTTAACATTTTGGTAAATATCTGCCATAGCCTCAGAGATAGTGTTCGATTCTGGCTCCGACAGCTCTTGCAGGTTTTCATCGTACATTTCAAAGTAAATATCGTCCTCGTCGAGCAGGCTTTGTATGCCATTGCGGATAAAATGCCAGTCAAATTCGGTCACAAAGGTCTCATTAGGCTCTTCATTGACCAGTTCGGCATTGGGCAATGACAAAGCTTTGTAATACATCAACGAAAGGAGTTTGATGCTTTTGTCGATAAACTCAGCTTTTTCGTTCGACGAAACATTCTCAAGAAAATGACAGTATTCATTAGCTACAGCGGTAAATTCTACTACATTTTTTGAAAATACAAGTTCTTTCAGCATTTTGGACAAATTTCAACAGTACAAAGGTAAAGTTTTTACTTTACAAAATAGGCAACTTTTTCCAAAAGGGTTATCATATCTGAGTTTTCCAGATAAACGCTTTCCGGAACGTTAAGAGGTACTGATGTAAAATTGAGAATACCTTTTATGCCAACAGATATAAGGCTTTTGGCAGTATCAACTGCGTAATCGCTTGGTACAGTTATAATTCCTATACTGATATTTTTCTCTTTTACTATTTGTCCCAGTTGTGAAATATGAAAACAAGGAACTCCTGCAATGATAGTATCTATTTTATCAGGGTCATTGTCAAATGCAGCAACAATATTAAGTTTTGACCTTTTTCCTGAAAAATACGATGTAATAGCCCGGCCTAAATTACCAATACCAACAATGGCCACGTTTATCCCGTCGTTTGAGTCGAGTACTTTTCCAATGACGTTAATCATTTCTTTTATTTCGTACCCTTTACGCTGGGCATTGCTATACCCTATGAACATGATATCGCGCCTTACCTGCACAGCAGTAATGTTGTGTAAGCGGGCAAGTTCGTGCGAGAATATATATGTTTTCCCTTCAAGCAGACAATTTAAGAGCGAACGTCGGTATTCACTTAATCGCTCAACAGTCTTTTCCGGTAATTTACCTTCCATTTAGTTTTGTTTTTTGTTCTGTTCTTAGTTTTATGTTTTCAAAGATAATTTTTTTTATCAGATGTATAAAAATACATTCGTTTACTCAATATTTTTTTGAAATTGAGGTTTATTTTCAAAGTGTTATGTGAAAATTATTTTTTATTACGAAGAAAAATATCGGAAACATAGTTCCATCTGTCTTTTTCATATTTTAACCCATCATAGGTGAAGTCTGGTCCGTAAAATTTGTAATTGCCAACATATACAGGCGAAACAGGAGACAGGTGGTCAAAAACAATCATTTGTTTATCAGCAATGTATTGTAATGACATCTTTGCAGATATTGCAAATTCAAATATTATACGGCATTGTGGCTTTTGACCAATATATATAACGGGGCTTCCAAATACTATATTATCTTCGTCAATAGTCATCGTCTCAATAATTTTTTTACTTGTGAACATATTATTGAGCTGTGAGCCAAGTAGAATATAAGTGTCATTTTTTTTGTTTAATGGAGGCACTATTTCGTAATATAATGCTCCAATCCACCTGTCTGTATTGGTTTTCACGTAAGGTAATGCCTTTGGGTCAAACAGATTATTGTTTTTCAAAAAGTAAACTTTGCAAACGCTGTCTTTCTTGGGATTTATCTGAATAAACCCGTAAAAAGTGTTGGTTCCATCTTGCATTGGGAGGTTCCAGGTGATGATGTTGAATTTTTTATCGGGCGAGAAAATTTTTCCAATATATTTCATCCCAATAAGGCTGTCGTTGAATGATGTAGCCTGTCTGAAATATTTGTCCAGTATGGAAATTACTTTGTCGTTAACATTTTTTCGCAGGCTATCACCGGGAATATTTTTAATACTATCCAGCAAAGTATTTATTTCATTGCTTAATGAGCTTGGCGTTAAGCTACAAATGCCTTTATAAGCAAACGAAGGAAGAAATAAAAACATACAAATAACAACCCATCTGTGTTTCATACCAAATAATTTGTTCTGCAAATAAACAAATTATTTTGAAATCAGGTTAAGGGCATTCATCAGGTTGTCTCGATATGATTTGCCTATGGGGATTATTTTGCGGCCTTCTCCGGTGGTTATGATAATACTGTTATCTTCTATTTCATTAAAACAACGGCTATTTACAATATATGACCGGTGTACACGCACAAACTTGTTGGATGGAAGCTTTTGTTCTACCAGTTTCATGGTAAAGTGGATGGTATATTTTTCGTTTTGTGTGTTAAAAATTACATAGTTTTCTAACGCTTCAACAAATAAAATATCATCACATTTCAGCTTCACCAATGCCGAATTTTTGCGGATAAATATTTCTTCATTTTCCGGGGCGGCAATACTGTTGCGCTGCATACGGTTCATAGCCTTGTCAATAGCTTTGTAAAAACGGGCATATTGAATGGGCTTGAGCAGATAGTCCGTAACATCATATTCAAAGGCATTGAGGGCATATTTCCCTTTTGAAGACATGATAATAATCTGGGGTACTTTTTTCATGGTGTCAAGAAAGTCTAGCCCAGACATATCTGGCATTTCTATGTCTAAGAATATCAGGTTGGTTTGGTCATTTTGTTTTAAAAATTGAATAGCGTCGGGGGCATTAGAAAAACTACCGGTAAGTTCAAGACTTTCAGTTTTCTGTATAAATTCCTCAACTACTTTTCTCGACAACTTGTCATCATCTATTATTATGCAATTCATATCAGAAATGTTTTTAACAGAAACCTGCATTTGTCATAAAAACATTTTAAATGCGGCTTATATATCAAAGATAGCTATTTTTTTGACAAATTGTATCTGTTGAAATATTTTTAGTAAGAAAAGATGTAAATAATATCTAAACACTTAAACCAGGTCATACCTCAGATATAAGCAACATGATAAAGGTCTTTAAAACTTTTCTTTTTTAACGGTTTCATAAAAATGTTTTTCCAATAGTTTGACGTGCTTTATCGAATTTCTTAGCCATTGCAGCTCCAGCTCTTCTAATTCATCGGGACTGAGCATCCAATCAGCGCTGTTTTTTTTCAAGCGTGTCAGCATTTGGTTGATGACAATGCCCACGGCCACCGATACATTGAGGCTTTCGGTAAAGCCAACCATAGGAATTGATACAAAGCAATCGGCCAGTTTTTCAATATCTTCTGAGATGCCCGTAACTTCAGTGCCAAAGACAAAAGCGGTAGGTTTATCTTCTATCGGGTATTCGTCAATAGGTACAGACGCTGTGTGTAATGAGGTAGCAGCTATGGTGTAGCCTTGCTTTTTTAATTGCTGGATAGCCCAGGTAGTATTGTTCGTTTGCGTATTGTAATTGTGAAGCGTGAGCCATTGGCTGGCCCCAAGGGCTATTTCGTCGTTTGGCTGAAAATTGTTTGAGTTTTCTATTATGTGTATGTCTTGTATCCCTAAGCATTCACATGTACGCAAAATAGCGCTGGCATTATGCGACTGGTGAAGGTTTTCTAGCACTACAGCAATGTGCCTTGTCCGGTATTGGAGTTTTTGGTCGATAAGCTTCAGCCGGTTTTCGTTGACAAATTGCTTAAGAAATGTATTTAAAGACTCGCTCAAGGGTGGTGTTTTTATTTGAATGATAAAATAAAAAAAAAGGAGTACCGAAGCACTCCCCTTTAAAAGACAATGTCTTTTTCTTACTTTTGAACAGCAGAAGTAAGATCGCTACCAGCTTTGAATTTAACCACTTTCTTAGCAGCAATTTTAATTTCTTTTCCAGTTTGAGGATTTCTACCTGTTCTTGCGCTTCTTTTAGCAACTGAGAAAGAACCGAAACCTACTAAAGCAACTCTGTCACCTTTTTTAAGAGCAACAGTTGTAGCTTTGATAACTGCGTCAAGAGCTTTCTTTGAGTCAGCTTTTGTTAATTTTGCATCTGCTGCAATAGCATCAATAAGTTGTGCTTTGTTCATAACATTAATTTTTTTAGGGTTAGACCTATTTTTGTTTAAAACGTAATACAAATATATAGCATTTATTAGCATTTGCAAATTTTATGACAAGAAAATTCTTACCAAAGTCACTGACAGAGAGGCTTTTGACTTAACTTAAAGAAATAGATATAGTTGCATAAGTAATTGTAAATAAACAATTTATCACGCAATAAAGGGGTGCCAAGGGTTGTTGATTTTTTTTTAATAAAAATGTAAAAAAAATGCTAAAAAAATTTTTTTTAGATGCTTTTAACAATGGTTTGTGGAGAATTTTTTCAAATTGGAATACTTGAAGAATGAATTTTTGAGCATTTTTGAAAATAAAAAAGGCCGTCAATGCATGTTAACGACCTTTTATTCATTTTTTATACCTTATATATTATATGGTATATTTATTTGCATTCTTCAAAACTTTTATCATACTGGGTCATAGCTTCTTCGCTCATACCCATGCTTGAGAACCCTCCATCGTGATATAAGTTTTGCATGGTTACCTTACGGGTAAGGTCAGAAAAGAGCGTGATTGCATAGTCGGCACATTCTTCGGCAGTAGCATTGCCAAGAGGCGACATGCGTTCAGAAAAATCGTACAATGAACCAAAACCTTTAATGCCACTTCCGGCTGTTGTTAGGGTTGGAGATTGTGAGATGGTGTTGATGCGCACTTTTTTCTCCCTTCCATAAATATAACCAAAACTACGGGCAATAGACTCGAGTGCAGCTTTAGCATCGGCCATATCGTTGTACCCATAGAGGGTACGCGTTGCTGCAATGTAAGTCAGTGCTACTACAGAGCCCCATTCGTTTATTGCATCAAGCTTACGGCATGTTTGTAAAACTTTATGAAATGACAATGCAGAAACATCCAATGTCTTTAAGTAATTGTCATAGTTGATATTGTCGTAAGGTATGTCTTTACGAACGTTTGGCGACATCCCTATTGAATGTAGCACAAAGTCAAGTTTCCCACCAAGCTTTTCAACAGATGCGCTGATAAGCATTTCAAGGTCATCAAGGTTAGTAGCATCAGCATAAATTACTTCGCTGTTGCAGGCTTTTGCAAGCTCTTCTACTTCACCCAGACGTTTAGCAACTGGAGCATTGGATAACATAATGTGTGCACCTTCTTCAAATGCACGTTCTGCTACCTGCCATGCAATAGATTTTGGGTTTAATGCCCCAAAAATCAACCCTCGTTTGCCTTTTAAAAGTTTATAAGCCATAATATATTGATTAAATTAAACTTAGCTTTTAACAATCCGTGTTTTCTTTTGTTCAATTTTGGCTGCAAAGGTAAAAATCTTTACTACATTTTTTGCTTAATCTGAAAAATGATGCCTAAAGAGCTTTTTAAACAGGGAAAAGCTTTCAACTTTTTTGTACATTTGCCCATTGTTAAATTTTTGTTGTTACATGAAGCGAGCATGATTCGTTAAACACAAACAAGGATGAAAATTCATCATGCGAGTTCCGTCCGCCCTTATTTATAATTATTTACGGATGAAAATTTCATACAATTGGCTGAAGCAATATATAGATACCCAACTTTCAGCTGAAGAATTAAAAACAATTTTAATAAACCTTGGACTTGAAGTGGAGTCAATGGAAAGATGGCAGTCTGTAAAAGGCGGTCTTGGAGGTTTTATTATTGCCGAAGTGCTTACCTGTCAGAAACACCCTAATGCTGATAAACTTAGTGTTACTACTGTCAATACCGGTAGTGGAGAACCTTTGCAGGTGGTTTGTGGTGCTCCTAACGTGGCAGCAGGGCAAAAGGTAATACTTGCCACCATTGGCACTAAAATATATTCGGGTGATGAAGTTTTTGAAATCAAAAAGTCAAAAATAAGGGGAGAAGCCTCAGAAGGCATGCTTTGTGCCGAAGATGAGCTGGGGTTAGGCAGTTCGCACGATGGCATTATCGTATTGCCTGATGATGTAAAAGTAGGAACGCCAGCAAACCAATATTTTAATGTAGAGGACGATATTGTTTTTGAAATAGGCCTTACGCCTAATCGTATCGACTGTGCTTCGCATTATGGCGTAGCCCGCGATTTGGCTGCTTTTTTCAATCAAAATAACCCCAAGAAACTTATAAAACCAAGTGTTGAAGCTTTTAAAGTTGACAACCATAATTTGCCAATAGAGGTTGTAGTTGAAAACCAGGAGGCTTGCATTCGTTACTCTGGTGTCTCTATCAGCGGGGTCACTGTTAAAGAATCTCCGGATTGGTTGAAAAACAGGTTAAATGCCATAGGCCTTCGCCCGATAAATAATATTGTGGACGTTACCAACTTTATCTTGCACGAGTTGGGGCAGCCTTTGCATGCTTTTGATGCAGCGCATATTATTGGCAACAAGGTAGTTGTACGTACATTGCCTCAAAATACCGAATTTGTTACCCTTGATGGGGCCAGGCGCAAGCTGGACGCTAATGACCTGATGATATGTAATACCCAGGAAGGCATGTGTATTGCCGGGGTGTTTGGTGGTGAAAAATCTGGTGTTACTGTTGCCACAACAAAGGTTTTTATTGAAAGTGCCTGCTTTCATCCGGTTTGGGTAAGGAAAACTGCCAGGCGCCATGGTCTGAACACCGATTCTTCTTTCCGCTTTGAGCGTGGTACAGACCCCAATATTACTGTGTATGCCCTGAAAAGGGCTGCATTGCTTATTCAAGAGCTTGCCGGGGGGGCTATTTCTTCAGAAATAGTAGATATTTATCCTAAAAAAGTTGAAAATTTTAAAGTTGATATCACTTATAACTATATAGATACCTTGATAGGCAAAGTAATAGACAGGGATAGAATTAAAAAAATATTAGAAGGCCTTGAAATTACTATTGCTTCAGAAACATCAGAAGGGCTGTCTTTGTTGGTCCCACCATACAGGGTTGATGTACAAAGGCCTGCAGATATTGTAGAAGAGATTATCCGCGTTTATGGCTATAACAATATAGAATTTTCTGAAAAAGTTATATCCACACTGGGTTTTACCGAGAGGCCTACAGCTGAGCAGTTACAGAACTCTATTTCAGACTACCTGACCGACAATGGCTTTAATGAGATTATGTGCAACTCGCTTACAGCTTCTGCATATTATGAAAACATTGAAGAATATAAAAACAATATAGTAAAAATATTGAACCCGCTGAGTTCTGACCTTAATTGTATGCGACAAACATTGATTTACGGTGCACTTGAGTCAATAGTGCTCAATATAAACCGTAAACAGAACAACCTGAAGATGTATGAGTTTGGAAACACCTATTTCTTTGATGCAAATAAAGGTGAAGGCCTTAAAAAATACAATGAAAAATATCATTTAGGGTTGTTTGTTACCGGGCTTGACCAGGAAACTAACTGGAACACAGCAAAAGAACCTGTTGGGTTCTTTCATTTAAAAGGCTATGTGAACAACTTATTGATTAAAGCTGGCGTAAATATTGCCCAGGTTGTAGCAGAACCTGTTAATCATCCTCTTATTTCAAATGGTTTACAATATTCAATAAATGGAAAACTTCTGGCTGTATTGGGAAGCATTAAATCTGCTGTTTTAAAAAGCTTTGATATCAAGCAGGAAGTGTTTGCAGCAGAGGTAGAATGGGACTTGGTGTTTAGCCTGGCTAAAAAGAAAAAGGTAGAATATAAAGAATTGCCTAAGTTCCCTGAAGTGAAGCGCGACCTTTCGATGATACTTGATATGCAGGTTACGTACGCACAGATTGAACAATTGGCCTATAAAACAGAGCGAAAATTGTTGAAAAACGTTAATTTGTTTGATGTTTATCAGGGAGATAAAATCGAACAAGGTAAAAAGTCTTATGCTCTGAGCTTTATCTTGCAAGATGAAGAGAAAACCCTTACAGATAACCAGATTGACAAGGTGATGCAAAACCTTATCAAGGCGTACGAATCGCAGCTTGGGGCAAAAGTAAGAATGCAGTTGTAATATGGCTCAGATTAAGGTTATTAAGGACGATATCACACGCCAGCAGGTGGACGTGATAGTTAATGCAGCCAACTCCTCTTTGTTAGGTGGCGGTGGAGTTGATGGCGCAATACACCGGGCTGCCGGGCCAGCCCTTTTTGCTGAATGTAAAGCTCATAATGGCTGTAAAACTGGCGATATTAAAGTTACTAAAGGTTATCAGCTTCCTTGTAAATATGTTTTTCATGCTGTTGGTCCAATTTGGCAAGGAGGTGAACATAATGAAGAAGAACTATTGAAATCTTGTTACTTAAAAAGCCTTAAACATGCCACCGAATTGAAAGCAAAAAGCATTGCATTTCCTAATATTTCAACTGGTGTGTATCATTTTCCAAAAGAACAAGCAGCAGAAGTTGTTCTAAAAACCGTTCAATGTTTTTTTCAAGAACAAAAAAGCTCTTTATCAGAGGTATATTTTGTTTGTTTTGATGACGAGAATTTTGAAATATATAACCGTTTACTTCCCAAATATATCAAGTAATGTCAGTAAATGAGGTAAGTAAATACCTTTCGCTTGTTAAGTTTAGTCATACTCTTTTTGCCATGCCTTTTGCTTTTATTGGGTATTTTTTGGCTTTAAAATATGGGGACTCTTATTTTTCATTAAAATTATTATTGCTTGTTGTTGCATGTATGGTATTTGCCCGTAATACAGCAATGGCATTCAATCGTTATGCCGACAGGCACATTGATTTGCACAATCCTCGCACGGCATTGCGCGAAATTCCTGCCGGGATATTAAAGGCTGAATCGGTATTGGTATTTACTATAATAAATGCAGTATTGTTTATTGCAACTACCTGGTTCATCAACCCAATGGCTTTTTATCTGTCGCCAGTGGCCTTGTTTGTGATTACCGGATATAGCCTGACCAAGCGTTTTACAGTACTTTGTCATTTTATACTTGGATTAGGCCTTTCTTTAGCGCCAATTGGGGCATACATAGCTGTAACTGCCCATTTTCATTGGCTTCCTATATTGTTTTCATTTATAGTCCTGACATGGGTTAGCGGTTTTGATATCATGTACGCTTTACAGGACGAGCGTTTTGACAATGACTGGAAGTTAAAATCTATTCCTGCCAAGCTGGGAAGCAGGCGTGCATTGATATTGTCCATTTTGTTACATACGATTTCTGCTTTTCTGGTAGTTTTAGCTGGTACATTAGCTCACATGAACCTATTATATTGGATAGGAGCGGGGGTATTTATCACTTTGCTCATTTATCAGCACTTGATAGTAAAGCCTAATGATATCTCAAAGGTAAATCTTGCTTTTGCTACTACCAATGGTATTGCAAGTGTTGTTTTTGCAGCTTTTGCAATAGCAGATATGCTTTTTACCTGACAAACACCCATTTGTTCTCATCCGATACTTCTGGATAAAAGGAATAGCCAGCTTGGTTGAAGTTTTTCAAATCATCCGGGTCGTCAATTCTGTTTTTCATAATAAAACTGGTCATCAACCCACGGGCTTTTTTGACATACACCACTATGGTCTTTAGCTGGTCGCCAGAAAGTTCATAAAAAACAGGGGTAATGATTTTGCAGGAAAGTTTGCTGGTGTCCAAAACACTGAAATATTCGTTAGAGGCCAGGTTGATCAGGGTATTTATTTTTTTTTCTTTCATGTGTTTTTCAAGCGAGGCTGTAACCTTATTTTGCCAAACTTCATAAATGTTTTTATATTTTTCAACACTAAAAGATGTCCCCATGTCCAGACGGTATGGCAAAATAAGGTCTAAAGGCCTCACTATGCCGTACAATCCGGATAATATACGTAAGTGGTCTTGTGCAAAAAGCAAATCTTGTTCAGTATATGATTGTACATTTACACCCCTGTAAACTTCTCCTGTGTATGAGAAAATAGCTTGCAAAGCATTGTTTTGGTTGGTATCTGTGTGCCAATTGTGAATGCGGTCGAGGTTAAGCCTGGCCAACTGTGGATTGATTTGCATCAACGACTCAATTTGCGGAGCATTCAATTCACGCAGCGTATGGTTGATTTTTTTTGCTTCATTCAAAAATTCGGGTTGAGTAAATGTGGCAAATTTCTTTTTTGCCTTGTCTGTCATTGTTTTGGCAGAAGAAATTACGACTAAAAAGCTCATGTTGTTATATTATTTGTTTTAATCATTAAACATAAAAAGGGGATAAAAGTTTAGTTTATGAAAAAATAGGTGTTCTGATGCCTTGTTTTCGGCTAACTTTTTTATTTTTGGTACGCAATAGGATAGTGGTTGGCCAAAACTTGTATATTTGGCTGAAAATAAGGTATTTTTATATAAAGTTAAAACTGAACAAAAGGCGGAGATGCAAAAAATATTAGCTTTCATAGCTATTTTTGTGATGTTAGTATCATGTAATACAATCAATTTCTCCGATCAACCACAGGGGGTCATTGAGTATGAAGTGATATACCTTACCAACAAATCTGGTATGCCTACCAACTTGTTGCCCCGCAAAGTTGTTTTAAAATTTCGTTCAAACAAAAGCATTACTACCATTGAAGGTTTCATGGGGTTGTTTTCTTTAAGTAATATTACTGATTTCAGGAAACATACCAATTCAATCCTGCTAAAAGTTATGGATAACAGGCTTGTTTATGAAGGGAAAAAAAATGAGCCCCCATTCTTTTTAAGTAAATATTTCGATTGTTCTATAGCTATTACCAATGAAAAAAAGGTATTGGCAGGTTTGCCATGTTATAAGGCAATTATTTCGGTTCCTAATAATAAGGAAAAAAAAATTGTCTATTTTACCCAGGCCATACCATTAAAAAATGCCAACAAAGCATCGCCTTTTGCTTCTTTAGAAGGAATATTGATGGAGTTTGACCTATCGCTTACCAATATAGAAATGCACCTTAAAGCGACCAAATACATTCAAACAGAGGTAGATGCTGCTATATTCAAAGTTGATGACAGCTATAAAGAAGTAAGCCAGCGAAAAATTATCAGCATCCTGAACAAATTGCTGGAATAGTTATCAACAATTTATTTTTCCACTGCTTTACTTTGTCGAAAATACTAAATTTGGCAAGTCCAAAAAATGAATTTCATGGCTAAAGAAAAAGACAAAAAGCCCAAAGAAGACACCAAAGAAGATAAAAAAGGGATTTTTACAGATATCAGGTTTAAAGCCATTGCAGGTATCCTGCTCATACTTTTCTCTGTTTATTTGACCGTTGCATTTGTTTCCTTCCTGTTTACCTGGAAATATGATGCCAGCTTTACCTGGCAAAATGTATTTTCTGGCTCAGAAATAGAAGTAGCCAACTGGGCTGGTAAAACCGGTGCCAGAATAGCAAACTGGTTGATGAGCGAGTGGATGGGCTACGCTGCTTTTGGCATTCCTATTATTATGTTTGTAGGTGGCACACGGATGCTCGGTTTTAAAAGGTTTAAATTTAGAAAAACTGCATTGGTGGTGCTTTTTGGAATGATAATATCTTCATTACTTTTCGGATATTTTTCAAGCATAATAGAATCTTTTAGTAATGGTACAAAAATATTTGGCAGCGGTCCGGGCGGAGCTCATGGTTATTTTGTATCGCATTGGTTAAATGCGCTGTTGGGTAAGGTAGGTACTGGCTTTATGTTGCTATTAATAGCTTTTACCTATACAGCACTGATATTCAAGCCATTTGCACAATGGTTTGTACAAACAGTGTTGGACATGTTCACCCACAAACCTAAGGAAGTGCCTGCTGAAGCTGAAGGTACTGCCATGACTGACGGTATTGCTGAAAATATGGACATTCCGGCTCCTCCGGTAATCGAAAATCCCACTGAAGATATTACCAAACAACTTAACAATGATGAGCTGGAAGTTATTTTCCAAAAACCCGGAGATGAGGATGTTTTAAGCACGCCGGAACCAGAAGATTTTGATTTGGAAGATGAAGACGATACAGAACTTGAATTGGTAGAAGGGGCAGAGGAAGAAACAACAGATGCAGCTTCGTTGCTCCAGGAGCTTGGCCCTTACGACCCCACGCTCGACCTTTCCAATTACAAATATCCTACTATCGAACTGTTAGAAGACCATAAATCAAACAATCCTGAAGTAACTCAGGACGAGCTTATTTCTAACAAGAATAAGATTGTTGAAACGCTCAAAAACTATAAGATAGAAATATCGCACATCAAAGCCACCATTGGGCCTACGGTTACATTGTATGAAATTATCCCGGCACCGGGCGTGCGCATTTCCAAGATTAAGAGCCTTGAAAACGATATAGCGCTTAGCCTTGCGGCCTTGGGTATCCGTATCATAGCGCCAATTCCGGGTCGTGGCACAATAGGTATAGAAGTGCCTAACCGTAACCCCGAAACCGTGTCCATGCGTTCGGTCGTTTCTAACAAAAAGTTTCAGGAGTCGAATGCTGATTTAGCCATTGTTTTAGGTAAAACCATCTCAAACGACACGTATGTTGTTGATTTGGCCAAAATGCCGCACTTGCTGGTTGCCGGGGCTACAGGTCAGGGGAAGTCTGTAGGGCTTAATGCCATCCTTACCTCTTTATTATATAAGAAACATCCGAGTGAACTTAAGTTGGTACTTATAGATCCTAAGAAAGTAGAGTTGACATTGTATTCGAAACTTGAAAAACATTTTCTTGCCAAGCTTCCAGATACCGAAGAGGCCATTATTACTGATACCCAGAAGGTGATAAATACGCTAAACTCGTTGACCATTGAGATGGAAGACCGCTATAGCTTGCTGAAAAAAGCCCATGTGAGGACAATAAAAGAATATAATACCAAATTCAAAGAACGCAGACTCAATCCAGAACATGGACATCGATTTTTGCCTTATATTGTTCTCATCATCGATGAGTTTGCAGACCTTATCATGACAGCAGGCCGTGAAATAGAGACCCCGATAGCCCGTTTAGCCCAATTAGCCCGTGCTATTGGTATTCATCTTATTATTGCAACACAAAGGCCCACTACTAATATTATTACAGGGATGATAAAAGCTAACTTCCCTGCCCGTATTGCATTTAGGGTAATATCAATGATTGACTCGCGCACTATTCTTGACAGTCCGGGAGCAAACCAACTGATTGGACGCGGCGATATGCTTGTTTCGACAGGTAGTGACCTGATAAGGGTCCAGTGTGCTTTTGTTGACACCCCAGAAATAGAGAAAATAGTTGATTTTATTGGAAACCAACCAGGATACTCATCGGCATTCCTCTTACCAGAGGTTAAAGCCGAAGGCGAAGATGGTAGCATTTCGTCAGAAGACTTATCTTCGCGCGACAGTTTGTTCGATGAGGCTGCCCGCTTGATTGTTATGCACCAACAAGGATCAACCTCACTGATACAACGGAAATTTTCTATTGGCTATAACCGCGCAGGCCGTATTATGGATCAATTAGAAGTGGCAGGTATTGTTGGGCCAAGTGAAGGGAGTAAAGCCCGACAGGTGCTTGTTGTGGACGAAATGTCACTTGAGCATATTTTAAAGCGTATTGATGGAAGAAACAATTAAGAATTAAAAAATTAAGAATTAAAAAATTAAGAATTAAAAAATTAAGAATTAAGTACGAATTAAGAATGATAAGTAAGAGATATATTGTAGCTGCATTGTTTATATTTATTGCAGTTTCTTATTTTGATACAATTAAAGCCCAGAAAGACCCTGAGGCGAAAAAAATTGTAGAACAGTTTGTCAGAAAAAATAAGGGACTTGATGCAATATTTATGAAATTTACTATAAATACGGAGAACCATCAAAATAAGGATAAAACTTCAATCAATGGTGAAGCCCTGCTGAAAGGGGATAAATATAAGCTCAATATCAACAAAACAGTTATATATAATGATGGAAAACTGGTATATAGTTTTCTTCCTGACGAAAAAGAAGTTTCTATTTCTAATTTTAACCCGCAGAAGGAAGAAAATATGATGGTAAACCCTGCCTATCTTTTTAAAATTTACGATAAAAATTATAAATACAGGTTATTGGGGGAAACAACTTTTAATAGCAAAAATTGTTACGAAATAGACTTTTATCCCAACGACCTGAATAAAAAATATTCTATTGTAAAACTCATAATCAGTAAAGAAAAACTTAGTCTTGAGGCATTGAAAGTAAAAATGAAATCTGGCATTGATTATATTATTAAAGTACAGTCTTTTGAGGAGAAAAAAAACATTTCGGATAGTGAGTTTGTTTTTGATACGAAAGCCCACCCGGATGTTGAAGTTGTTGATTTGCGCAAGAAAAAATAGGCCTTGCTATGCTAAAAAAGTTGACCATAAAGAACTATGTATTGATTGATGATTTGTCCATCAGTTTTGATAACGGTTTTTCGACTATTACCGGCGAAACAGGAGCAGGTAAGTCAATATTACTGGGAGCTTTGTCGTTGCTAGTTGGACAGCGTGCAGATACAGATGTTTTGCTTGATAAAACTTCGAAGTGTATTATTGAAGCTGTTTTTGATGTTGAACAATATGCTATTCAATCTTTTTTTCAACAAAATGAGATAGATTATGATGTGCAAACTATTATACGTCGCGAAATATTGGAAACAGGGCGTTCGCGTGCTTACATTAATGATACACCGGTCAATCTTTCGGTTTTAAAAGAGTTGGGCGATAAACTCATTGATATTCATTCGCAGCACCAAAACTCGTATTTGTCTGACCAGGTTTTTCAGCTCAAAGTTATAGATACCATGGCGCATAATGCTGCCCTGCTGAGTGAGTACCGTGAACAATTCAGAAAATACCACGAATGTAAGAAACAATTGATAGAGCTTACTGAAAAAGTTGAAAAAGACAAAGCAGAATTGGGGTTTCTGCAATATCAGTTTGATGAGCTTGTAGGTGCCAATCTTAAGGCAGGAGAGCAAGAAGAACTTGAAAACGAAGCAATTGTTTTGTCTAATGCTGAAAGTATAAAAATAGCCTTACTCAATATTTCACATTATTTGCAAGCTGAGGAGAATGGTATAGAAGTACAAATGAAAGAAGCCCTCAATATTGCACAAAAAGTAAAAAACATATTTCATAAAGCCGAAAACATTGCCGAAAGGTTAGGGTCTATGTATGTTGAGCTAAAAGATTTGTCAGCCGAAACTGAACGTTATGCTGAACAGGTAGAACTTGACCCTGAGCGGTTGACACTGGTAAAAGAGCGTCTTGATATGTTGTATTCGTTAAGTCAGAAACATAAAGTAACTTCAAGTGAAGAATTGATTGGGTTGCGAGACAAGATAGGAGAGAGGTTGTCTAATATCCAGTCTTTTGATGAGCATTTGGCTTTGTTACATAAGCAAATTGAGGATTTTTGTGCTTCGCTTCATGAAATATCACTAAAACTTAGAGAAAAACGTAAGGCTATAGCCCCTTCGCTTGAAAATACTGTTAGCCAAATGTTGCGACAACTTGGTATGCCAAATGCTGTATTTGTTGTGCAGTTTGACGAGCTGAATGATTTTCAGTCTTCAGGGCTTGATTCGGTACAGTTTCTTTTTACTGCCAATAAACAAATCCCTGCCCAGGATATCAGCAAAGTTGCTTCGGGAGGCGAAATATCACGTACCATGTTGGCCGTAAAATCTGCTATTGCCTCATCTTTAGCTATGCCTGCCATTGTATTTGATGAAATAGATACGGGTGTATCGGGTGAAATAGCTGATAAAATGGGGGGTATTATGCAGGCTATGTCTGCCAATATGCAGGTTATCAGCATTACCCATTTGCCTCAGGTGGCCGCTAAAGGCCAATATCAGTATAAAGTATTTAAAACAGAAAGCTCAAAGGCCACTAACACCCATATCAAAAGACTTACCAACGATGAACGTATTATTGAAATAGCTAAAATGCTTAGTGGTAAGGATGTTTCGGAAGCTGCCATTACCAATGCCAAAGTATTACTGCAATCTTAAGTATCAATAGATTATAAAATCTTCCAGGTTTTTTTACCAAAATATTTGTAAGATAAACAAAACACACTATCTTTGCACCGCATTTTAGAAAATGTCATCAGCATGGCTCCGTAGCTTAATTGAATAGAGCATCTGACTACGGATCAGAAGGTTACAGGTTTGAGTCCTGTCGGGGTCACTAAAAATAATACCAATTGTAAGTCAATGATTTATAATTGGTATTTTTGTTATACAGACATCTTTACCTTTAAAATTTCAATTTTCAGTTGTTCCATTTTATACACGAAGTTTAGCCCATCTAAATCATATCTTTTCAAAAAAAAGCCTTTTAATGCTTAATTTGGGTTAAACTGTCATAATCAATACCCGGTACTATCATGTATTTTTGTATTTACATTTGAAAAGTATATTGTTTAAGCTTATGATAAAATATATTTATATTGGTGTTTTTCTGGTTCTGAACTTAGTACAAATCGAAGTTTATTCGCAGCAGGATTTGGCTAATACAAAAAAAAGCTGGTTATATACGTCTGGTATTTGGTTTTCAAAAACCTTCAACAACTTTGATACGGTATTTGTAAAAAATACCCCCAGCAAATACTCATTGATTTTGCGAAACTCTAACTGGCTGAATTTTTACAATTTCGATATGGACAACAAAAACAAGATTGTCATGCAATCTGAGTTGTATTACAATGCAGGTTTTATTTTGGGATACAAATTCCTGTTATTGGGTTATTCGGTCAATCTGAACGAAACTTTTTCAGGCCAAACGGTTAAAAGCCAGGAATTGGACCTGCATGTAAACTGTAGCTGCCTGGGTATAGATGTATATTATACAGACAATCAGGGGGCAACAAGCATTACCGAATTTAAGGGTATTAAAAATATAAAAAACAAGGGTGTTTCGTTTGATTTGATGGCCTGACCATGAGAACCTTGGATGGCGACATAAATTATTATTTCAACAATAAAAAGTATGCCAATTCTGCTGCATATTCAAGGGGCTATTTCAAACAGCAGAAGAAAAGTGCTGGTTCATTTATTGCCGGGCTTTCTTATGCCAGGCACCGAATATATTTTGATTTTACCAATTTGCCTGAGGATACAATGTATTCATCGCTAAAAACGCTGGACGACAAGTCTATACTTTATAATAGCTATTGCCTGAACTTTGGGTATGGTTATAACCTGGTATTTTCAAAGAAATGGCTGGCTAACCTTACCGTAATCCCCTCTGCCGGCTTTAATTCATACAAAAAGAAGATGAGCGAGGATATTCCCAATAATAAAATTTCGATGAATACAAAAGTTAAAGCCGCGTTGGTTTACAATATGTCAGATTATTTCCTGGGATTTTCGGCCATATTCTCTGCCGATTGGTTTTTTGCGGATAATTATACTCTGGTCAATTCCTTTGGAAATTTCAATATTTCTTATGGAATGAGGTTTTGAAAAGTTAATACTTGGAAGCTTAAACCTTCCAGGTTTTGTAAACCTGGAAGGTTTTTCAATAAATTTGGCTTTATTCTTCAAGCAAGCCGCGTTTTTTTAGCATAGGTTTAATATCGGGCTTGCGGCCGCTAAAGTCATAATACATTTGGTTGTATTCCTCAGTATTGCCGCGCGACAATATCTTGTCACGAAAACGCTGGCCGTTAGCCCTGGTCATACCCCCATTTTCTTTGAACCATTGATATGCATCATTGTCGAGCATTTCGGCCCACGAATAGGCGTAATATCCTGCTGCGTAGCCATTGCCCCAAATATGCAAGAAGTAACTTGAGCGATAACGAGGTGGAACCTGTTCCAAAGCAAGATTGGTGCGTTTTAAAGCGTTTGTTTCAAATTCATCTACTGATTTTATTGCATCTCCTGCCTTAATGGTATGCCATTCCATATCCAGGCTGGCAGCAGCCAATATTTCAGTAAAGGCATATCCCTGGTTGAATGTTTGCGATTTTTTGATTTTTTCTACCAAATCCTTGGGCATAGGCTTGCCAGTTTTGCAATGGATAGCATAATTGCTGAATACCTTTGGTTCAAGTGCCCAATGCTCGTTAAATTGCGAAGGCAGCTCAACAAAATCCCTTGCTACACTTGTTCCCGAAAGGCTTGGATAGGTTTGGTCGGCAAACATGCCATGCAACGCATGCCCAAACTCGTGGAAAAGTGTAGTGACATCGTCAAAGCTAATCAGAGCAGGCTCGCCCGGAGCTGGTTTGGTAAAATTGCAAACGTTGTAAATGGCAGGTTTGGTGCCAAGTAATTTTGATTGTTCAACAACATTGCTCATCCATGCTCCGCCTGATTTATTGTCGCGTTTGAAATAGTCGCAATAAAACAGGGCCAGCTCGCTGCCATCTTTATCATAAACGGTATATACCCGCATATCGCTATTATATACCGGAATGTCATTTCTTTGTTTGAATGTAAGTCCATACAATTGGTTAGCGGCATAAAAAACGCCTTTTTCCAATACTGTGTATAGTTCAAAGTAAGGCTTTAACTGGGTTTCATCCAGGTCGTAACGCTCTTTGCGGATTTTTTCGGCGTAATAATCCCAATCATAAGGTTGTAACCTGAAACCTCCTTTTTCTTTATCAATCAATGCCTGTAAGTCGGCTGCTTCTTTGCGGGCTTTAGCAGTGGCTGCAGGGACAAGTTTTTTCAAAAAATCGCGCACAGCTTCAGGGGTCTTGGCCATTTGGTCTTGTAAATTCCATGCAGCATAATTGGGGAAACCTAATAGTTCTGCTTTTTCAGCCCTGATTTCAGCTATTCGTAAAATAGTTTGACGGGTATCATTTTTATCTCCCTTTTCAGCCCTGCTCCAGGAAGCTTCAAACAGCTGTTGACGGGTTTGCCTGTTTTCCAGCGATTGCAAAAGAGGTTGTTGGGTGGTATTTTGCAAAGGGAGCATCCATTGGCCTTTTTTGCCGGCCGCTTCGGCATCTTGCGAAGCAGAGTTTAAAGTCCCTTCCGCAAGCCCTTTCAGCGTTTCTTTATTGTTGGTAAAGTAAGCCCCTGCTTGTGCTGCCGCTAAAAGCTGGTTGGTATATTTAGCGCTTAATCCGGCTTCTTCTTCGTTCAGTTTTTTCAATTTCTCTTTATCCTGCGATGAAAGGTCAGCCCCGGATTGCTCAAATTTGAAATAATAAAACTCCAACAACTTTGCAGATTCTATATCCAATTTGAGTTCGTTTTTCTTTTGATAAATTTTTTTTACCCTTTCAAAAAGCTTATCATTTAAAAAAATAGCATCAGTTTGTGCTGCCAACTTAGGCGACACCTCTTCGTTGAGCTTTTGTAAAACCGAATCGGTATTGGCCCCTGCCAACATATTGAATATGGCATTTACCCTGCGAAGCAGCTGTCCGCTTTTTTCAAGTGCTACAAGGGTATTTTCAAAAGTAGGCTGTTCGGGGTTGTTGGCAATTGAGTCGATTTCTGCCCGTTGTTCTTTAAAACCTTCGTCAAAAGCCGGGGCAAAATCGCTGTTTTTGATTTTGGTAAAATCAGGAGCCTGAAAAGGCAAGGTACTGACATGCATCAAAGGGTTGGATGCCAAGTTAACAGAGTCTTCCATAGTTGTTCTGCGTTCTGAGTTTGAGCGGCATGCGGCCAATGATATCAGCAATACGCCGGTAAGTAAAATGGATATATTTTTTATCATAACAAAATTATTTAATTATTCTTGTTTCATTTGAACCCCAAAATTATTAAACACCATTGTCTGATATAAATTTAAGTATTTGGGTTAAAGCCCAATGTATTCTTAGCTTTGATTAATTCCAGCCTTAAAGCTGGAGTTACAAACTCTTACATATTGATATTTTATCAAACAACAGTATTTATTAAATATTAAAGCTCAAAATAGCATTGGCATCGAATACTTCTAAATTGATACAATAAAACACTTCACTCAACAAAAAGTTGAAAAAGAGCAATATTTACTTTACATCAAATTCATGCTTTTTATAAAAAGGTATTCCGTCTTCTGTAAAACCTGCAATATTCACTACATACCTGCCTTTTACATTAGTATTGTCAAGTTTTACAAGGGCTTTACCTTCTGCGTCAAGCATGATGTTGGGGCACCAAAATATTGTATTGCTTGTTGGTGATGCCTTAAATGGCTGAACAGCGGCAAATTCTTTCACTTTGTATTCATTGTTAATAACGGGCTTATTGCTATTCCCTTTTTTAGTGATAATTTCTACTATTCCATTGGGAGCAAATGAGCTGTACCGCGATACTTCTACCGGATCGGTCAAAATACGAATTTCGGCAATATCACTGGAATTAAGGTTTTTAACAACAGTAATATCATCCGATGTTAGTACGCTGTCGATAACAAACATAACGCCAATGGTAAATTTAAAAGACCTTACAGCATTGGCAAAAAACATCTTGTTTTCATTGATGGTATATGATTTCTTTTCGGCTATCAATTCCAATACGGTTTTTGAAGAATTGTATTTGTTTTGGTCAATCGTGTTGTACTTGTTTCGTTTGGCATTCAGCGTAGGGTCGTAAAGCATATCTTCACTGTTTGCCTCATTGCTGAAAATCGGGTAATTGCGATACAGATAGTCTGTCATAACCGTATTTTTAGCCGTTGACTTTATATTTTCGTCAAATTTGCTTTTCAGCAAAATGTTGATAGGAATATCTTTTTTGAACAAGGTAGGGGTTATGGTATAATCAACTGTGCCAACCGACTGATTGATATCTGGACAGATAAAATAACCTGAGCTGTCTGTCGTTGCTGTGGCAACTTCCAATGTTTTTTTATTGAGCAGGCTTAATTGAAGCTTTGGTATTGGTTTTTCGCTGTAATTGGTCACAAAACCTGATATTCCGTCTTTAGGCGAATATTTTACTTTTTTTAGGGATGAATTTAAAAAAGGAAATTGTGGCAAAGACGAAATTAAAAGCATGTCAATTGTTGTATTTTCTTGCGACAACGAATCAATCTTGTACTCCGAAAAATCATTTTTCATCAGGTAAGTATTGAAATTTCGTGTATCATAGCCCAAAATGTTTTCGTTTTGCTTATAAACAGATATGCTGAAGCTCCCTTTTACTGGTGTACCCTTGTTATCGTTGACTTTTATGCTAAAAGCTGTGTTATTGTCCTCTGGTTTTATTGAAGCGATAATCGTCCGGTTATGGTCTATATATGTACTGAGCGAGCTTATGACTTCTTTTTTGTTGTTGAAAATTGTCACATGCACCACCCCGGCAGGGACATCGTTTACGGGAACCCTGAACATGCCGGCTTTTGAATTACCGAATTTTGAAGCCCAATATATTTTCCCGGCCTTATAAGCAATGCAATACAAATCAGACGCTTCGGTGTTATTGACATTTTCTAACCTGATCATCAACGTGTCTTTTGTCTTTTTTATCAGCGACATGGAAGTGCCTGATGTTTTTACAGGCAAAATGTATTCTGAAGAATTGCCCTGAGGGCTTGTTAATGTGGCTTTTAGCGTTGAATTGTCTTTTGAGGCTACAATCACACTGCCCAACCCGTTTTTGTCTGTTTTAAAAACTGTGCTAAATGGGCCTTTTGAATCTTTTATTTCGCCTGATACTGCTACATAGTTCCCATATTCATCGGTAGATTTTATAACCACTTGCTTGGCAAATTCCGAGAGTATTTTTCCTCCTTCGGGAAAAAACGAAAGCCTGATTTTTGAAGGTGAAGGATATATTACAGTGTTGGCAGTGCTTTCATTTCCTTTGTATTTCGACGTACATTTTATAAAAATAGGAGTAGTAAAGGATTCTGCAGGAATGGTAAATACAAACTTGCCGGAAGCATCTGTTTTTTGGGTTTCTTTATAGCTTTTTTTGTTGTCTGCAAAAAGTTCGAGCTTGACTTTTGCATCGGCAACAGGCTGCAAATCATTGCTGCTGACAGTAACTTCAAGTTTTATAGGCTCTTTTGCTGAAAAGTATTCATTGATTTTTTTTATAGAAATACTGTAATTTGATGCTTTGTTGTTTCTGATTTCAATAAATTTTCTAAAAATATGGTTCAGCGAGTCGTTTTCCATCCAGGTAGAATGGGCCAAAATGGTATAATACCCGTCAGATAACTTTTTGGGCAGTGCAATATTGCCCACAGCTAAACTGCTGTCAACCCGGAACTTTTCATCAGCCACAACTGTGCCTTTATTATCAAATAATTTAACTTTCAATCCTTTGCTTAAACCCGAAGGCATGTTATCAGAAACCACCTGTGCCCTAAACCAAATATTTTCCGAAGGCTTGTAAACCTCTTTGTCTGTGGTAAAATAGATGTTTTCTTCAGGGTACTCCTGGTGATAGGTTTTTATTTTTTCGGCCAGGTCATTTATAACCTCATCCTGGGCAGTAATGTTTGTTGTATAACATGCTAAAAGCATGATGGCAACTGGGAAAATTTTATATTTCATTTTTTATAGGTATTGTTGCTTTTGATATTTATTACTATAACAAAAAAAGAATAAAGAACCCTTATCCTTATTTAATAAGAAGTTAAAAATAGTCATTGTTGTCCGATTAAAAAAATTGCGTTCCTGCGGGACTTTTAAAAGAAGCAGTTTATTTTATTTCTACCAATATTTTGCCCGCCGTGGCGCATAGCCGTCAGGCTAAGAAATTTTGCATACGAATTCTATTTTGAAGCCCTGTAAGGGCGACATATTGGTAGAAAAACAAGTTATTAAAAAGAGAACGCACCAAGCATAAACAAAATACAACGAACAAATGCTGAATGGTGCGTAATTTGGTGAAGCTTTTTAAATGCAGTTCTTCTATTGCGCGCCCAAAAGAGTTTCGTTCATTTTCAAACATTCATCTGACACGCTTTTTATCAATACTTTCTTTTTCTACCAATATGCCGCCCATACTGGGCTTGTCACAGAAGTGCGCAAGCGGGAGTCTGTGTAAAAAGTATTGATTTTTCTAATTTACCCCTAAATCCCCTGAAGGCGACTTTTGACAATCAATAACTTAGGACAAAGCCCCTTTAGAGCTAGTCTCGTCTCAGGCGGGAGGTTTGGGGTTTAAATTGACTTTCTGCCAAGCGTACCTTTCCAAACAACAATGATTTTATTTAACAATATAAAAAGTCAAAAAGTTAACCGCAAAGAACGCAAAGTGTTTATAATCAATATTTAAACTTTGTGTTCTTTTATTCTTTTTTCGTGAACTTTGCGGTTAATTACTTCTTTTTACACAACTTCTTTTATTTGATTGTACTGTTAATCTATCTTGAGACATGTGTCGCTCCTACAGAGCTTATTTTAATTATAATGCAACACTTCACCATACTATTGCCCCTACGGGGCTTATCATTAGCTGCGTTAGCAGCGATAGTATGGTAGTATAGTTGTATCAAAGATATTAATAGCTCTGAAGGAGCGATACATTTTTATTACTGGTTTAATACCAGAAAATAATATGTAAAACATTTTGCGAACCTCAATAAAAAAAGCTGCCGAATTGCTCCGACAGCTTTTTTTGAAATTTTTAATTCGTAATTGACACTTGAATTACGCTTTTTTACTTCTTCTTTCGTTCAGGTCATCTTCAATTTGCTCAAGTTTCTTTTCGTTGAGCGGATAGATGAACATGAATACCGCAGCAAGTATAGCACCTATAGCAGGCCAAATACTGAGCATCATACGGATACCGTTTTGTGTTTCGGCTGTTTGCTCTACGTTAGCCTGGTAGCCATAAATAGCAAGTAACCATCCGGCAAGTGCGATACCTATTGAAGCTCCAATCTTTTGTGACATAGAAGCTGCAGAGAATACCAGACCTGTTGCACGACGGCCATTTTTCCATTCGGAGTAGTCGGCTGTATCTGCATACATTGACCATACCAATGGGAAGATGATACCAGCGTTAATACTGATGAGTACTTGTAAAACAAGGATCAATGTAAGGTTGCTTCTGTCCACCCAGAAGAAGATGATACTCAACACAGCGGCAAATAACATAGCGCTAAGGAAGGTGCTCTTTTTACCAATCTTGTCCGATACCGGTTTGGCAAGGATAACCCCGACAATGTTGGCAGCTTGTCCCAATAGCAGGTAAATAGTGCTTATGGCAAGGGTCATATTGAACGAATCGTAGGTAATATCGCTTGCTCCTTTGAAGTAATATTTGAAATAGTAAACAGCAGCGCCATCGCGGATAGTATTGAAGAAGATGGTCGAAATACCTGCCCCCAGAAGGATAAACCAAGGGATGTTTTTGCCAAGGTCTTTGAGGTCGTCTTTCAGCGAAGTTTTTTCTTCCAAAGGTTTGATGCGTTCTTTGGTCATAAGGAAAGTCAACAGGAAGAAGATAACCGCAATAATAGCAATGATGATAACAGCTTTTTGGGTACCACTGCGATAGTCAATTTGTTTGATGGCAATCTTTTCCAGTTTCAAATCAGCTTCGCCGGCAGTAGTTACAAGTACTTGCCATTGTGCTGAATCCGAGAAACTATCGAGTCCTTTAAAACTGCTGAGTTTTAGTTCAATATTGCTCCAGGCCCCGTTACGCATTAGGCCCAGAGTGTCTTTACCATCTGCAAAAGTAAAGCAACCGGTGTCTTTTGTAGATTGGTTGATTACACAAATTTTAATTGGCTCAGCACTCTTGATACTGGCTTTTGCAGTTACATATAGCAGTGAGTCCACAACTGTTTCGTCTTGCTCTTTTTGAGTTGTGCCGCTCCAAATAAAATTTTTTTCAATCACTTTGGTTTGGGTAGAATCTTTAACCTCAATAACATTGCCATTGCTGAATTTGCCAATGGTGTCGGTCCCAAAACCATTGAAAAGAGGTTGGAACAGACCAAGTACAAGGAAACTGCCGCCAAAAGCAAAGATAAACCTGAAGGTAGCAAGGGTTGTACGTTCTTTACCATCGGCAGTCATAACGCCCATCAGCGAAGCATAAGGAACGTTAATCATAGAATAGATAAGCATCATCAACGAATAGGTGATGTACGCATAAACAATTTTGCCTGTAACATCAAAGTTAGGTGTAGTAAAGGTCATCACACCGATGATCCCAAAAGGCAAGGCAAACCAAAGCAGGTATGGCCTGAACTTTCCCCATCGGGTTTCGGTGCGGTCGCAGACGATACCTACAAACGGGTCAAAAAATGCATCCCCGATACGTGTTATTAAAAACATTGTCCCAACCACTGCGGCCGAGATGCCAAAAATGTCGGTATAGAAAAACATAATGTACATCCCGAACAACTTCCAAAACATGGACGATGCGGCATCTCCAAATCCATACCCGATTTTTTCCGATAGTTTCAATTTTTGTTTAAACATAAGTGAGTGTATTAATTAATTTAGTTTTTTATCGAATAAATAGGCTTATCAAGCCATGCGTAATTCCATTTATCTGAAAAGTAAGTAAAAATAAGCGTTGTAGTTATACCTATAATAGAACCTGCCGTTACATCTATCAAAAAATGTTGCGAAAGGTACATCCTTGAATATGCCACTATACAAGCCAACAACAACCAAATTACCTGGGTTATTTTTTTGTTCCAGGCAAATGCCAGACATAAAGATAATGCAAAAATTGATGCTGTATGCCCTGAGGGGAAACTATGTACAGTGGCCATCTTTACCCCTTCTACAAGGTGCAGGTGGGCTGTTCCTTCAAAAAAAGCAATCGGCCTTGGGGCATCTATCAGGCGTTTGATTATTTGCGCTGCCAAACCTGATATAATATAGGTACTAATAATGTTTACTGAAACTCTTGTCCGATAAAGTAAAAACAATACGCCTATAATAACTACAAACAAACCATCCCCAATGTTGGTGATGGTTTTGAAAAAATGGTCAGCTATATTATTGTTCAATGAATTGATAAACAGGTGTATATCTGCTTTGGAAAAGATTGCCATGATAATGAAACAGGCCAGTATCACGACAAAGTAAAGTATTAAAAACAGCTGGGCCTTCTTCACTTTTATTGCATTGTTAATTTCTGTTCGCTAATAAAAACAATGAAAATGTTATAGAAACACTATTGCATTATTTTTTAAATAATTTTGCACGTGAAAATAGTTATATTTTTTGTTTCATAAAATTTAAAGTGATGAAATTTGAAGGTAAGTGGGAGAAACGATGGCACCCGCTTTTGCAGGAATGGGTAATACTGGCTGCTACAACCAGCGAAAGGCCTTGGTCTGGCGATACAGTTAAGAATATACAAGCCGAAGAACCGGCCTTTGACCCTAAATGTTATTTGTGCCCCGGTGTTACAAGGGCTTCTGGTGTGACCAATGATAATTATACAGAGCCTTGGGCTTTTACTAACGATTTTGCTTCGTTCTCGCTTGATGCCCCTGATGTTCACCGCAAGTCAAAGTTTGAAACAGTAGAGCCTGTGCATGGTACAAACCGTGTTATTTGCTACTCGCCGGTTCACAACGTAACCTTGGCCGAAATGCCTGAAGAGCAGGTGGCAAAAGTAGTTGCGCTGTGGCAAAAAGAATATGCTACGTTGTCTGTCAATCCTAAGATTGAGAACGTGTTGATATTTGAAAACAAAGGAAGAGCAATAGGTGTATCAAACCCGCACCCGCATGGGCAGATATATGCTACCAATTTCGTTCCCCGTATTGTTGAAAGACAACGCCAGTCTTTTGCCGATTATTATCGTGAAAATAAAAGCCACTTGCTGGTTGACCTTTTGGCAGATGAGCTTTCGCACAAAAAACGTGTTGTTTACGAAAATGACCACTTTGTAGCTTTTATTCCCTTCTTTGCCCGTTTTGTATATGAAACTTATGTTGTTCCGCGCAGACAGGTTGCCCGCATTACCGATTTGAACGAAGCTGAAAGCAAATCGTTGGCCAATATGCACAAAGTGATGCTGAGCAAGTTCGACAACCTATATAATATGTCGTTCCCAAACATTACTATGCTTCAAAATGCCCCTTGCAACGGGCATCCCGACAACGAGTTGTTTCATTTCCACATAGAATTTTACCCACCTTTGCGTTCGCCGGATAAACTCAAGTACCTTGCAGGTTTTGAGTCGGGTGGGGGAAATATCATCAATCCTGTGCTGCCTGATGAAGCCGCCTTAGCTTTGAGAAACGCGAAATATTAGATTTATATAAATGAAATTGGCTCTTAACTGATAGTGCGAGCCTGTCTTATTTTACCTCAAAGATTTTATCGATGTTTAATTTTACTACAAACAGGGCGCCGCTACGCGACTAAATGAGAGCTGCGTAGCTGCGAACTGTTTGCAGGATAACCCAATAGTTGGTTGTTGCGCCAATCATCCTCAAAGCGCTTCAGGTCTTTCATAACTGGGGCGTTGCATAAATTTAACTGCTTAATTTCTTATATTTAGATAGGAAACACGCTTGCCAGGCAGTTTAGAAATCTTGTTTTTGTTGTATTTTATGCGGCCTTTGCCCTGATTATTGCCATAACAAACGCCAGCAAAACAAAGCAGGTGAGGACGATAAAACTCAGGTGCAGCGAATGAAGCTCTGCAATAAAACCAAGAAGTACCGGGCCTGTCATAAAACCAATATTGGCAGTGGCTGCAATAAACGAAACCCCGTCTGCCGTTTTCACTCCTTTGATTGTCGAGGCAAGGCGGTATATTTCGGGTACAATAATCGAAAATCCTAACCCTATAATAAAAAATCCTATAAAAGCAGTAACAGAAAACGTTAGCAACACTAAAGTAAAGCCTGCCAGGCTTGTGCCAATAGCCAATCGCAGTAGTTTCCATGAACCAATGCGGTTGCTCAATGCATCGCCATTAAAACGCCCAATGGTCATACCTACTGCAAACAAGGCATATCCAAGGCCGATATACTGGACTTTTACCTGTGTTATTTTCTTTAAGTATAAGGCACTCCAGTCGGCAATAGCCCCTTCCGATACCATCATGATTAAACCGATGGAAGCTATTGCTAACAATGGCTTAAAAGGAAATTTTTTGTACTTTTCTTTTTCAACAGCCTCGGTGCGAATATCATAATACTCCTTTCTTAACCAAATATGGACACTTAAAAGAACAACTACAAGCAATGATACATGCAGCAGGGGCATTTTTAGTAAACCTGCCAAAAAACTGCCTGTTGAAGCCCCAATGATACCCCCTATGCTCCAAAAGCCATGACTACCGGTCATGATATATTTACCAGCACGTTTCTCGATAGTAGCAGTAAGTGAATTAAGCGATATAGCAAAAGCACAACTACAAAATCCCAGACAAAACAAAGCAGCGCAGAGCATGGCATAGTTTTTGGCCAGAAATATATTTATCAAAGCGAAGGTATATAAAATAAAAGCATAAAAGGCATAACGACCAACCCCTATTTTGTCTACCAGCCTGTTGGTAATGGGTATCATAAAAAAAGAACCCAGCGAAGAAAAAAAGATGGCCCCGCCTATCTTGCCTTCTGTAATGTTTATTTTTTCTGCAATATAAGGGATATAGGTTACCCAGGTGCTGAAAATAAGGCTAAAACAAGTGTATAAAAACGCCGGGGCAAAGAATTTCCGGCTTTGAAAGAAAATTTTAATTGAAAGCATATCTATTTTGAAAACCGCGACAAAACTAATATTTTTTGGGCTTTATGGTATCAAAAAGTTGTTAAACACTTTAGCCGTTAACATAAATCCTTTCCTACTAACCATTGTTTATTTTATCTTTACAGCTTTTAAATAGATAACAAAACAATCATTATCAGATATTTGTATTGTCAATGGGGCTAAGGCTGAAATATTTTCTATTCCTGCTGTTATTTGGGGCGATAGGGGTTACGCTTGTGGCCCAAAATAAGTTTTTGCAGCCAGAACTTGTCCCCATTAAAATAAAAAAAGGTTTTACCCTTTTTACCCTCGATCAGAGCATTAGCGCTGCCAATGATACTGTAATATTTCTACCTGTTAATCAGGATTTTTATATAACCAAAACTTCGTCTATTATCGCCACCAATTTTTTCTTGTCATTAAAACAAAAGGCTTTTAAAAGAAGGTGGTCGAAAAGTATTAATAATGTTGTTATTTCTACCCCCGACAGTATCGGGCCTGATGATACAATTAAGGTTCAAAAGGCTGAAATACCTTTTATCAATTATCAAAACCTTATTATCAGGGATATCAATGTGAGTAAACTTAATATTTTTGGCCCGTCATTTAACAATCCCAACGATATACCCCGCAATGTTTTTGAAAGATGGGTAAACCGTACCCATGTAACAACAAGAGAATATTTTATCAAGCAATATCTTTTATTTAAAAAAAATTCGAGGCTCGACCCATACCAGTTGGCCGAAAGCGAACGCCTCCTTCGCGAGTTGCCTTTTATTGAAGATGCCCGTGTTTATATTTATCCTACCTCGTCGCCAGATAGTGTTGATGTTGAAGTGGTTACCAAAGATACCTGGTCTTTGGGTTTTGACTTCACCACGGCCAACATAAAAGATTACAAACTGGATGTTTGGAACCAAAACCTTATGGGTACGGGTAGTGAGCTGGATAATGTATATTTCAAAAATTCAAAAAAAATACCTGTTGATGGATTAAAAGGCAGTTATACTATACGTAACATATCAGGGTCTTTTATAAATACATTGATAGGTTATGAAAAATTTGGCAATGAAAGTTTCCGGATTAATTTCTGGCGCGACTTTTTCACCCAGCAAACCCGCTATGCCGGACAGGTTTACTTTGAAAATATCGAAAAAAGATATGTAAGCGTTGAACAAGATACCGGAGGTTATGTATTTTTTCCGCTTAAAGGGACCGTATCGAGGTTGTGGCTTGGCAGGGCATTTAAATTGCCTACGCCTTTAATCAGCGCTACTACAAAAACCAGCTTTTCTATTGCCGGGGGATTGTACCAGTACGATTATACCAAAGCGCCTTTGGTAAGAGAAAGATATCGTTACGAATTTCAAAACCGTACTTTTTACCTGCTTTCGTATTCATTGGCCAGCTATGGTTATTATCGTTCGTCTTTGGTATATAATTTTGGCCGAACAGAAGACATTCCTTATGGCTTGCTCATCAAAACAACTCAGGGCCTCGAGGTTGGCGAATTTGGCAACCGCTACTATCATGGGGTCTCTTTTCTCAATGGTGGCCCGTTATTGTCATTAGGGTTCTTTTATTTTGATGCTGCTGTTGGCGGTTTTATCAAAAAAAAGGAGGTTGAGCAGGGGGTATTAAATGTAGGTGGCAACTATATTTCCAACTTGTTGGTTATTGGGCGTATCAAGGCCCGTGCATTTATCAATGTCGATTTTATCAAAGGTTTTAAAAGGTATGAGGATGAATATCTTGATATCAATAATTTTTCAGGGGTACGTGGTTTTTATAATGACTCGGCCCGCGGTGGACAACGTTTGGTGATAAATATGGAGTCTGTGTTTTTTACTCCCTGGTATGCCGGCGGGTTTAGGTTTGCCCCTTTTGCTTTTGCCGATTTTGCTTATGTTGGCTCAACCAGGCAGTGGATTTTTCGCAATAATCTTTATAGCGGCTTTGGTATTGGGCTGCGTTTGCGCAATGAGCATTTTGTGTTTAAAACTTTTCAAATAAAATTGGCTTATTACCCGTTTTTGAGCAAAAAAGCCAGTGGCGACTTGTTCACTTTATCGCAGGAATGGCGCTTCAGGCCTAATGATTTTACTGTAAGGTCGCCCGAAATTTTGATTTACAAATAATTAAAAATATAAACCAACCCTTGCCACCGGATTTGAATATGGTGAACGCTTATCTTCTAAAATATTGAACATAACCGATATGTTAAAAGAAGAATGCTTGCCAATGCTTTGTTTTATACCGCCCCCTACTAATACTCCATGAAGCCAATAGCGGTTTGTTTTTGAAAGCTTCTCGGCATCCGAAAAATCGCGGTCTAAGTTGATGGCTTCATACTCAACCTGCCCAAAAAAGCCCATATTGGTTTTATATCGCGTGCTTTTGCCTATTTCATCAATAAATGTATATTGGCCATATACACGTGCACCGTATATACTCGAGCTGATACTCTTTGAATACCATTTTTCATAATAATACTCATAAGTTGCTCCTATGCCGGCTATTATTTTGGGCGTAATATAATAGCCGGCCATGGGCGAAAGTCCTATGTATGTAGCACTTCCAAATTGTAACCCGAAAAATCCCCCGAAAATAAAGTTTTCTGCAAACTTCGATTTTGTTTTTTCCACTTTCGTGGTGTCTTTTGTAGTCTGTCCAAAAAGACTTGCCGAAAACAGTGCTGACAGGATGAATATTTTGATTTTCATGGAGTTTGCTATTAGCTTTTATGATACAAATGTATTTATTTTGGCTATAATTGGAAACAGATTTAAATAACATTTCGGGTTGTTTTGCTGGTAAAATATTTGGTATGAATATAGTTATAACTGGTTGTAGCAGTGGTATAGGTTTTGAAACTGTCCTGGAGCTGCTGAAAAATAAAGATAACAAGGTGTTGGGCATTTCGCGCAATAAAGAAAAACTGTCTTTATTGGAAGGTGCTGTCAATTCAGCACAATTGCAAACGCTTTCGCTTGATATAACACAGTTGGACGAGCATCAGGGTACTCTTCAACAGATGCTGCATAAGCATTTGCAATCGGTAGATGTGTTAATCAACAATGCCGGGCTCTTGGTCAATAAATATTTTGAATCTTTTGAACCAATGGAGATTGACAATATTATCGATACCAATTTTAAAGCTCCTGCGGCCATTATTAAATTTTTGCTGCCCTAGCTTGAGAAATCAAACAATGCCCACATTGTAAACATTAGCAGTATGGGCGGGTTTCAGGGAAGCAGCAAATACCCCGGATTATCATGGTATAGCGCTGCAAAGGCTGCTTTGGCCGTATTGTCCGAATGTCTTGCTGTTGAATTGGCCGAAAAAAATATAAAGGTAAATTGTCTGGCTTTGGGTGCCGTCAATACTGATATGTTGCAAAAAGCTTTCCCTGGATATAAGGCTCCCATTGAGGCTGACCAGATGGCAAAGTTTATTGCCGATTTTGCTTTGAATGGTCACAATTTTTTCAATGGCCAAATTCTGCCTGTCAGGCTTTCAAATCCTTAGTAAATCTCTTATTGGGCTAGTTGAAATAAAAATTGCACCCATTTGTAGCGCGTACTGTGCTATGCCCTTGCCCATAATCAATATTCAAGAAAATTTAAAAATGTTTTTTCGTCTATTACATCTATATTGAGTTCTTTGGCTTTCTGGAGCTTTGATGGCCCCATATTTTCGCCTGCTACAATAAATGATGTTTTTGAAGTTACCGAATCTACAAGTTTTCCTCCGTTGGCAATAACCATTTGTTCAAGTTCTTTGCGCCGTTGCGGGCTGCTAAAACTACCACTTACCACTATTGATTTGCCTTTGAGCTTTTCGGATACCACTTTATTGGTATCTTCTTTTATTTGCATCTGGACGCCTGCCTCTCTGAGCCTTTCAACAATAATGGCATTATTGGGTACTGAAAACCATGCTAACACACTTTGGGCCATTACCTCGCCAATATCGTCCACTGCTGTCAACTGTTCAATGGTCGAATTTTTAATAGCATCAATGTTTTTAAAATGTTGGGCAAGCTTACGTGCTGCTGTTTGGCCAATATGTCTTATCCCCAAAGCAAACAATACCCTTTCAAAGGGGGTTTGCTTTGATGCTTCTATGTTTTGTAAGATATTATTGACTGTTTTATCCTGAAATCTCACTATACGTGGTTTACTTCCGTCTTCTGCATTGTATGTTTTTTCAAGGCCTATAATTTGCCCGTATTTTATGTAATAAAGGTCGGCTACATTTTTAATAATACCTTTTTCATAAAGGGTGTCTATCCGGCCTTCGCCTAAGGTTTCAATATTCATGGCTTTGCGGCTGATAAAGTGTTCTATTTTCCCTTTTATCTGCGGAGGGCATGAGTCGGCATTGGGGCAAAAGTGTTTGGCTTCGCCTTCTTCGCGCACAAGCTGTGCATTGCATTCAGGGCAGCGGCTGATAAATACTACAGGCTTGGCATCGGATGCGCGCGAATGTTTTTCAACACCTGTTACCTTCGGAATTATTTCTCCTCCTTTTTCAATACAAACAATATCGTGCTCGTGAAGATCGAGAAGTTGGATCTGGTCTGCGTTGTGCAATGAGGCCCGCCTGACGGTCGAACCTGACAACTGAACAGGTTTTAAGTTGGCTACCGGGGTAATGGCCCCTGTACGCCCTACCTGGTATGAAACTGAAAGCAACTCGGTTGTTACCTGCTCGGCCTTAAACTTGTACGAAATAGCCCAACGTGGTATTTTGGCCGTAAAGCCAAGCTCTGATTGTTGTGCCAACGAATCTACTTTGATTACTATACCGTCAATGTCAAATGGCAGCGAATCCCGCTTTTGGTCCCAATAATTGATATATGCCAATACGTCTTTTATGGTGTCGCATTTTTTGCTGTAAGGTGATATTTTAAATCCCCAGCCTGCTGCCATCTGGAGGCTTTGGTAATGGCTGTCCGAAATTGGAACAGGTGTGTAAAGGTTGTATAAATAACAGTCAAGCTTTCGTTTGGCCACTTCGGCAGATTTTAAAAGCTTTACCGAACCCGCAGCAGCGTTGCGCGGGTTGGCAAAGGGCTCATCGGCGGCTTCCCTGCGCTCTTCGTTTAATGCTTCAAAAACGGCACGAGGCATAAATATTTCGCCCCTGATTTCAAAATTTGCAGGGGCTGTGGCGCTGGCAATTTTTAACGGGATAGAACGTATTGTTTTTACGTTATTGGTAACAATGTCGCCTTTTACGCCGTCTCCACGGGTTACGGCATAAGCCAGTTGACGGTTTTCGTATATTAAGCTTATTGAAATACCATCAAATTTCAGTTCTGCGCTATACGAATATTGTTGCCCCCCGAGGCCTTTGCCCACTCTTTTGTCAAAGTCGAGCAATTCGGCTTCGTTGTATGTATTGTCCAACGAAAGCATAGGGTATTGGTGCTCTTTTTGTTCAAATTCATTGCTAATGTCGCTCCCAACATGCACAGTAGGAGAGGTCGGGTCAAAAAACTCAGGGTTTTCTGCTTCCAGCTGTTGAAGTTGTTTCATCAGTTGGTCAAATTCCTGGTCGCCAATTACAGGCTGGTGTAAAACGTAATACCTGTGGTTATGTTCCCGAAGGGTTTTTCTGAGTTTTTCTATTTCGAGGGCTATTTGTTCTTTACTCATTGAAATGTCCTTTTTTGATAATAAAAAATGCCATTCCCGTAACAGAATGGCATAAATACTTGTAGTTTGTTATTATTAGTATGCTTCAAACTCAAAAGGGATTTTTAAGGTAAACTGGTAATGTTCGCCAAGCTCTTGTACCGATTCGTCGTCTTCTTCATAATACCATTTTACAAGGCACTCATTCCCTGATATGTGTTGTTCTTTTATCAACCTGAACATTTCGAGCAATGACTTGGACGAACCGCTATTGATGTATTCAAATTTGAGTTCAAAAATTGTTTTTTTCTGTGGGCTCTTGAAATAGTCAATTAACCATAAAACCAATGGTTTGTAAAAGTCGCCGGGGTTTTCGGGTATTGACCTTCCTTCCAAACGCATTACCCCACTTTGCGGGTCAAAAGTAACTTTGGGAGTGTTTGATGTTTTTTCTATTTGCAGCGTTGTCATACCAAATACATTTGTTTATACAAATATATATAAAAATATCAATTGTTATTCATGCCGTAAAGATATTATAGGGTCAACTTTTGCAGCTTTTTGGGCCGGTACGTATCCCGAAATTACCCCTACTACAAAACATAACAGTACCCCTAACAATATCCACACCCACGGGATGATAAACGATCCTCCGGTCAACATGGCCACCATGTTGCCTATAAGTATCCCAAGTATTATACCTAATGCCCCGCCCATTTGGCCTATTATAACAGATTCAAGCAAAAATTGTTGTTTAATGGTGCTGGTTTTGGCCCCTAATGCTTTACGTATCCCTATTTCTGATGTCCGTTCGGTTACCGATACAAGCATAATGTTCATCAATCCTATGGCGGCCCCAAAAAGCGTGATAATACCAATAATGGTAGCGGCCATAGTTACCAGCCTGAGGTTGTTTATTAGCATATTGGCAAGGCTGTTGCTCGATTCTATCTCAAAGTCATTAGCGTCGTGCGGGGCCAATCTTCTGACAATCCTGAATATCCCTTCGGCTTCGCTTATGGCAACATCAAGCAGCTCTGGTTTGGCCGGCAATATGTTTATACGGTATGTTTGATCAGGGTTGGGATAATACTGGCGGGCATTGGTTATGGGTATCAGGCACAGCCTGTCGCTGCCGTTAAAACTTGTCCCTTGTTGGGCTAGTACCCCTATAATACGGTATTTTCCATTGCCAACACTAATGGTTTGGTTGATCGGGTTTTCATTTTTTTTAAAAAGTTTTTTTACTACATCGGAGCCTACTATGATAACGTGTTTGCCGTTTTCTATTTCTTCATGGCTGAAATTTCGGCCTTGCCCGATGCTTTTGCCCGATGTTATCATATCGTACTCATCTACGCCCCATATTTCTATGTTGGGGTCGGTTTTTTGCATTTGAAACTTGATTGTTGATGCCCCGCTAACATACCCCGATATGGCTACCGTGGCCGGGAACTGAAAACGTCCAACAAATTCTGTGGCCTGGTCGTAGGTAATGTTGGCCGTATTGACCGTGCGCTCCCTATGGCCGCCATGGTGCATGTTGTTCCCTTTTTTCACAATGGCAAATGCGCTTGCCCCCATGGTCGAAAATTGGGTGGTAAGTGTACTTTTTATCGACTCTATGGCGGTCAATATCCCAACAAGGGCCATAATCCCAAAGGCTATAATAAACATGGTCAGTATGGCCCTCAGCATGTTGGCTTTTATCGACCTTATGGCTATTCGTGTGTTTTCGTTCAGGATACCAAAATTCATCAGGCTTGTGTTTTAATTTTTTATCAAATGTATAAAAAAAAGCCCATCCGGGGTTTTTATTTTTTGCCCGGGTCATATCATTTACCTGGCTCTTGGGCTCCTGTTTCAAATGTCAATTTTGGCAAACTGTTTACTATATCTACCGTTTGCACGCTCACGTTGATGATGCTCAGCAACAAATCTAAAATGTACCGTGGGTTACCTGTTTCGGCTGCCCAGTCGTTGGGGTCGTTTTTAATGCCACTCTCCTTGTGGACAGTTACTTGGTAGCGTTCCATTACCCACTCAATGGCGCTTTTGCCGTTTACCATGTACCCGTAAGCCTTTTCAGGAATATTACTCACGGTTATGTGGCTGTTGTATAAGATTGTGTCTTTTTGGTCTTTTTTTGGGAAACGCATTTTTTCGACCGTGTAGGTTTGGCCATCGTCCCCACTGACCGTTACATGCGGATAAGGGGCAACTGTTTCATAGTTTAGGTGCAGTTCGGCCAGCTGGCGGCCTGCCTTGCTAAATGCCCAAAAGTCTGCTACACTCTCTACCAGTGGCAGGCGGGGCAGCATTTTTTTCAGGTCGGCGGCAAAGGTTTCTCTATACTCTTTGCAGTGCAAAAAGCCGTACACGTAATAAAATATATCTTCTTTACTGACGCTTTTGCCGTATTGCGCCCGGGCCCTTTCTAAAATAAAATCGCTTACGGCATCGCGCCGTACATACTTGCCCGCAGCAGTGCCCCCCGCAGCAGCTTCGCCGCTATCAAACAAGCTCTTTTGTACTACTTTGTTTTCTTCGTAGTAATAGAGGGGGAAGCATTGTCCATTTGCTTGTAATTGCAAATCAGGAACAACATCTGTTATTAATGCTGAAAAATCTTTATTTGTACCTGTGCCACACAATGAAATGACAATGTTTTTATGATTCTTAGTTGGAAATAGTTTTGGAAGCTGGTATCTTTCTTGATTTAAGTCATCATCAAAATATGAATTTAATTTTGTGAAAGGTCTGTGCATTGTTATTCGATACTCATATTCGTTTTCAATTATTTCTTTTCTTCTTTTAATTTGATTGTCCCAATCTCTTGTCCAGTTTCCTTTAGTTACATCTTTTATAATTTCTTTATTTTTTTGTTTTAAGATTAGATCTAATTGCTCATTATAATAAGCAATGCTCTTTTTTACGTTTTCACACAAAGTGGCTTTTGAAAAATTATATACCCATGCATCTCTGTTTGTCGCAGTTCCTAATGTCTGAGCTATAAAAACACTCTGACTTTTCGCATCAAACTTTTTTTCCGGTTCCAAAGGGATAAACTCGTCAAAAAGGCTGTTGCGCACGCTTATCCAGTCGCCATGCCCGTTGGGCTGCAGGGTTTTCAGCGGAAGTTTCGGATTGGCAAAGGTTTTGAAGCCTTTGACTATTTTCAGCTTTTGTTCGCGGCCCAGGTAGTCGCCTATGTCGTGGTAATAAATGGTGGCTTTGTCTGTTTTTATATCAGGGTTTTTTACCAGCAGGGTAATGGCTATGGGCGTGCGGCTGCCGCTGCCAAAAATTTTTCCGCCTTCTTTGCGGCTCAGCTCTCCGCTGGTACGTTGGTTTCCTCTCAGGTTAAACACGTAAACGGATGAAAACTCTTTCTCGATGGCTTTGCGGAAGCCATCGGTGCTGTTGCCGTCGAGCCAGGCGCCGTTGCTCACAAAGCATATCACGCCGCCGGTTTTGTCCAATCGGTCGGTGCTCCACCGGAAAGCTTTTATGTAAGCATCGTAAAGCGATTTGTTGAGGCCTGCTGTTGATAGCTTGGCGTAGGTATCGGCAATGCGTTGGTCGAGCCTTGGGTAGGCTTGGTTTTGCGCGTTGTCGTTAGCCGATTTTTGCCCGATGGAGTAGGGCGGGTTGCCAATAATCACGCGCAGGGGTGCTTTTTGCTGGCGTTGCACGCGTTCGGAGTTGCGGGGGAACATTTCCGAAAAGAGTTTGTCGGTGTCGTCGGTTTCGCCCAGCTGAAAGGTATCGGTAAGCACAATGCCCTCGAAAGGGGTGTAACGGGCTTTGCCTACGCCATCGTCGGGGTCGGGGGTAGCATCGTGGTAAGCGTTTTCGATGTTGATGGCGGCAATGTAATAGGCCAGCAGCACAATTTCGTTGGCGTGCATTTCGTGGCGGTATTTGCGTTCGAGGTCTTTGAGGCCAATCAATCCGCTTTGCAGCAAACGCACCATAAACGTTCCTGTCCCGGTAAAGGGGTCGAGTATGTGGATGTTGTCGTCCGAAAGCGTGCGCCCAAATTCTTTTTGCAGTATGTCGTTGACGGAATGGATAATAAAATCGACTACCTCCACGGGGGTATAAACAATGCCCAGCCGTTCGACCATTTTCGGGAAAGCGGTTTTGAAAAACTTATCGTACAGCTCGATAATAATGCGTTGTTTGCCTTCGGCATTGTCAATGCCCTGGGCACGTTTGCGCACCGAGCCGTAGAATTTTTGCAGGGTTTCGTCCTGCTCTGCCAGGTTGTTGCCTTTTTCGAGGGCTTCTATCATGCTTTGCATGGCCACCGAAACGGCATTTGATTTTACAAACGAATAACCCTCGAACAGGGCATCGAAAATAGGCTGGGTAATAATGTGCTGTGCCAGCATTTCAATGGCTTGCTCCTGGTTGATGCCTGGGTTGATGTTTTTTTGCAAGCCACTTAAAAACTTATCGAAGGCCTCGCGTTGGTCTTTCTTTTCGGTAATGAGGTATGCAATGCGTTCAATCTGGCGTTCGGCAATCAGGGCCACGTCTTTTGCCCATTGCTCCCAATAACGGCGGTCGCCTACTTTTTGCACTAAGCGGGCAAACACCACATCTTGCAACTGCTCAAACTGAATGGCAATTTGCCGCCCTATTTCTTTGTTTGTTTCGCTGCTTTGCTTTTCGCCTTGTCTTTTGTCAATGGGGGTGCCATCGTTATCAAACGAAGTATCGGCGCCGCCAACAATGATTTGGCCGGGGCGTTTTTTGTTGAGTTCAATTTTATTGACAGTGGCATTAAAGCGGTCGTCGTGGGCACGCAGGGCGTTCAATACGGTCCAAACCACCTTGTAACGTTCGTTATCGTCGAGCGCTTGTTCGGGCTCAACATCGGCGGGCACAATTACCGGGATAATAATATAGCCATATTTTTTGCCTTCGGCCCTGCGCATAACACGCCCGACCGATTGTACTACATCTACCTGCGAGTTACGTGCCGAAAGGAAAAGCACGGCATCTAACGAAGGTACATCAACGCCCTCGCTCAAAACACGCACGTTTGTAATAATGCGGCATTCGTTATTGTGTGTGTCTTCTTTGAGCCATGCGAGCATCTGGTCGCGTTGCGGGGCAGCCATGGTCCCGTCCATGTGCCGGGCATGCACGGTAACCATTTTTTCTTTTTTCTCCCGGGGCAACGAATCCAGATAATTTTCGGCAGCAAGGTTATAACTTGCGGCAATGTTTTTAGAATCAGGAATTTTACCACAAAAAGCAACCGCCCGTTTCATGGGGCTTTCGTCGCCATCTGTTTTGATGGCCTCGTTGCCCAGAAATTGTTTTGATAAGGCATTGACCGTCCCGATGAGCTTGGTAAGGTCGTCGGTTTTTATTTCGGTTTCGCCATTGGTAATCATATTTTGTACAGCGGGCGGGACGTCTTTGTCGTTTAGTGTCAGGATAATCACTTTGTAATCGGTCAGCAAGCCCTTTTCAACTGCTTCGCCAAAACCTATGCGATGAATTTCTTTGCCGAAATACTGTTCGTTGTCCATCGACCACAAAGGGATATCCTGTTTTGCAGCCTGCGATTGAGCATCAATACTGTACAATCGGGGCGTAGCTGTCATATATAAACGTTTTTTTGCTTTTATAAAATTTTCATCATGCACTTTTACAAAAGCCGAATCGTCCATGCCCGGTTCGGTATAGCCAGTGGTACGGTGTGCTTCATCGCAAATAATCAAATCAAATTCGGGAAAACCGTTTTTGAGCAATATCTTTTGTGCATTGGCTATTACTTCAATAGATTGATAGGTAGAGAATACCACTGTCATTGCGGCATTGCCATTTTGCTTATAATGCTCAAATTGTTTGAGAATATAGTTTGCATCGGTCGATGCAGGCCAGGCCAAATCAATGGTACTGGTTAAATCCTGGTCGGCGCTGTTTTTGTTTTTCGTTATTTCGGGGTCGGAGCAAATACAAATGGGGTTGATGGGTTCTTCGGCCTGCGAGGCCCATTCGCGCAACGTTTGGCCAATAAGGGCTATGGAAGGCACTAAAAAAAGTATGGTGCCTTTGTTGTTGGTTTGCTTTTCGGCAATTTTTAACGAGGTCATGGTTTTGCCTGTGCCACATGCCATAATCAGCCGTCCGCGTTCGTTCTCTTTAAAGTACTCCACTACTTTATCGCGTACTTCGAACACATGGGGATATATTTTTTTCTTTTCTACCCTTGCTTTCTGACCATGAATACCTTGTTCGAGTGCTTCCCAATCAACAGGGGCTTCTATTAAGTCGTGTAAATTTAACCTTGTTACCGGAGGTTTTTGATTTTTAATGGCTTCCAGCGCGTTTGGGCCCCATTTGTTGGTGGTCGAAATCCAAAGCCTCTGGGCAAAGCTTGTTGTTTTCGAATCTTCGCCCCTAAATTCGCGGCCCGAAGTGGCAAGAAAACTGTCCACGGCAGGTTTATCAATGGTAGCCGTTTCCTGGTAACATTTGCATTGAATAGCCCAGTATTCGTCGAAATGGGTAACTGCCACCAAATCTATCCCTGTATCGGCCCCGCCCATATCGTCTTTGCCGGGAAACTCGTCCCATAACCATACTTTCCTAAATTGGTGGGCATATTGCGGGTCGGTGAGCAAATATGCCTGCATTAAACGTTCAAAACGGTCGCCTTTATCTCTTTCGGAAAAGGAGATTTTACGGTATTTGTCTAATATTTTTAAAAAAATCATGCTATAAATGCTATGTTTTTATGATTAAAAATGGCACGACTAAAATATATATTTTTACTGTGGTTTGGTAAAAATATCAGGATTAAAGTCTTTTAGCAGCTTTAAGTTTTTAACCCAAATTAATCATTAGGAGGCTTTTTAAAACCGAACTATTTGATTTAGTCGGGTTAATCTTCCCGTTATAAACGGGACAAGCTGATTTAAAAATTGTTTGGTCTAATTTTTATTAAATTAATGAATTACTATTTCTTAATCGATTAAGCTTTTTGATGCTTAATTGGGGGTAAATCAGCCTGGGCAATAAAAAAGCCCTGCTGAAATGCTTCAACAGGGCCTTGTATTTATTTCCCCCGCCTTTGCGAAGGATAATTAGCGAAAAGCTATTTGCCGGCTTTAATAGCAGCCTGTGCAGCTGCTAAACGGGCAATAGGGACACGGAATGGCGAGCAACTAACATAAGTCAATCCGTTTTTGTAACAGAATTCAACAGAAGCAGGGTCACCACCTTGCTCGCCGCAAATACCTACTTTCAGGTCAGGACGGGTAGCACGGCCTTTCTGGACTGACATTGCAATAAGTTGTCCAACGCCATCCTGGTCTATTGTCTGGAATGGGTCTGCAGCTAACATTTTCTTGTCGAGATAATCGTGCAGGAAACCTCCAATATCATCGCGGCTGAAACCAAAGGTCATCTGGGTCAGGTCGTTGGTCCCAAATGAGAAAAACTCTGCGGTCTTTGCCATACGGTCTGACAATAAAGCAGCCCGTGGAATTTCAATCATTGTGCCATATTTGTAATTGATTTTGCTTACGCCCATTTTAGCGCATACTTCTGCATATACGCGGTCAACAATCTTTTTGGTAAAATCTAACTCAGAAACATCGCAGGTTACTGGTACCATGATTTCTACGTGTGGGTCTTTACCTTCTTTGCTCAGTTCGGCAGAAGCTTCGAATATAGCACGTATTTGCATTTCAGATACTTCAGGATAGGTTACTCCCAAACGTACCCCACGGTGCCCCATCATAGGGTTGCTTTCGTGCAACGCTTCGCCACGTTTTTTTATAGCTTCAACAGATATACCTAATGCTTTGGCCAATTCTGCTTGTTTTTCGGCACCTACTGGTACAAACTCGTGAAGTGGAGGGTCAAGCAAACGGAAAGTTACCGGGCAACCATCCATGGCAAGCACTGTAGCTTTAATATCTTTCTTAACAAAAGCAAACAACTCGTCCAAAGCAGCTTTGCGTTCTTCAACCCCGTTGCTGAGAATCATCTTGCGAAGCAAGAACAATGGCTGGTCGCTACCTTCGCCATAAAACATGTGTTCTGTGCGGAAAAGCCCAATACCTTCAGCTCCAAAGTCACGTGCTATTTTGGCATCAGAAGGAGTATCTGCGTTTGTACGTACACCCATGGTACGGTATTTGTCCACCATTTTCATAAATGTTTGGAAACGCGGATTTTCTGAAGCATCCATTAATTTTAATGCCCCCAGGTAAACATTTCCTTTGGTACCATTCAATGTAACAACATCCCCTTCTTTCAATACAATATCTGTATCTGCTATTTTAGCTGTTTTTGCCTCTACATTGACATGTAAACTCCCTGCCCCAACAATACAGCATTTACCCCATCCACGGGCAACAAGGGCTGCATGCGAGGTCATACCGCCACGGGCAGTAAGGATACCTTCGGCAGCTCGCATACCTTCAACGTCTTCAGGGTTGGTTTCTTCGCGAAGAAGAATTACTTTTTCGCCTTTACGGTGCCAGGCAACTGCATCTTCAGCAGTAAATACTATTTTACCAACAGCAGCGCCAGGTCCGGCAGGTAAGCCCTTGGTCAATACGGATACTTTCTTTTCTTCTGCCGGGTCGCAAATTGGGTGGAGCAACTCGTCTAACTGTGCCGGCTCAACACGCATAACTGCCTTCTTTTCGTCTATCAACCCTTCGGCAAGCATGTCCATGGCCATGTTCAAAGCTGCTGTCCCGGTACGTTTACCAGCACGGCATTGTAACATGTATAGCTTGCCTTCCTGTATGGTAAACTCGATATCAAGCATGTCTTTATATGCTTTCTCAAGTGTATTACGAATTTCAACAAGCTCTTTATATGTAGAAGGCATAGCTTCTTCCATACTTTTGAGGTGCTTGTTTTGCTCGTTTTTTGTGTCATCGTTCAAAGGGCTTGGGGTACGTATCCCTGCCACAACATCTTCACCTTGTGCATTGACCAACCATTCTCCATAAAATTTGTTTTCGCCCGTAGCCGGGTTCCGGGTAAAAGCAACCCCTGTAGCTGATGTGTCGCCCATGTTGCCAAATACCATGGCCTGAACGTTTACTGCTGTTCCCCATGAATCGGGAATACCTTCGATACGACGGTACGAAACTGCTTTCTTCCCGTTCCAACTCTTAAATACTGCTTTGATACCCCCAATTACCTGTTCTTTAGCATCATCCGGAAATTCTTTTCCAAGTACCTCTTTTACTTTTTTCTTAAAATCTTCAGATAGTTGCTTCAGCTCATCTGCAGTGATTTCGGTATCTGATTTGTAACCTCTTTTATGTTTAAAATCGTCCAACATGTCGTCAAGCTGCTTGCGGATACCTTTACCATCTTTGGGCTCTATACCTTCAGCTTTTTCCATTACTACATCGGCATACATCATGATCAAACGACGATATGAGTCCCATACGAAACGCGGATTGTTTGTTTTTTTGATAAATCCCGGAATAGTAGCTGTACATAGCCCTACGTTCAATACTGTGTCCATCATGCCTGGCATTGATGCCCGGGCCCCTGAACGACATGAAACCAGAAGCGCATTTTCTGGGTCGCCATACTTCATCCCCATAACATCTTCTACTTTTTTCATATTTGCCCAAATTTCATCATATAGTTCTTTAGGCAACTCGCAATTGTTGGCATAATACTCGGTACATACATCGGTTGTAACTGTAAAACCCGCAGGTACAGGCAATCCAAGTAAACACATTTCGGCCAAGTTTGCCCCTTTTCCTCCCAGCAGGTTTTTCATGTCTGCCTTACCATCGGCATTCTTTGCGCCGAAGAAATAAACACGTTTTGTAGTCATAGTTTAATAATCTTTAATTATTTGATAGTTAGATATTTAATAGAATTTGTATAATTTCATTTATTACAAATGTACTCAAAAATCAATTTAATTTGATTTCTCTTGCATTTTTTATCATTTTTTTTAATACAAAAATCCTTAGGATTATTGGCTGCTTAAATCACTTTGTTTAAAAAAACCTTAAAATATTGATTTACAGCGTATGTCTTTTTTAAAACGGCTATCATTCTTATCTTTTGCTTATTTTTTTCTAAAATAGATTTTTGTGCTGTATATCTAAAAAATGGGAGAGCCCAAACTCGCATATGTTGATATACAACTACAAGTTCTTGTGGCTTTATCGGGCCTTCAAAATTTAATTTTGTTCAGATAAAAAATATAATTATTTTTGCGGCCACTTACCCAAATGGCGGAATTGGTAGACGCGCTAGTTTCAGGGACTAGTGTCCGAAAGGATGTGCAGGTTCGAGTCCTGTTTTGGGTACTAAAATGTTCATTTGCTATTGATGTTTTTAAATTGTTAATTGCATATTTAAAATAGATGTATATCTTTGCGGCAAATTTGACATTCATCAATCAATAGTTGTCAATGTTAAATGCCCAGGTGGTGGAATTGGTAGACACGCCACTTTGAGGGGGTGGTGGGGGTTACCCTGTGTGAGTTCGAGTCTCGTCCTGGGCACTAAAAAATTAAAGCTTTGTAAACAATAGTTTGCAAAGCTTTTTTGTTTTCGCTGCCTAAGTCTTGAATATGCAAAAAGAAAGTGTATTGTCTGCTAATAAAACAAAAAAGAGGCCGGCATTGCTGCCAGCCTCTTTTCAGTGATCTCGCTGGGATTCGAACCCAGGACCCCATCCTTAAAAGGGATGTGCTCTACCTGCTGAGCTACGAAATCATATCGTTTTTGATGGCGCAAAGATAGTATCTATTTTTGTTTTGCCAAATCTGAAATGCGTTTTTGTCAAAAAAATAAATATTTGATGTGTTTATGCTTTTGAATGAGCCTTAAATACTTAATAAAGCAAAAAAGACCAGCATCAACTGCCAGTCTTTTCAGTGATCTCGCTGGGATTCGAACCCAGGACCCCATCCTTAAAAGGGATGTGCTCTACCTGCTGAGCTACGAAATCATACCGTTTTTGGTGGCGCAAAGATAGACAGTATTTTATTTCTGCCAAAACTTTTGCACCTTTTTTTGTAAAAAATACTAAGACTATATTATATTGCTCAATATCTGGTAGTTGTAATAAATACTTTTTGCCATTATATAAGCACTAAGTGCTCTGCGTGCATTATTTTTTCGCAATAATGACATTTTAATGATACCGGTTTTTTTGTTAATACCTCAAAGCGAGTGGTAATAGCTTCGTTATTGGTAATGCATTTAGGATTAAAACAACGTGCAATGCCTTTTACTTCATCAGGGGCTACCAATAGTTTTTTTTCTACCACTTCATATTCTTTGATGATATTGAGCTTGGCTTCGGGGGCAACAAGGGCTATTTTGCTTATTTCTTCCTGTTGAAAGAATACGTCAGATATTTTAATAATTGCCTTAGAACCAAGTTGCTTGCTTTCGAGGTTGGTGCCAAAGGTAATCTGCGTTTTTATCTTTTCCAGTTTAAGGATAGAAATGACCTTAAAGAGGTTCTGTGCCGGAATATGGTCTATTACTGTCCCGTTGCGGAGGGCACTTACTTTTAACTGGGTTTTATCTTTGCTGTGCATTTTTTTTAAATTAATCCTAATATTGAACATATAATGGCCTGGCGCATAAATACCCCATTGCGTGCCTGATCAAAGTAATAAGCTTTATGGTTGTCGTCCACGTCAACATCTATCTCGTTTACACGTGGAAGAGGGTGCAGTACTTTGAGGTTATCCTTAGTATTCCGAAGCATTTCATTGTTCAATATATAGGCATTCTTTGTTTTTTCGTATTCAATCGGGTCCGAAAACCTTTCTTTTTGTACCCTGGTCATATACATGATGTCCACTTTATCAATATATTCGGCCATATCGGTGTGCTCGTAATACTTCATCCCGCGCTGGGCCAACAGCATTTTATATTCATCCGGCATTTTAAGTTCGGGCGGCGAAATGAAATAAAAAGTAGTATTGAATTTGTTCATGGCCATCAGCAGCGAATGTACGGTTCGTCCGTATTTCAAGTCGCCTACCATCATCAGGTTAATATTTTCAAGTTTTCCCTGGGTTTTTTTTATCGAAAACATATCCAGCAGGGTTTGTGAAGGGTGTTGGTTGGCTCCGTCACCAGCATTTATAATAGGTACATTAGATATTTCAGAAGCAAACCTTGCAGCCCCTTCTAAAGGGTGGCGCATGACTATCAAATCGCAATAACTGCTTACTATTTTAATGGTGTCTTTTAGCGTTTCACCTTTGGTCACGCTGGATGAAGATGCATCCGAAAATCCAATTACGCGGCCACCCAAACGGGTAACGGCACTTTCAAAACTCAATCGGGTACGTGTAGATGGCTCGAAAAACAAAGTGGCCACAACTTTATTCCTTAATTTGTCTAAAGGGGGCTCTTTTTCAAATTGAAAGGCTAAATCAATAAGTTTTAAGTGTTCTTCCTGCGTAAAATCATTGATTGAAACTAGGCTTTTGTTTTTCATTTGTTGCTGATTCTTAGAGTTTATCTGGTATATGAAGCCTTAATGCCTGCTTTTCTTTTCCCCGATAAAAATAGTGAATATTTTCTATTTTGTATTTTTATACAGGACTTCTTTTTCAACAAAATACATTAATCCTTAAATTTGAATAATAATATTAGATGTATTTTGTAATATATTTTATATCAATATTTTATGTAACTCTATTTGCTTTATTTCTCCATTGTATTCTGCTTTTAATACAAAACTGAAACGGTTCAGGTCAAGGCACATGTCAAAGTCTGAAGAAGGGGAGTGGGCCTGGTTTTCAGGTAAAAACAATCGTTGACCTGAAGTCTGCCTTATTGTTTTCTTCATTTGTTCAAAATCAGGCTTAGAACCTTCTAAGTATTGTTTGATATATTCCGCGCAGAATGTATCTTCTTCGGTTGGCCTTTGGGCTGAATAGCCCATACAAACTAATGAAACCACATCAGGCTTTTGCTTTTGGATATATTTTGCTATAGCTTCAGCATTAACAAAGCTTCCTGTAATAATCTGATCGGCATTTACAGCATTGATAATTCCTTGAGTCCCGGCACTGGTAGTATGTATAACAGTTTTATAATCAAAATCATACTGGCTGATATGCGTGGGGCTGTTTCCAAAGTCAAAACCCTCGGGAATACGCTCATTTCGTTCGCCAATCAGGATAAAATCCGGGTGCTGTTCTTTGATAGCGTAGGCTTCTTCCAACTTTCCCACAGGAAATATCCTTGTTCCTTTATGGTCCATCACATAACAGGCCAATGAAAAAGCCCTGAAAACGTCAATAACAACGGTCAGCCCTTTGGCTTTTTTAGCTCCTTCGATGAGTTGCAATATTTGTATTTCCATTATTTTTATTTGTTTCGCAAAGGTAAAAAATATCAAGGCTTTTATAACAATGTGCTTTGATATCTGTTTATGTTTCTATAAATTTACCTAAAAACCAAAGATATGTACCGAAAACTTATTCTTGTCATTAATCCTGGTTCAACATCCACTAAGGTGGCTGTTTATCATAATAATTCCCCGCTTTTTCTGAAGAATATCAAGCATAATGCTGAACAACTGAAAGATTTTCCTTCTATGAGTGCTCAATACGAGTTTCGCAAAAACTTCATTACCCGCGAACTCGGGCATGCCGAGATTGACTTGTGTGATATTGGCATTATTATTGGCCGTGGTGGACTTATTAAGCCTATAGAATCCGGGATTTATGAAGTGAACGAATCTATGTACAACGATTTGCTCAACAGCCCTTTCGGACAGCATGCCAGTAACCTTGGAGGATTGATTGCTTATGATATGGCTAAAGCATTAAAAGGGGTAAGGGCCATTATTGCCGACCCGGTGGTGGTGGATGAATTGAGCGATGTAGCCCGTGTTGCTGGGCATCCGGAGTTTAAGCGTTATCCTATCTTTCATGCACTAAACCAAAAGGCCATTGCCCGCAATTACGCTAACTCGCATGACCAGAAATATGAAGAACTGCATTTGATTGTAGCTCACTTAGGTGGTGGTATTTCTGTCGGGGCACACGAAAAGGGCAGGGTAGTGGACGTTAACAATGCGTTGGATGGTGAAGGGCCAATGTCGGTTGAACGTAGCGGAACTATACCTGCCGGACAACTTGTGAAAATATGCTTCTCTGGCAAGTACGACCAGCAAACTATCGAAAAAATGATTGTTGGACAAGGAGGCCTCGTGGCATACCTTGGTACCAATGATGGTTACGAGATTGAGCTTATGGCTCGCGAAGGTAATGAAAAAGCTAAAACCTTGCAAAATGCCTTGAGTTACCAGGTGGGAAAAGCTATTGGCGAAATGGCCGCTGTGCTCAAAGGCAATGTAGATGCCATATTGCTTACAGGGGGAATGGCCAACAATAGCATGATTACTGACTATATAAAATCAATGGTGAAATTTATAGCACCGGTCATCATTTATCCCGGTGAGGATGAAATGAAAGCTATGGCCGATAATGCGCTCAGGGTTTTGCGTGGCGAGATAACCCCTAAAAAGTATATATAGAAAAATGCCTTTTATTTTAACTCATCTTGCGAAAGTCCTGTTTATAGAATACAAGTTGTCATTTATTGTTTAAAATCATTGAATAGCAATAAATACAAAGTCTCATGCAACTTTTTTATCGAAAAAAGTTGCTCAAAAACTCTTATCGCCTTAACTCTTTCACCCTCGAAGCCTCTTAATGTTGCAAT
>ENA-UOWE01000620-UOWE01000620.1-activated-sludge-metagenome-genome-assembly--contig:-NODE-620-length-49528-cov-6.066299_pt1 | contig 49528 bp, 47 predicted proteins | sample MGYA00249841_ERZ761562 | MGnify/ENA primary metagenome ERZ761562 (study PRJEB28883, sample SAMN05720200) | activated sludge metagenome | isolation source: Anaerobic digester | place: Japan...
ATCTGAAGCTTGATGAAAACTCTAAATTGTTAATTTTAAAACTTAGTGGAGGATATCCAGCTCTTATGATGATTTTATTACGCATAATAGCGGTAGATGGAACAATCCCAACTTCAAATGATCTAATTAAAAATAACGAGGTTTTAAATTTGTTTTATTCAATTTGGAATAGTTTTTCAGAAAAAACCCAAAAGGAAGCAAGAGAAGGAAGCTATTTGTCAAACAATTTTTTAATATCGACTGGTTTAGTAGATTCTCAGGGAAAATGGTTTTCTGAGTTATTTCGTGAATATATTGAAAATATTGATTTGCATTTTTCAACCCTCAAGGATGAAGTTTTTATTTCTCAAATGACATATTCACAAAAATTGATCTGGGATATTTTAAAATCCAACCAAAATAATATCGTTACTAAAGAACAAATTGCAACTGTTCTCTGGGGAGATCTATGGACTGATAAATATTCTGAGTGGACGATTGAAAAACAAATTAGTAACATTAGGCGAAAACTTCCGTTGAAATATGAACTTAAAAGTGTTTATGGTAAAGGATATATGCTTACTGAGAGTTTAAAAGGGAAAGTTAAGGGTTAGTGGTTTTAAAAAGTCATATTTCATGTATTATTTAACAGTACTTCCTATAAATTTTTTACCATCTAACACCTTTTTTAGATTTTCTAAATCTCTACCAACAACTACAAAATCAATATTGTTTTCCATCGCTTCTTTTGAAGCAACTGGATCGATTGCCCAACTGTCACCGGGATTGTGACTATTAGCGAAGTTAATTATTTGCATGTATTTTTCCCAATCCATTTCTTCTATTAATCTAGCATTTGGATAAACCCTAGGGTCTAAATCATATATCCCATCTATGTTTTTAATGCTAATTACCCTATTTACTCCGATTCTCATAGCTAATAAAACTGCGTCCATGTCTGTGCTGCTTTCGGCTTTATACCCCCCACAGGATAATAAAACATGAGTTTTTTCAAACGTTTTGCTATTAACGAATTTAAAGATTTGGAGATAATCATCAAGCGCAATTATTCTTTGGTGTGCAATTTCTGGAATTACACTTTGAAAACATACAGCATTCATTAAAGTTGAAATTATTCCTACTCTAGATTGGTATCGTTCACTAATTGAGAACTCTTTTAACCTGCCTTGAAATTTTCTTGCAAGTTGTCCTCCTCCTACTGTGATCACAAATTTATACCCTTTGGCGATATAGGGATGAAGTATTTGATCTCTAAATTCAATCACAAAAGGAACGTTAAAACTGTCAGTTAAATCTGGGCAGAGGATGGATCCACCGATTTTTATAACTAAAATCTTAGATTCCATCTTGTATATATGTTGAATTGGTGGTTCCCCACAATGATTGGTCTCTTTGTTCCATTTCTGAAATTGGTTTTTCGTTAAAAGTAGGTTCAAGGATGACCATTCTCATTTCTGCAGTATTGGTTGTTACTTGTTTGTTGAACAAAATAGTTGAAACAGCAATTCCAATAACGCTTATTAGAACAAGAATTATTAAAAAAATAATATTACTCTTCATTTGTTAATTTTATGTCCTCATGTATAAATAAAATTTTAAATGACAAAGAAGTTTCATAAATTCCCTCTCCCCCCTCTTCTGAAATTGAAACAGCGGAGAAAGATGGATAATATGCAGTTTTTTCAAACTCGCTAACAAAAGTAAGAATGGCACTTATTGAATGTGCTCTTACTGATATTGTTACACTTCCCTGGTTAATGTATGGATTTTCTACTTCAGCTGCAGTAGATTGTAGAGCTGTCGAAACATTAATACTGTTAACTTCTATTCCTGATTTTTCAGCAATCTTTTGAATTGAATTTATAAGTGTTATTGTATTTTTGTTTGAGGGGTGATATTTTTCGATGATTTTAAGTCTTTCAGAAACACCTTTTTGATTGGTTGTTCCGACATATTGGGAGTTTAAATTTGAAACTGTTTCGAAACGATCGTTAAGAAAAGTTAAATCCTGCTCCAATAACGTAATTTCAGATTTTCTTTGAGCAACTATCGATAGAGTTGGTGTTATTACTGTACTGATTATAATTATTATTGCTAATAACGTTATCCCAAGCATTGTGTATGATTTTTGCATTGGGGTAGAAACAAATATTTTCCTTACATTTTTCTGAGTATCAATCTTTCCCTCAAGTTTTATTTTTTCTAAAGGTTGGGTTGATGGTTTTACAACCTTTTCTTGCACAGGTGCCTTTTTTTCTTGTTTAACTGGTTTTGTATCCATTTATTGTTGAGTTATTTGATCAGTTTCGTTATAAAATAATACATGTCCCGTAATCTTAACTTCACCTGGAACGCCAGAACTGTAGGTTTCGTCAAGCTTATATTGGGTTGAAATTATTTTTGGATCAAGATTTATAGAACTTTCAAATTCCTTAAATTTACTAAGATTATCAAATACCAGTTCAAATGTTGCATTTTCATTCGAGATAGACAAACTTTCAATTTTAGATGCCTTTGTTACATAGGAGCTATAAAAAAAGGACTTGTTAGAGAGTAATTTTTGTGTTTGATGTTCTGTCTCAATTTGGTTAAGGACACTTTGGATAGCAATTTGCTTTGCCTGAATTTCCTGCACTTGGTTTACTCTTTCGGTGGCGTCAGTAACATCCTCAATGAGTTGATTTCTTTTGGTGTCAACAATTACCCTATAAGTAAATACTCCAACAATAAAAAGAATACAAATTAGAGTTAATGCTCTACCCCAAACAAGAATCCAATTAAGAACGACATCTGTTTTACTTGCCGGCTTTGACGGTGGATCAAGCAGGTTTATACTTCTAGGAAACATATTGGACAGTTTTATTAACTATTATTGTCAATAATAACATAATTCGAAAAAAAAATGCAACTTTCGTTAAACAATTTCGACTATTGGTTTCTTGTCGTATGCATCTTTCATGTACTTATTAATTGCGTTTTTTATAGTTAGTGTAATGTTTTTATCTGCTTTGTTCGATAGTTTATTTTTTACAATTGTTTCAATTTCATTTGAAAATGATTTTGATTTATGTGGTGCTACAATTCCGCTGTGAGTTATTTTAATGCTGTTTCCTGCCAAAACTATTACAATAAAACCATTATTTTCTAATTGCAGTCTTTCGTTAACTAACTCGTTGCTTAATGAGACAATGGATTTCCCATCAATGGTATAGGGTCTGTTATCTATGTTTCCGATATTATTCCAATTTTGTCCATTATATTCCCAAATATCACCATTTTTTACCATTAGAACATTTTCGTTTCTATACCCATTTTGGATTACTGTTTTTCTGAGTTGATCTCTTAACATAGGATTTGCATATGCTGGGATAATATATTTGGGTCTTACTAGTGAAAGCATTTTCAACTGTTCTTGTTGATGAGCGTGTCCTGTTGCGTGTACATCTAATTGTTTTCGATGAGTCACGGATACTCCCATTTGTATCAACTTGTCTATGTTTTTAAATATTGCGACTTCATTTCCAGGAATTATAGAGGAAGACATGATAACGTTGTCGCTTTTTTTCAAACTTAATCTATCAAATTTTTTCTCAATCATTCTAGTTAATGCAGCTTCACGTTCACCTTGGGTTCCTGTAACAATATAAATGAGTTCGTTATCTCTATGAATTTTAGCCTGTTTTTGTGAAATTACAACATTTTTATTTGATTGTATGTAGCCGGTTTTAACGCTAATTTTATACATTTCTTCAATACTTCTTCCCAAAAGGACCACTTTCCTTTTTTGCTTAAATGCAATGTCAATTATACTGTACATTCTTGTAACTTCTGAAGAGAAAGTTGCAATTATTACCCTTCCTTTTGCTTTTTGTATTTCTTTGAATAAAACGTCATATACCTTTTTTTCTGAAAGGCTCCAACCTTTGTCAAAAGAGTTAGTGCTATCGATTAGGGCAACGATTGGTTTTCTATCTCCTATTCTTTGTAATCCAGCATAATCTGGTTTTTTTTCATTTAACGGTGTGTCGTCAAACTTAAAGTCCCCTGAAAGAAATATTTCTCCAACTGGGGAAGAAATAGTAATTGTTGAAGCATCTGGGATACTATGCGTTACATGGACAAAATTAACTTTAAGACTTCCAATCTTTACCGGATTATTGTAAGTTACAGTGTTGATTTTATATTTTCCTTTGAAATTTTCCTTTGTTAATTTTTGTGAAATAACCTGACTTGTGAAATTTGTTGCATAAATTGGTGGATTTCCTATTTTGTTTAGTAAATGGTGAATAGCTCCGATGTGATCTATATGGCCATGTGTAATTACAATAGCCTTTATTTTTTTCTTATTTTTAAGCAAGTAATTTATCGGTGGCAATACCATATTAACTCCAGGCAAAGTTTCGTCTGGAAACCCATAACCCATGTCAACTATTATTATTTCATTTGCGTACTCTACTACTATGGAATTTAGACCAACCTGATCAAATCCCCCTAGAGGTATAATTTTTATTGAATTCATATCTTTTTATCCTTTCATAAACTTTTCAAACTCTTCTCTTTCAATTACTTCTTTTTGCACGAGGAGGTCTGCTAATTCTTTTATTTTGTTTTTGTTTTTTGTAAGTATTTCTACTGCTTTTTTATATTCTGTTTCTATGATTTTTTGTATTTCCATATCAATTAATTTGGCATATTCCTGGCTGTAGTTTGATGTGGTTTCATAGGAATATCCAAGCCACTGTTCATTTAAATTTTCACCATATTTTACAAATCCTAGCTTTTCACTCATTCCATATTTTTTTACCATTCCTGTTGCGAATTCAGTAACTTGCTCTATGTCTTGAGAGGCTCCTGTTCCAAAAGTTCCTGTCATTATTTCTTCTGCAATTCTTCCACCTGTTGCAATTCTAATCCTTGCCTTCATTTGTTCAATTGTGAAATTGGAATAGTCGTCATCAGGAAGGTACATTGTCATACCGGCACTTAATCCTCTTGCAACGATACTAATTTTATGTACAGGATCAGCATATTCTGTAAAAAAAGAAACTATTGCATGTCCTGCTTCATGGAATGCAGTATTAAGAAGTTCCTCTTTCTTTGGTACTTTTGATCGTCTTTCTCTACCGTATCTTACTTTCAATATTGATTCTTCCATATCACTCATAAAAATTTTCTTTTCTCCCCTTTTTGCTGCGATGATAGCTGCTTCATTTGCTACATTTTCTAGATCAGCACCAGCAAGTCCTATTGTTTTCTTAGCTATTATTTCTACATTTACGTCATCGGCTACTGGCTTATTTTTAAGATGTACTTTTAATATCTCTTCCCTACCTTTTGCATCAGGTCTGTCGATTACTACTTTTCTATCAAACCTCCCAGGTCTTAAAATTGCAGGATCTAAGATGTCAGGTCTATTGGTTGCAGCTAAAACTATTACTGTATCATATCTTGTGAATCCGTCCATTTCAACGAGAATCTGATTTAATGTCTGTTCGGTATAACTTGATTTTAATGATACTTCTCTTTTTTTAGCCACAGCATCAATTTCATCAATAAAAATAATACTTGGTGCCAATCTTCTTGCTCTTTTGAACATGTCCCTGACTCTTGCAGCTCCAGCCCCTACTAACATTTCCTCAAATTCTGCACCGGATGTATGGAAGAATGGTACATTAGCTTCCCCAGCTACAGCTCTTGCTAGTAGTGTTTTTCCTGTTCCGGGAGCACCAACTAAAAGCACACCTCTTGGGATTCTTGCACCTAACTTAAAATACTTTTGTGGATTTTTAAGGAAATCAACTACTTCTTCTAATTCTTCTTTAGCTTCTTTTATTCCAGCAACTTCGTCAAAAGTTACATTAGTTTTTTTACCAACGAGTAATTTTGCTGTTGATTCTCCAAATGAACTCATTCTAGATCCTGAGGCATTTATACTTTTTACGATATTGTAAGCGGCGAAGATTGTAAGAAGAACTAATCCAATTGTTAAAACAGTGTCAATACCAATTTGTACAGTAGTTTTTTGTTCCAAGTCGATGTTAGAATTAGAAAGATCTATTTCACGATCCTTCATAAAGTCATCAAACGATTTTTTGGTATCCCGGTATATGGCGCGACTTATTTTTCCATCTTGGGTAATTACATCTACAGTTCCGTCATCTGGCTTTACAACTACTTTTACTTTTTCATCTTCACTTTTTTCCTTAATAATTTCTGTCAACTCTTGTACTGAAACATTTTCTATCTTTTGTTGATTAATTTTAGGAATAATGTAAAGTGATGATATTAGTACAATTACGATAGCAACAATAATTATATTGTGAGTTAAACTGCCCTTTTCTGCTTCTTTTGGCATCAAATCCTTAACTGAAATTTTTGGTTTGTTTTTTTCCATTTATAAAATTTTATTATTTTAGTGACAAAGTATTTTATCATACTTAATATTGAAATACATGTCCTTTACATTTTTTTGCTTGTCTGTGCTATAATTGTTGAGTATTAATTAAGTAATGAAAACATGACAGATCAAATCAACACATCTGTAGTTGGCAGTGGTAAAGTAAGTAAAAATTCTACAGGACAAACCATTCCAGTTAAGAAGAAAAGAGGATGGTGCTTGGTAGTCTCAATTTTATTAGTTTTTATAATCATTTGTGGCATGTGTTCGTTTTTCTCGATATGGTTTTTAAGTGCTGTGTCCAAAGGTTCTGCATTAAATTATGAAACTGTTTATGGGGATGAAAATAGTAAAAACAAGATCTTATCAATAAAAATTGATGGAACAATCTTAAATGAGGCTCCAGACGCAGCAAGTTTTTGGGTCGATGATACGTATATTTATGGTTATTCTATAAGAGATGTGATAATTAATGCTTCTGACGATAGCAGTATAAAAGGGATAATTTTAGAAATATCATCTCCTGGTGGTACGATAACCGGGACAAAGACGATTGCTGATGCAATAGAATATTATAAGGATAAAACAGGGAATCCTGTAGTTGCATATGGTCAGGGAACTGTTGCTTCTGGTGGATATTGGTTGGCTTGTTCTGCTGATTATTTTGTGTTGGATTATGGCAGTAATGTAGGAAATATTGGCGTAATATTTGGACCTTTTGCTTATTATGATGTTGTTTTGGCTGAGGATGGAGGGATTCTTGGTGGAGGAGTTATTACTCAAAACGGAATTGAATATAATTACATTACTGCTGGTCAATATAAAGATATTGGTAGCCCATATAGAGTAATGAGTGAAACAGAGGTTCAGTCGCTTCAAAAGGGAGTTGATAATGAATACAACGAATTTGTAAAACAGGTTTCAGAAGGTCGTGGAATTGAAGAGTTGGAAATAAAGAGCAATATAAAAGCATTAATTTATGATAATCTTGAAGCTGAGAGATTAAATTTAATTGATGAGTCTGGGAACAAGTATGTTGCTTATCAGAAAATAGCTGAAATGGCGAGTTTGGGAGATGATTTCCAAATTATTAGAGATAGTAGTGCAAGTGGGGTTATTGGAAGTTTTTGGGGTATGCTAGGCAACAATTATGATGTAAATAAGAATTGGTATGAAGGTAAATATCTTGTTTATTGGGGAGGATTCTAAATTTAAAAGCGAACGAGTGAAAAAATGTAATTTAGTGTGGATAAGTCAATATACAATAAATAATGAAGAAATATGAATGGATACTATTTGATTTTGACGGAACTTTAGTTGATACGCTTGCGTTGAATCTAAGTATGATTAATAACTTGGGAGGAAGGATTTTTAGAAATTTTGAGCCAATAACTGTCGATGAAGTAAAAGAAAAAGGATTTTGGTATTATTTCAAAAAATATAGAATTAGGAAAAGATATATTCCCTTTGTTGTATTGTTTTTTCAGATATTAACAAAAAGATTATATAGAAAAGTTTATATTTCTAATGAAATTAGATCTCTAATTATTGATTTAAACGCAAAAGGTTATAAATTGGGAATAGTTTCTTCATTGAACAGTTCAATAGTCAAGTCCTGTTTAAAAAGAAGTGCTCTTAATGGTTATTTTCGTTTTGTTAGCACTAGTCCCTCACTTTTTTCTAAGGAAAAAATATTAACTAGAGCTATCTTGAAAAATAACATTAAATTGAATTCAGTAGTCTATGTTGGAGACGAAGTAAGAGATATTAATGCATCTAAAAAAGTTAATATTCCAGTAATTGCTGTTGAAGGGGGTTTTGCAACAAGGGAACGATTGATAAAAGCAAACGCCAATAATGTTATTGGTTCACTTGCAGAATTAGTTAATTTGCTTTAGTGATTTCCTGGAGGGTTGTTATATCTGTAACGTTCTTGTCGGCTCTGTCAAATTGGATTAATCTTGGAAATCTTAAACTTAAACCACTTGAATGATTTTCACTTCTACTTATTTCATCTGCTTCAACAACGCAGACAACCTCAGGCTCAACCAATACGTCAGGTTTCAAATCTTTTGGAATCTTTACGAATTTTGGGCTTTTGTTGACTTTAATCTTATCTAGTCTTGTTTTAATTTGTTGTAATTGTTGGTCAGTAATACCTGTTCCTACCTTTGCTATTGTTAATATCTCTTTTTCGTCAGGACTTTTTAATATTCCTGTTAGTAATGTTCCAATTCCAAACTTATTTCTTCTCCCTGTTCCGAGATAATAGCCGAGTACAACAACATCAAGAGTATCAGCAAATTGTTTGTTTATACTTTTTTTTAATTTAATCCACTCAAAGTTTCTAACTCCTGGTTGATATTCACCTGATGGGTTTTTTGCAATCAATCCCTCGAAGCCTTTGTTTACATATTCAGTAAATAAACGGTCAATTTCTTTTGTACTATTAACTAGTGTAGTTGGCGCTTTTCCAATAATCTGGTTATTATTAAAATCGATGAGTTTATCAATAAGACTTAGTCTTTTTATTGTATTTTTGCGAATTACTGATCCGTTGTGATATATACAATCAAATACAAAACATTTTATAGGGATCTCCTTTTGAGTCGATGTAATATCATGTTTTCTTTTTCGTTTTATTGTCTCTTGGAAATTAAGAAATTTTCCATCTGAATTGATACCGATTATTTCGCTATCAAATACTCCATTTTGAATTTTACTTTTTAAAATCTGGGTAACGAGGTCTGGAAACATGTGCGTTATTTCTTCAAGATTGCGTGAAAAAAGCTTAACCTGCCTTGTCGAAACTGGTTTGGAAACAAAAAGAGAAGTATTGTTTTCATGTGAAAAGTACTTTCTCCATATAGGTTTTACAGTTCTTTTATCAGGTTTGTCCGTAAAAATATGTATCTGACATCGTAAGCCATCATATTTGGGTTGAATGTAAACTTGATTGTATCTTTTAATAATTTCATCACTATTTTTTGCTCTTTCAACTAATTGCGAACTTACGGGAACACCTAGCTGAACATCGATTGTTTTAATATCTGTAATATCGTTTTGCTTAATAACCTGGATAACGTATCCAATATCAGAGCATGCCCCTAGCGCATAATCAAGATCTGTACTAAAGTTGAGATATTTTTTCTTATAGGCTGATAAAATTGTTCTTTCAGTACACCCTAATCTCATTTTGCCACACACAAGTCTAGCAATATATTTTTGTTCCTTGGTAGAAGTATTCTTAAATAGCTCCTTAAGTTTATCGATTTTATATGCAACTGATCCACTACCACTAATCTGTGCAATATCCCAAAGTTTTTGATAAATTTCCGTAATTGACAATGAGCTGGATTGATTTTGGGAACCTATTTTTTCGATAACTGTACCAATATCCCCTACTTCAGAATATATTTTTTCAACATCATATTTAGGATTGAGTGATTGAATTGCCTTTATTACACCTCGAATGGACATATTAAACTCGGTTGTTACAAACATAGGAGAGATCCTCTCAATAAGCATATAACAAACAATTCCTGCTTCTTCGGGAGTTAATAAATCTATAAAATCTCTTATGCACTCTTCCATTTTGAGTCTTGAAGCAGTGTTTTCAATTTTTTCAAAAAAGGATGCAACCGATGTAAAGTAGCTCATTTGCGGTATTCCTTAAATATGAGATAGAATCTGTTAAAATACTTCTTGAGAGTGGTGAAAATGTCTTTTAGTGACTGATCTTTTAGAAGAGCCAATGTTAATAGGTAAATAATAATACCAACTACACAATTTACTATTATAATTAATAATGTATCAAGAGTTCTTTCGGTATCAAGAATAATTGTTGGAACCAACTTGAAAACATAGAGGAAAATAGTCATAACAATTCCAGCGATAATTTTCTTTATGACTTCTCTTGTTAAAAAGCGAATTGGAATTCGTATTCTTTTTCTTACCAATAAAGTTAATAGTACAAATTCAGTAACTAATGCTAAACTGATCGAAAGAGTAATACCTCCTACTGCAGAATATGAAGTACCTCTCGTAGTTAACAATCTGAAGATTGTTGAAGGAAGATCGTAGATTTGTTCTTTAGTTAGGTTGATAATCGCATCTTTAAACCTGTCAATACCTGGGTAATTGCTCCAAAGATTTGAAAGTAATATGTTACCGACAATGACTTGAATAGTTGCAATAATTGATACCACTAGTGGAGTTATTGTGTCGTCAATTGCATAGTAAACTCTTAAAATTACTGGTTTCAGTGAACTAAATACAATTGCGATTGCAAAAAGTGCTAGTGCCCACGAAGTAATTACAATATCTTCCCAATCAAATAAACCTGTACTTAGGAATACCCTAACAATTGGAAAACGCAATATCAAAATAATCGCTGAAATAGGAATAGTTGAAAATAGTATAAAATTTAATGCTCTAGAAACAATCTCACTTATTTTTTCTTTATTGCCATCTTGAGCAAGTGAAGTTATTTTAGGGAATAAAGCTTGAGAAAGTGAATGTCCAATTATTCCTGCTGGAATAACATAAAGTTGTGATGCATAAGTAAAAGCACTATAGGCTCCCCCACCCAACTGTAAGCATATTTGAATTGCATGGAATTTTGGAATATATTCGTTTATTAGTGTAAATATTCTTGGCGTTGATTGTTTAAACAGATACTTAATCTGTGGACCAAATAGTGGTTTGGGAAATATAAAACTATAATTAATTGCTTTCAATCCAGGAATTTGTATTAACAAGTGTGCGATTGTTCCGATTATTGTTCCATAAACCATACCCATGATTGGTGTTGCTGTTCCATGATTTCCAAACTGTGCATAAACGATTATTCCAACAATTGTTCCTATTGTGTGGAGAGGCATTGATAGTGATGATATAAAAAATCTTCTTTTTACTTGTAAACCAGCCATTATTACTGTACTCAGGCTAAGTATTAATGGTGATATAGCTAATAACCTAGTAAATTTTGTCATCATATCTGGATTATATAGCTTTGGATTCTCCAATGATCTTATATAGATATCAGTTATTTGAGGAGCAAGAAGTATTAATAGAATAGTAACTGCTGCAAACAAAAGTGAAAAAAATACTAGAATTCTACTGAACGTTTCATTAAATTTTTCCCTGTCTTGATTTGATTTTTTTGCCAGCAATGGAATCATTGCGGATGAGAACATGCCAGCAGATAACGCTGTAAAAAGGGCGTCCGGAATTGTATTTGCTATCCAAAATGTATCAAGATCAGTTGAAGTTCCGAAGTAATGAGCTACTATACGTATTTTAAAGAAAGCAATTATTTTGGTTATTATAATAATTGCTGTTATAACGAAGGTTGCTGACGATACAGATGTCTGTTTATTTGTAATAAGTTTAAAAATGTTTGTTTTCATCGTAATTTTTAAGAATGACCACCCTACCCTTCTTAAGTGGGGTACAATTTACGTTAATTCTTTATCTTTCTGTAATATGATATCTTAATAAGATGAAATTATCAAATTCAAGGTAATGAAGTTGCAGAAATCATATCAAATAATGTATCATAAAGATTATGAATCTATCAAAATTATTAATAATTGCGTTTATTGTTGCTATCTGTTCATTTTTTCTTTATAAATCATACCTTACAGTAAAAGATTTGAATGCAAGAAAAGTACAAAGAAATCAAATTGAACGAGATATTGAAGACGAACGCTTTGATTACTTGATTATTATGCTTCAAGAAAAAGAAATTGTTGAAAATACTGACGCTTTTATTGAAATGGAAGCAAGATTGAGATTGAAGTATGCTAAGGCAGATGAAACCGTTGTTTATTATGGCAATGAGTTTGACTCAGAATATTGGGACTTTGCTTCAGATCTTAATTATGAAGAGCCTGTGATTGAAAATATTGAGCTGTGGAAAGGCGTTTTATTAGGAAATAAATAAAAAGTGAAGTTTTAATGGGTTTACTTTTTTAAAACTGATTGTTAACTACTAGTTGATTCCAATCTATTAAATTATGTAAAAGGAATGTTTACATTGTGAAAATACTTTTATACAGTTTTTATAATCGTTGGAGTATAAGTTGCAGGTCGGTTTATGAATTTTGTTATAGTAAAAACCATTTGTCTAATAATCAAAATTTAAACAACGTTAGTGGAAAACGTGAGAATAATATAATGAATAAAACTCCTGATTTTGATGTGGAAATAATTAAGTTTTATTATGGAAAATTTTCATCGTTAAAACGCTTGTTGATTGATTCCGACTTTGATTATATTTTTGGGGTAGGTAATGGACGAAAAAACGCCAGATTCTATAAAGTTGAATTATGTTTTATCAATAAATATGGTTCAAAACCAATAATTCCCAAATATCCAATTACTCAGGTTTGGAATTCAACTTGGGAAATTAAAATCCCCAATGAATTATTGGATTCAGTCATATATTCTAATTCAATAACCACAGGTCCTTGCAATAGAAGTGTTGTAAATATTTTAGAGATAATTCGATTAAACCAATTAAAATGAAAAGTTGGATTCATACATTTGAGAAAAGATGAACTTTCAAATATTAAAGTGATTATTGAGTCAATTATACTCGATAATATTATCTTGTAATAATTATTTCTTCACCTAAAGTTGCAATTTTATTGTCAGTTACTGTTATGGCATCCCCATCTCTTAGTAATCTAAGTTCTCCATTACTTTTCCTCCAATTACTCTCAATTTGTGGTAATAATTCTTCTTTGTAATGAGGATATATTTCAAAGTCAATTAACCCTAATCCTGGTATTAAACTTGCACCGTATTCTTCTTCTCCAATTAACCATTCTGCAACATTTTGGGTATATGAACAAATCATACTTCCGGCACTCGAACCAACATAAATCTTGCCTTGTTCAAGATATTGAGGGATTACCTTTTCTAATTGACATCGTCGTATCCAATACAGCAGATATCCAGCCATTCCTTCAGCAAACCAAATAATATCTGCTCGGTCAATCGATCTCCTAATATCGGTTAAAAAATATAATTCAAGTTCCACTATTTCAATTTTAAACCCTAGGGACTTCACAACTTTTAAAGAGTCACTCTTCTTCCAAGAACCATATGTTTCTCCATTTAAAGCAGTTGGAATATATGCAACACTCAGATTATTAAAATCTTGTCCAATATAATCTCTCAAGTGTTTAATTGTTGTGGGGTGTTTTGCCTGTGAAGCCAAAAACATTCTTTTCATGATAAGAAAGAGTATAAAATTTATTGATACGCTTTAATACATTTTATCAATTCAATCGTTTTTAATCAAATTAATTTCTATACACGATAGTTTATTTTATCTCTTTGTAAACATATAGATAACAAAATATTAGATTTATAATAATATTGGAGAACTTTGTACCTGCATGGACTTGTTGAATACAATGATTACTAGAGAATGAAATCCACCTTTGGTGGAAACTATGGACCAGTATAGGAAGAGTTTTGACAAAAGCGGGGGAAATATGCACCTGCATGGACTTGAACCATGGACCCCCGCTTTATAAGAACGGTGCTCTAACCAACTGAGCTACAGGTGCAATATAAATTGTAAGTAAGAAGTTTATCTTTAGAGTGATTATACAATAGTATAAAAACACGAGCAAGTGCATTATCGCAGTTGCGTCTGCCTGTATTACCTTAAAATAAGGTACAGTATACAGGTGAGCGTCAAAATAAGCATGATGAATTCAAGTCATCATACGTTGACGAGAAGGGTGCATCCATGCATTGTCACTAGCACATAGATGAGCTTCATTCCCATATTTTAATAAGTTGCTCTATTGTTAGCTCCTCAACTCTCTTCTCAGATAATTTTAAGTTGTCAATGTTAACAGTAAATTTTTCGAGATTAGAAGCATCTTTTTTATATGCCATTTTAATTGAGTTCTTAATGGTTTTTCGTTTATAGCCATAAAGATTTTTAACAAATTTCAAGAACTTAATTTGCTCTTCAGTCCCGTTAATGAATGAACTTGTTTTTTCAATTTTGATTACTGCGCTATTAACTCTTGGTTTGGGGGTAAATGCTGATGGTGGAACATCGAATAAATATTCGCATTTTCCCACTAATTCAATTACTCTACTAAGAAAATTTGCATTTGGTGGGGTAGAGCAATAATCTTGGGCTACTTCTTTTTGAATTATAAAGACTCCTGTATTGAACCATTTATGTTGAAATAAAAGTTGAAATAAAATCTTTTTTGAAACGTTATAAGGCAGTGATGAAAAACAAACAGTATTTTGACCATTTCCCAGTGAATTACTGTCGATATCAAGAAAATCGCTATTTAGGATCTTAAGGTTTTTAAGATTTTTATTATCTTTTTCGTTTATCCAAAAGTTTGAAAAAGAATCATCTTTTTCAATTATTGTAACTGATTTGTATTTCTTTATAAAAGAGTAGGTTAGGGCACCTTTACCAGGTCCAATTTCAATTATATGATCTGCATTTATACTCGATAAAGTACTAATAATGCGGTTTATAATACTTTTATCTCTTAGGAAATTTTGTCCAAGTGATTTTTTAGGTTGGTGATTAAACATTAAGTTCATCTATTTTTGGATATCGTAAATCGTAAATACCATCAATAATTGGGAATTCCTCTTTACATTCCTCATTAATACATACAATTTTTTTATTTTCTTTATCAATATTTATTTCACCGCCACATTTAGGACAAATTAATATGTCATCTATAGTTATTGGAGCTAGAGGATTAGTTTCAGATTCTTTTTTCGATAATTGTAGAAAAATACTTGGTGCAAATTCGTGAAATGGAAGTGCCTGTATTATTTTTTCAAAAGACAGTAATATTTTATGTGAAAAATGTCTCTTGAAAAAACCTTGTCTAAAGTATGATGCACCTGTCTTTTTATTTATGTCTAATCCGTGTCTCTTTAATAACTGATAAACAAAATTGGGCTTGTATCCGAGAAATACACCCGTTTGTCCCTCTTTCAAGCCTTCTTTGGTTCCGTCTGATGGAATCCTACTAACCTCTTGGTTTATATAATCTCTAAATTTTCTATTAAATAAAGCTTTTATTCTGTTTTTAATATGAAGTTTATTAGGTATTTCGAGAACAAATTTACTTTTGGCTGTTAATACACGGAATATTTCATTAATAGCCGTATCTTGTTCTTCAATGTGATGTAAGACTCTAATCATTTGTCCACCATTTATCGAGTTGTTTTTGAAAGGAAGATGATAAATATTTGCGGCAATCAGTTTTAGTGAAGCCTTGTTTCCCCACAAAGACTGAGCTTTTTTTAACCCAATCATTGAGTAGTCAACAATTATTTGTTGTTTGGATATATTCTCGTAGGTGGGAAATAATCGGCCATAAGAACCTCCAAGATCTATGAAAATTGAAATAGGTTCAGATTGTCCCCAAATCTTATTAAGTACCTGAATTTCTACAGAATGCTCATATTTCCTATCATTCCAGAAGTTTGAGTAATCGTAGTCCGACAGATCATAAGCTGAAATTTTAGGTTCCATGTTTTTATTGTTGTGCTGTTTCTGTTTCTGCTTCTGCTTCCTTTTCTTCTTCTTCCTCAGTCTCAGCTTCCTGGGTTACCTTCTGGAATGTAGCAATAGTAACTATTGTTCTTTTGGTTTCTGTAGCGTTTACTGGTTTCACACCCTCTGGCAACTCTATGTCCTCAACGGCAATGTTATCTCCTACTTTTTTTAATACTGAAACATCGATTTCAATTTGAGGAATAATATCTTCTGGTTTTGCCTTTAGTTTTATGTAGTCTAAAGCTTGCATTATGACACCCCAACCATTTTTTACTGCAATTGATACTCCATGTAATTTTACTGGAACATCAAAAACTATTGGATGTCCTTTTTCTGCAATGAGTAAGTCAATATGAATCACTTCTTCAGTTAAAACATCCTTTTGTATTTCTTTAACTACTACCGGAAAGGTTTCCTTTTCAATGGTTATCTCAAATGGAGTCGCAACATTATCTTTTTGTAAAATTGCTTTTAGTGTTTCCTTATCAATTGAAACAGGAATAGATTCATGTTTATATCCGTAAATTATTCCTGGAGTGAGATTTTCTTTTCTTAGTTTTTTACATTTTTTTCCAGAGAGTTCTCTCTTCTGTACTGTAAGTTTTGTTTCCATCAGGTAAGATAAAGTTTTAAAATTATTTTATAACAATTTTGATGTCAAAAGATACCTAACTTGCATAAGTGTATCTCTTGACTATTAATTCTGCGTAAGGTATTATACACGAGTTGAGTAATTTAATAAAGAGTAATATGAGTAAGCGAACGTATCAGCCAAGAAAACGAAGAAGATTAAAGAAATTTGGTTTTATGAACAGGATGTCTGATAAAGACGGTAGAAAGGTGTTAAAGCGTAGAAGGTTAAAAGGAAGAAACCGCTTAACAGTTTCTGACGAAATGAGATTGAAGAATAAAAAGTTTTAATGAAGTTTTTGCATTCTTTTACATTTCCAGTTGATTATAACAACCTTCGCAAAAGGGGTATCCGATTTAATGGCAATTATGGTTATGGTTATATATTAAAGAATTCAGGCGATAATCGGATTTGTATTTCTATTTCAAAAAAGAAGTTAAAACTAGCCGTTGATAGAAATTTAATGCGACGAAGAATCCGAAATGCTTTCACTTTTTGTTTAAAGAAGGAGGGTATAAGTTATCACCTCTTTTATACATATAATTTTTCTGATATACTCCCTTACAATAAAATATTAAATGAAGTAACTTTTATTTTAGAAAATTGTAGATGATAGCCTATTTATTTGAATTTTTGCTTATACAGCCTATTGCTAACGTATTCGTGGTTCTTTATTACTATACCAATAGTTTTCTAGTTAGTTTACTGTTATTAACAATTGGCTTTAAAATTTTTCTTTATCCTCTCTATAAAAAACAGATAATTTCTGCACAAAAGATGAAAGAGGCACAACCAAGGATTGTTGCGATTAGAGAGAAATTTAAGAAAGATCAATTGAAACAACAGGAGGAGATTTCAAAATTATACAAAGAGATTGGTTATAAACCTCTTGGTTGTATAACGACTTTTGTTGTTCAGTTTCCATTTTTAATAGCTGTTTATAATGTTATCAACAAAATATCAAGTGGTGATCAAATATATATTTATAATAAAGTTAGGGCATTTTTAAACTTATCAAGTGACTTTAGAATAAATCTTGTTAGTTGGGGAATTGATTTTGGAGAAAGTGTAAAAAATATATGGGACAATGGAATTAGAGGTGGTGGTGCATTTCCTTATGTATTAATATTCGTCTTGGTAATTTTGGCTCAATCAGTTGTGAGCTACATAAGTTTCTTGCAAAGTAGTTCTGACAAGAAAGAAGATGGTAAAAAGAAAGAAATTGAGAAAAAGAAAACATCAGAAGAAGATGATCCAATGGCAAATATGATGGGTATGATGGGTGGTAATCAGAAACAATTTTTTATGTTCAACACTTTAATTATGGCATTCTTTCTGGGTACAGTGGCATGGAGAGTGTCTGCGGGTTTGAACTTATATTGGATTTTTCAGTCAATACTTTTATTATTACAACAAGTTTTGATTCGTAAACTTTATATTAAAGAGAAACCCATCAATTCCAACAAAAATAAAAAGGAAATCAATAAATTAAATAAAAAATCAAATGGATCAGTCAATTCTAAATCAAATAAGTGAAAAATGTTCTAGAATTATTGAGTTAGTTGGGATGAAAGCTAACGTTGCCATTGGTGAGAAGCCTGAGGAGGGAATTATTGAGGTAAAGATAGAAGTAGATGATGGAGGTATTCTTATTGGTTATCGTGGACAAAATCTTCAATCTTTGCAGTATTTATTGTCTTTAATGTTTGGTGAAGAGTTAGAAGGACAGCATATGATAATTGACGTTAATAGATATAGAGAAGAGAATGTTGCGCAGTTAAAGAAAAAAGCAACTGAAATTGCAAATCAAGTTAAAACGACTGGTATAGCCTATGATATGGGGTTTTTGTCACCATTTGATAGAAGAATTGTGCATATGGTTGTTTCAGAAATTGAAGGAGTAACGACTGAGAGTATCGGAGAGGATAGAATTAAAAAATTGGTGATCAAGAAAGAGGACATTACTAAGTGATACGTGATATATGATAGATTAGTCTAGAGTGTTTAGTTCTTAGTGTGTAGTGCTGAGTTTTATGGGTGAAAAATTGAATTGATTTAGAATTCGAAATTTATAATTTCTAAACGTTCTGAGTTCTGCATTCTGCGAACTGATTACTGAATTAAATTGAGTTAAATTATTAATAAAAATTATGTTGAAGGAAATTAAAATAGGGGATGAAGTTCTCAAGTTACAGATCAATGAGTTGGCAACATTGTCTGATGTTTCAGTGTTGGCAACAATGGGCGAGACATCAGTTTTAGTTACAATCGTAATGTCTCAGGTTGATGAGTCAATTGATTATTTCTCTCTTGTAATCGAGTATCTTGAAAAATTCTATGCTAGTGGTTCTATTTCAGGGTCTAGATATGTAAAAAGAGAGGGAATGCCAAGACCAGAAGCAATTCTTAAAGCAAGAATGATGGACAGGGTTATTAGGCCTTTTTTCCCTGATGGATTCAGAAATCCAGTTCAAATAATTGCAAATGTACTATCTTATGAAGAAAAATATGATCCATTTTTGGTTGCAGTAAATGCAGTTGGAGTAGCTTTGTCTATTTCAAATATTCCTTTTAATGGACCCACTGGTTGTTTTAGAGTTACCAGGCAGACTGGTGAATTGGCAATTGATTTTAGTGTAATGGGTGCTGATGATAATTTTGGAGAAGATCATTTTAATGTAGTAGCTGGAACAGACGGAATTGGTATTTCTATGGTTGATGCTGATTCTTATGAATCTAATGAAGCTGATGTATCAAAAGCTTTTCAGATGATTGTTGATTGTGGGAAGACATATGTTGATCAAGTTGCGGAAATAGCTAAAGAAATCGGAGAAAATAAATATGAATATCCTTCATATCAAGCACCAAAAGAGTTTATGACAATATTGAAAAACAATTATAAAGATAAAGCTAATGAGTTACTGTCAATTATTAGCAAGAAAGAAAGAGGCTTGGAAATTAGTAAATTTGTATCCGATTTGACTAAGGAATACTCAGGTAAATTTTCTAAAGCAGAGATTACGAGTGCAATTGAGACATTCTTCAAAGAAATTGTTAAGCATATGGTGCTTGACGATGGTAAAAGACTTGGTGGAAGAGCTTTTGACGAAATTAGACAATTGACAATAAAAACCGGTGTATTAGCAAGGACTCATGGATCAGCACTATTTCAAAGAGGTGGAACTCAGGCTTTAAGTATTGCCACGCTTGCTTCAATGAGAAGTGCTCAAATTATTGATGGAATGGAAGGCGATTATACTAAAAGATATATGCATCATTATAATGATTATCCATTCTGTTATGGTGAAAATGGAAGGATTAGTTATTACCCTGGTAGGAGAGCTATTGGTCATGGAGCTCTAGCCGAAAAGGCTGTTTCCTTTATGTTACCTCCGGAAACTGAGTTTCCTTATGCAATCAGAGTTGTTTCTGAAATTATGATGTCAGAAGGTTCAACTTCAATGGCATCGACATGCGGATCTTCACTAGCTTTAGTAAATGCTGGTGTTAAGTTAAAGAGGTTAGTAGCTGGAATTTCTGTAGGACTAATTGCTGAGGAAAATTACTCGAAATATCAACTTTTACTTGATATTGCTGAAGGCGAGGATTTTTACGGTAAAATGGATTTCAAAGTTGCAGGAACTACAAATGGAATAAATGCAATTCAAATGGATAATAAAATTGGTAGTATTCCGGTAAAAGTATTAACAGAAGCTTTAGAACTTGCCAAGAAAGGTAGGTTCTTTGTAATTGAAAAAATGCAACAGGTGATCGATTCGGAACCACAAGGTGCTTCAACTTATATACCTTCTATTGAGAAATTAAAGATTCCTGAGAACAAGATTGGCGAACTAATCGGTCCTGGAGGTAAAAATATTAAAGCAATAACTGAAGCAACTACAGCAGATATTGATATTCAAGATGATGGGACTGTTTATGTTTTTGGTGATACCAAAGAACAGGTTAGCAAAGCTTTAAAAATGATTGATGATTTGGTCGGAACCGTTGAAGTAGGGGAGGTTTTTGAAGGGACTGTAGAGAAAATAATGGATTTTGGTGCATTTGTATCCCTTAAGGGTAAAACATCAGGACTTGTCCATAAATCACAAATTTCGAATGAGTTTGTAGATGATCCAAGAAAATATGTAAAAGAAGGTGAAAAAGTAAAAGTTAAGGTTTTGGGTATTGATGAACAGGGGAAAATCAGTTTAACAATGAAGAACATTACAAACTAACGAACTAACAAACTAACGAGTGAACTAATTAATAAGATATGATAATTGTGTGATTAGATTGTTTTTCATTTGTTCATTTTTTCACTTGTTCGTTAGCTTTACTTTTTGGTTTGTTGCCTGTTTTCATACGATTTTATGTATCTGTTTCATAAAATTCGCAAATTTATCATTAATGATTTCAACGGCAAATACTTCTCCTTTATACCAATTAAAAATAGTTACCGCATCATCCCAGATATCTAGTGCTATTTGTATATCCAGAATTTGTGGGTCAATATATTTGGCATTTACCGTTACTAAACCATCGTAAATTTTATGAGTAATACTTTTGGAAAATTCTGCAGATTGCAAATCATAAATTTTGAATTTATTGGCTCTATATTCCTTTTCTAATGTTTTGACAAAATTTAATCCAATAATTTCTCCAAGATGTCTGTAAGTAAAGGAATATATTCGTTTGCTTTTACAACTTAGTTCGTTCCAGCGTACTTGTTTAATTCCACTCTTTCCGTTATAAAGTTTTACATCTGTAGGGTTATTTTCTTTTTTAAAAAATCTAAATAATGTTTTAATATTGGAGTACCTATTGAAAGGTTTTGGAGTTGAGCGATTCTTTGTTTAATTATCAGATTAAGTGCTTGAAAATTACATGCTTTTACATACTTCTTTTTATAGTCTCTAGTGACAGTAAGAAAGGATTGTTGCTTTAGTTTTTCTACAATTCCGTATATTTTAGTTCTTTCAATATTTGTGATCCGAGAGAGTTCAAGGATACTTAACGGCCCTTTTTCTGTCAATGTGGCAAAAATAACTGCTTCTTCCTTTTCAAGTCCTAATGTCAACAGATATTCGGTGATAAAATTTTTGTAATTTTCAATATTTGATAGATTTGGTTGCATTTGTGGAAAAACTGCACAGTTTATTTAATTCGTTAGTTTAAGGATGTCATTACTGAATTAAATTTTCAATATTGTGGAAATGAAAAATCGTTCAGATATTGCTTGTGCAATTATAGAGAATAATTTGTATATGTCACTTGCATCCACAAATGGTGATGAATGTTGGGTATCTCCACTTTATTATGTTATAGATAATAAGTTTAACTTTTACTTCGTTTCAAATGTAAATTCAGTGCATGCACAAAACATTATTAAGAACGAGAGAGTGGCAGTTACCATTTTCAATTCAAGATTAAAACCTGAGGACGTAAATGGGGTGCAATTTGATGGTATTTGTAAAGTTTTGTCTATTAGGGAATTGCCAAAAGCTATTAAGTTACTATATAGTAAAAAAACTTCAGATTTATTAAAGCTAAGGTTTAATAATTATTTGAATCCCTTTTCATATTTGAAGCTAACTTATTTTAGAATTTTTAAAATTATTCCTTGTAAGGTCTATGTATTAGATCCGGATATTTATGAGGATGATGTTAGAATAGAAGTAAATTTAAATGATAAGTGCTAGGTGATATGTGATAGATAACAAGTGAATTTAAATGATAAATGATATGTGATAAGGGATATATAGTAAATAATTCTTCTTTGTCAGACAATTTTTATAGGTGTAGATTAGGAATGCAAGACGAAAAGTTAAAAGTGAGGATTGTTTTTAATTTGACTATTTTTAATATTAAGCTGTATAATGAAGAAAGCTTAACAAATTATTTTAACCTTTTTATTTATGGAGAAAAGTAAAAAAATTATATTGATCGTTGTTGCTGTTTTGGGTGTTTTAATTTTATGTTGTGGAGGAACAATAATTGCAGGAATTGTTTTTAAGGAACAGCTTAAAACTGAAGAAATGATACAGAAATATTTAGGAATTGATCTGAATGGTGGCGAAAAGGATGGAGATGAAGATGATAATGGTGGTGATAATGATGATAATGATGATGAAAAGGTTTTAACTCCTGAAGAAGCCTTAGAAGCACTAAAAGGTTATAAAGATATATTAAAAAATAGTAAAGAAGAGGCAGAGGGCTCGATGGCAATGAACATGGACATGAGCTTTGAAGGAGAAACAATGTCTACAGATACGAGTATGGATTTTACAATGGAATATCTTGCGGACTATGAGAAAAAGCTTGTTGATGGAAGAATGGATATAATCGGAAGTGCAGAAAATACATATGATCCCTCTACCAATATCTCTTTTGATTATGGATATGAAATTTTCGTTAATGATACTGAGGTTTTCTATAAGAAAGATGGTGATTTGACATATTCCGATACCTTGGATTTAGGAAATGATTTTTCCCCTCCAACCGATTTTGAAAATTTTTGGGAGGATGATGAGAATTCAGAGGAAATTATATCGGCTTTGGAATATTACGGAGAAGAGAAATATAATGATGTAGATTGTTATAAATATATCATTAATGATCCAGAAAAAGTGATTGAATTAGTTGGTGAAGATTTGGATTTTGAGGATTTGGCTGAACAAGGATTTACAATTAATTTAGACAAGACAACGTTTGAATATTGGATTGATAAAAAAACTGGCCTTCCAGTAGGGGTGAGCGCTGAAATCGAAATAACTGCAAATGGAAGTCAGCAGGGAATGGATCTTGATTTATATGTAGGCTTCAATATGAAGCAGGTTTATGTTGAAATTAATAAAGGTGTAGATATTGAAATTCCAAGAGAGCTTAGATAGATTATAAAGTGATAGGTGATAAGTTAGATAGTTAATTAACAAGCTAATGAACTAACGAGTGTCATCCTCCGCTAAAATATAGCTTTGGATGATCCACCGCATTATCAAATAAGGAGTTGGAAACAAACGAAAATCGAATTCTGAGTTTCTAACTTTGAGAAATAGAATGTGTAATAAAATAGCATAATAATATAAAAATACTGTCCATGGATGTGAATAGTGATTATTCGGGTTACTCGCAAAATCTTGTTCTTGCAAATCCACAATCCTCTCCATCTCAAGTTTCCAATTCTTCAGGTGTTCAACAAGGTAATGTTACCCAGTCTCCAGTATCTTTTCAGCAATCTCAGAACAGTATTCCAAAAGTTAATACCGACATTGATATTTCACAGGAAATTTTTGAAGAAGTTGAAGTAATAAGAAAACAAATTTCACAACAAGATGTTCCTGAAGAGATTAAAACAAATGTCGGAAGGATGATAAATCGATTGTATCGAATGGCAAAGTTTGGTAGCTATTCGATTGAATTTGAGGTTGTGTCAAAATATGTTGATGTTATAACTAGTATTCCATGGAATAAATATACTAAGGATGTTATTGATGTAAAAAACGCCAAAGCTATAATGGACCAAACGCATTATGGAATGGATTTAGTAAAAAATATGATTCTTGATTATCTTGCAGTGATGCAGATGCAACGTTCAAAAGATTTATTGGATAGCCAGGGGAAGCCAACTTTTAGAGCACCTGTTTTTTGTTTTGTTGGATTGCAGGGTGTTGGCAAAACCAGTATTGCAAAATCTATCGCCCAAGCGCTAGGTCGTGAGTTCGTTAGAATTCCTATGGGTGCGTTAGGAAGCGTTAAGGAATTAAGAGGTGTAGGAAAAAATAGTGTTGATGCTGATCCAGGATTAATAATTAAAGCGCTTATCAAGGCAAAAACATTAAATCCTGTTATGTTACTCGATGAAATTGATAAAACAAGCGGTCAGGAAGGTTTACGAAGTGATATGATGTCCTTTTTATTGGAGGTCTTGGATCCAGAACAGAATTCTCATTTTGTAGACTATTATATTGATCATCCTGTTGATTTGTCTCAGGTATTTTTTATTACTACAGCTAATACTACTGGAACGATTTCGACTGCCTTGTTAGATCGTTTAGAGGTTATAAGGTTTACAAGTTATTCTGATGAAGAAAAGATAATAATTGGTAAACGTTACGTTTTACCTGCAATTTCAAAAGAGTTGGGTTTGTCAGATACACAGATTATTTTTGATGAAGATGTTTGGCCGGATATTGTAAGACCTTTGGGATTTGACGCTGGTATTCGTCAATTGGAGAGGAATATTGCAAAGATTTGTAGAAGTGTAATTCGTGAGATTTTTGAACAAGGAGTGACTCAAGTAAGAATTACTAAAGACAATATTAGGAAGTACATGCCAATTGGGGTTGCAGTATTAAACTAACGATTGATATTCAGTTTTTATTGATATACTCATTTCATTTATCATAAGTTATCTTTTACAGTATGGAAATATCTTGATAGTTTTCTAGTCAATATATGATAAAATATAAATATGGACAAAGAAACTTCTGTTAAAAAAGAAAAATATCTTATATTGCGGGAACAGGTAGTTTCCTGTAATAGTTGTGATTTACGAAAAGGTGCAACACAGGTTGTCCCTGGAGCTGGATCGTTAAACTCTAAAATTATGTTTATTGGGGAAGGCCCTGGAGCTACAGAAGACAGACAAGGAATACCATTTTGTGGTGCTGCTGGAAAATTTTTGGATATACTTTTAGAGTCGATCGGACTAAACAGAAATAAAATTTTTATAGCGAATATCGTAAAGTGCCGTCCTCCTAATAACAGAGATCCTGAAATTGGGGAGATCAAAATATGTACAAAATGGTTGGAACAGCAAATTGAGATTATTCAACCTGAGGTTGTTGTTCCTCTGGGAAGACATGCTTTGAATTTTTTCCTGCCTGGGAAAATGATTTCAAAGGAACATGGTAATGTATATGAACAAGGTGGGAGAAGATATTTTTTATCGTATCATCCTGCTGTTGCGTTATATAATGGTTCATACAGAGATGTAATGTTGTCCGATTTTAAAAAACTTCATGACTTAATTAATAATTAATAATTAATAAAGAATAAAGAATATAAAACTGAAAAAACTACTTCTCCTTTGCCCCCACCGTTATCTACTAATCCGAGGGTTGCGTTAGTTATTGATTTTTTTTATTGGTATGGTGGAGCTCAAAAGGTTGAAGAATTAATTCTTAATATATTTCCTGATGCTGACGTATTTGCTGGTTTTAAACATCCTAAATATCACGGATGGTTACCTAAAAACGTAACCTATACAATTGTACATAAATTTCCTCTTAAACGATTGCTTGCTCCATTGTATGAATTATTTCTCCCATTTGCTTTTGAACGTCTTGATTTTAGTAAATATGATGTAGTTATTAGTAGTACACAATGTTTTGCTAAAGGAATTATAGTTCCACCAGGAGTAAAACATATCAGTTATGTACATACACCTCCAAGATTTTTATGGGGTATGGAAAGTTCTCGACAATCCAAAGCTTTTTTTATGGTAAAACCAATTCTTTCAATTATCAATCATTTTTTACGGATTTGGGATTTTCATGCATCTACTCGTCCTAATATTTTAGTAACCAACTCTACAGAGGTTCAAAGAAGAATTACCAAATTTTATAAAAGAAATAGCATTGTTATTCATCCTCCGGTTGATCTTCCACGAGAAAAAATAATAAGAGAAAAAAAAGATGAAAACCTTTTTGTTTCAGTAGGGAGATTGGTGTCATATAAAAAAGTCGATGTAGCAATTGAAGCTTTTAAAAAAATGCCAGAAAAAACTCTAGTAATCATTGGAAGTGGTGATGAAGAAACTAGATTGAGGAAATTAGCTAGAGGGTATAAAAATATTCGAATACTTGGTTTTGTTGATGGTAATGATAAATTTAAATGGATTCAAAAAGCAAAGGCTGTTATACATTTACCATTCGAAGATTTTGGAATTGTTCCGGTTGAAGCAATGGCAATGGGAACACCCGTAATTGGGTTAAATGCTGGTGGGACGGTTGAAACAGTTATAAATGGTAAGACAGGTGTATTAATTGATGAGGTAAATGTTAAAAATGTTGTTAATGCTGTGAACAAGATAATGGGAATAAGTATAAGTGAAGATGATTGCAAAAAAAGAGCAGGTGAATTTAGTTTTGAGAATTTCAGGAAGCAGATATTAGAAGTTATGCGGGATATTTAATCTTTAATTACTCAATCATGGGGAAATTAATTAAAACTCAAAGAGCGAAGGTTATTAATAATGAAAAAGCCAGAATTGAATACTGGGAGCAACAGTTTAAGGAAGAATATGAAATTGGAGAAATAACAAAAGAGAATCAGGAATTGTTATCGAATTTAGTTGAAGGATTGAAACGAGGAAAGATGCTTGATAATGGTTGTGGAGATGGAAGATTAAAATATTATTTTGAAGTTTTGGGCTGGGAAGTTTATGGTACAGATATTTCCAAGAATGCAATTTTAAGAGCATCAAAGATTACTCCTTTGAATCTTGTGGTTACTCCAGCTGAGACATTACCATTTAGAGATCATTTTTTTGATGTTGTTTTTTCGTGGAGAGTTTTTCACAGTTTATGTAAGAAAGATAGGGTTAAGGCTGTTCAAGAGTGCAATAGAGTTCTTAAAAAGATGGATATTTAATATGTTCTGTTCAGTCCGTTGATGATGAACATACACGGGCAAAGTATCGTGAGAGTGGGGTGGAAATTGAGGATGATAAAGAAACCTATCTTTCAGACATGCAAGTTGGAGATAAAATTGTTCAAAGATTAAAGCATTTTTACAGTAAAGAAGATCTTGTAAATGAGATTGAAAGCAATACTGGATTAAAAATTATTGAGATTGTTAAATATTCGGAAAAATCTGGATGGGATAAAGATTTACAAGTATACTGGGTTATTAAAGCTGTGAAAAAGTGATCAATAATCCTTACGTTCAATTGAAATGTTTAAATATTGATCCGAAATTTCAAAATCACATCTCTGGTTAGATACATTACAATATTTTTCAAAAGGGTAGGTAATATTCTCTTCGTTATCTTTGTAATCAATTTTCCAATAGATAAAACTTGAATCTTTTTTTTCATTGTACCAAAGTGCCAGGGTACTTCCCTCAACTATTTTTAGTATTTTTTCAACATCGTCTTCCTCTAAAAATTTCGAGAATATCGTTCTTATTTCCCAGGGGCCAAAGGTATAATTTTTGTAGATAGACTGATAGTTAAAAAGTGTTTTTTTTATTTCAACATCTTTTAACTCACTATCTGAAAATTCCGTGTTCAGTCTTGGATCATAATTATTAGGAGTGTTGATAATTTCCCCTGTTGAAATTTCAAGTGTTTGATATAATTTATTGATATTGTCATAATTATTGTTTTGCTTATATTTATCTAGTATGAATAATGGAGCTTCTATATAGTGAAGTTTACTAACATTCCACACGTAAGGATGCATTGAATTGTTGTCTTTATTAGTATTTGCTGATATCACACTTTGTTCTACTTTTTCAATATCATTATGATTCGTATACATTAATGCTGTAAATGTTGCGTCACCTTCCAATAATGCAATAAAAGCTATTCTTTTATCAGAATTTTGTTCTGACTGTAAATCAAAGCTATTTTCAATATTACTTATATCAAAAGTTGAATCCTGAAGATAATGGGTGAATTCATGAGAAAAAATATATCTTTCAACTGGATTGAGTGTTGAAATGTCTGATTTATTTACTGAAGTATAGAATATTTTTTCACTAACTGAATAATAGCCAAGGATTTCTTCGTTAAAATCATCTGAAAGACTATTACTTATTGTTTCATCTGTATCAAAATATTTGAATGCTTGGTAAAGCAAATCCTTTTCAGTAGGTTCGTCATTCTGCGTGTAAAACAAATTTTGAAGTTGAGTTTGGTCAATCTGCTTGAATTTTACATTCTCAATTGAGAAATTAACCGTTCTTAATTTTGCAGTTTTATTAAAAATTGCATTAATCGAATTGGATTTTTGGTATGCAAAAAATGAAACTAGTAAGACTATTACCAGAAAGGGAATAAGGTATTTAATTATTTTTATTTGATTTTTATTTAGGGACGTAATCATCCAATCTTTTCTTCTTTGACATTTCTCTAAGTTTTCTTAGCGCTTTGGCTTCTATCTGTCTTATTCTTTCCCTAGTTACTTCAAATTGCAAACCGACCTCTTCTAAAGTTCTTGTTACTCCATCTGTTAGACCGAACCTTAACTTTATAACCTCGGCTTCTCTTTCAGGAAGTTGATCCAATAGATTATTAATCTGTGCTCTCACATATTCGTTTTCAGCGTAAGCCTCTGGAGAAAGGGAATCTTCATCAGCTATCATTTCCTCCATCATACTTTTATCATCATCTTTTGCTTGCGCCGTTAACGAAATTGGCAATCTAGCTACTTTAAGTGCATTGTCAACTTTGTCTACTTCCATTTCAGCATTTTCTGCTAATTCTTCCATAGTTGGTTTTCTACCAAGCTCTGTCGATAATTCTGAACTAATTCTGAATAGTTTATTAATCGTTTCGATCATATGAACGGGAATTCTAATTGTTCTCGCCTGATCTGCGATTGCCCTGGTTATTGCTTGTCTTATCCACCAAGTAGCATAAGTTGACAATTTAAAACCTCTTTTATAGTCAAATTTTTCAATTGCTTTTATTAAACCAACATTTCCCTCCTGAATTAAATCTAAAATATCCATTCTTCCTTTTGCATATTTTTTTGCGATACTTACTACAAGTCTTAAGTTTGCCTTTATCAATAAGTCTTTGGCCTCTTCATCTCCATTATTAAATCTTTGGGCGAGAATTACTTCTTCTTCTGCTTCAAGTAGGGGAGTTCTTCCAATTTGATGAAGATAAGCGTGAATTGCATCCCTCGAGGCATCAATTTTAATACTTCTGAGAATTTCTAGCTTCTTTTCAAACGATAAACTTTTCTTTGCTTCTTGTATTGGCTCATCTGCTTCTGTATCAAGAATCGGAATACCTTCATTTTCAAATACTTGGATAATTTCGTCTAATGAATCGACATCTTCTTCAATTGTCATAAATTCTAACAAAAGGTCGTCAACCAATAGATATCCTTGTTCTTTTCCTTTCTTTATAAGCTTTTTTAGATTTAAATTCTGCTTTAAATCAGCCATGCAGTTTATTTTTAATTTAGGATAGAGTAATTATATGTTAATTGTGTTATATTTGCAAATATTGAACATAATTAACATCGCTAAATTTGGGCACAATTCAAATTAAATTGTTGTGTATGAAGTTAAGTTTTGATATAATATTTGACACGCTGTTTTAATGCATCAAGCGATTTGGCTTTATTTGATAAAAAAGAAATATGGATAAACAAGCACTATTAGATATTGCAGCAAGGTTTTGTGATAGATGTGGAACTAAATATAATGTTACTGATGTTGAAATCGTTAGAGATTTTGGTGGTTCTTTATTATTAATGCTGAACTGTCATAATTGTGGAGCTAGTCACATGGTTAACTTTATTGCTAGTAAAGGTGTCGGAAGTCGTTTGGTAATTCACACTGATTTATTTCCAGATGAGGTAAGGGAAGTGCCGATTGGAAATGGAGTGGAATCCAACGAACTACTTGACCTTCATATGCATTTAAATATTGGAATTGTAACGTTGGGAGTACTTGGAAAATTGTTTGGAAGCGATGATAAATTAAAGAAATATTCTTTACCAAAGGTTGAAAACTCTCCAAGTCCAGTTGAGCCTAACGTACAAAAAAGTGCTGTTAAAGGAAAAGTAAAACCTGTATAGAAAATTAGTTTTTATAATTGTACTTCTATATCCTTCTCAAAATTACCTTCAGTTTTTTGTCCGCTATTAGTAACAATTATTTGGAAAATAGTATTTGTATAGCCACTTGGTTTAATTAATGACACTTTTCTAAAGCTATTAGTTGATGAGAAGAATATCTTCACAGTTTTATTCTGCGATAGTCCAACATCAAGTTTGAAATATACTATTGTAAAGTTATTATTCTTTTCAATCCAATACTCAGAAATTCCAACTACTTGGGTTACGTTTACTGTAGATGGAAGATACAATCTTCCGTATGCATAATAAATTCCCTCAGGGTAGACATCTTTGACTGATTGGTTCAGATAGTCCAAGGAGATGGTTCCAGAAGTTAAGGATGATGATGTTTCAATGTTAATACTTATTGCACGATTTAAGAAAGCATTAGATTTGTTACCTCCATAATTCCATTCAAGTGGGTAGATGAATAAGTTTCCGTTATCAGTAATTTTATTAATAGTTTTGTGAATCTTTTCAATTTCAGCCTGTAAAACTGTGTTTTTCATACTTATTACAATATTTTTTTGATCCATCTCCTCCTTTAGTAAATTGAGGATGTCAATGGTACTAACTTTTTCTCCTTTTGCAATCTCAATGTAAATTTGTTCAGCTATCTGAGTTAATATATCAGCCTTATTGTCGGTTTCAGGCGTAAATTCGTTATGATATTGATTTACAATGTCCATTAGGTTATCTGATGTAACGGTCTGATTAGTTGAAGAAATGTATATTGGACCGGTTTTTTGAAGTAATGCCTGTAAGCTAAATAGGTTGACGGAGACAACCCCATCAACGGTTGTTGATACTCCTATACTTTTTAACATATCCTCAAGTTCGATATGCAATTTAGAATAATCCTGTTCCCAGTTTATAGTACTTGGAGTCCATGTTTGAGTTGGGTAGTCTGTAAATTTAGCGAAATCATTAGGAAGGTTGAACCAAAGTGAATTGTTTTTTAATATTCCATCTAAATTATATATATTTTCGAATGACAGTGAGACGATTTGTCCGTACCTAATTTTTAAAATTCCATAGCCTGATATCCATCCACCGTGTGGTCTGAGTTCGTAAGGATTATGAATTAATATAATATATGTCCTCTGTCCATCTATACCTACCAGATCTGAGAGCTCAGATGTAAATGTATAAATTGTATCGATGTATTGACGATTAGATGAAACTTTTTCTTTAATTTCAGCAATTTTAGTTGAGAATGGTTCAGGATAATAGGATGGGTCAATAGTAGCAATTATTTCTGAGGTCTGAAATAAATATTGAGTGGCAGTTTTTAAGTATGGTAGATTTTTATTTATTTCTTCAAGTTCTTTGGTATAAACTCTGGTTGAAGTTATTGTGCCATTCAAGGGTTCTGCGATATTAATTTGGGTTAGGTATTCAAGCAGTGGAACTCTGATATATTCTACATTATTTAATGCTTGAGAGGAAAGATCAAGGGATACAATTAGTTTATCTGTTTCATTATAAAATTTGTCTATGATAGGAACGTGTTCTACCCATGAAAGCGTTTTCCATGCTTTTTGGATGCTTTGATTTGAATTATCTAACAAGTCAACATACTGCTTTACTTCAGTGGTGGGGTTGGAAGCAACGGTTTGGTAGTTTTTTAATGCTTTGTATGATTTATTTGTTTCGAATGCAATTACAGTTATCGGAATAATTGTGAAATAAAATATTATTCCAGTTAGTATTGATAGTAAAATAACCGAGAACAATTTTTTCTTATCCTTGATGTAATAATTCCATGAGGTTTTAACCGATTCCTTTTCTTTGGAAATTTGTGGTTCAAGTTTTATTTTGAAAAAATGTAGAATTTTACCTAAAAAGGTGTATTCTTCCCGAATTGTTTCTCCAAGTTGGGTTGTTGTTTCATTGGTAATTACAGGTTCTGCTTTTGTAGTTTTTTTCTTTTGAGCAACTGTGTGTGCGTAAGTATTGGTTCTCTGTACTATCTCGTCAATTTCAAATCTGGTTGAGAATGTCTCAGATTTTTCTTCTGGGTCAAGACTTTCGTTAAACGTAAGTTTAGTTTTTTCATCAAATTCAATGTTTTTAACAGATGGGTTGTGTTCTATTACCTTGTAAGCAAAGGTCATTGTACTTATTTTTTCATGATTAGAAAGAATGCTATTATCAGTATTTTTTGAGAAATTTGCTTTCACTAAACCATATACATAATCAGCACTGTAAATTACGTAATATGAATCTAATCCCTCTCCATCGATTGTAATCTTTTGGTTAATTGTTGAGTCAAATATTATCTTTTTTAACGGCGTATTGCCCTGTGTTGACATTCCAGGTCCTAATACTTCACCAGTATATACAATTCTGACAAACCTGTTTTTTTCATTTAGTTCATTAATCTTCTTCTTTATTGCTGATAACAAATCATCAATAGTATATTGTTTAACATTGTCTGGTGAGGAGGGGTATCTGTTTAATGGAAAAGTAATTGCGACTTTAGTATTAGTGTTTTGAGCGTAATTTAATGTGGCTTGAAGAGTATTTATTATTTCAATATATTCATTGCTTGAGAAATTTGTCTTGCAATCAATGTGTTGATCTAGTAATATAAATATGTAATCTATTTTGGATACAACACTATCAATACGTGGAATACTTTCAAGAGTTATATATTTAAATGTCTGATGTTTGTGAAAGTCTTGAAATAGAGAAGTTCTTTCTTTTCTATAATCATCAGCTATTATGACGGCTCCATCTTCTGACAATAAAGTAGTTGTCAGATCAAGCACAATTGGATGAGCACCATAAACAATTAAAGTTGTTCTTTTTTTTGCGAACTGACTACTCATATAGTATAGGTATTAACATAAGTTTAGATTGAATAGTGGTTGTGGTGTTTTCATAAGTGTTAATAGTAAATTCTTGGGATTTATATCCTTCAGCTTTAATAATTATCTCATTACTTTTTTCGGAATCTGGGATAAAAGTGTAGGGGGAATTCCCGTGTAATGATCCATCAATATAAATGTCACCCTTTACTTCCTCGGTAAAAAAGGATACAGATGAAATTTTTGAAGGAGTATTTCTTATTAATAAAATTTCTGATCCTTCAAATGAGGCTCCAAGATTTAATGTTAAATTTATTGATTCATTTGTTGATAATGGGATTTTTTCGTTGTATTGATAATAAAAGGTTTCATTAGGTGATTGTTTTTTTACTGTTACTGTATGCTCTTTACATTCGACCCTGTAATTTTCAATTGGAGTCGAACCGATTTGTTTCTCATCAATTAGTACGTCAGCTTTTCCGTTCATCAGATTTACAGAGAGGGTACATACTTGTTTATTTGATGGAATAATACTTATTATCCTTGATATTAAGTCAAATTTAAAGATGATGGTTACTAAAACTATTGATAAAAGGATAATTAGTAATGGGGCAATTATTGTGGGTTTTGAAGTAGATTCATACTTTAACCCTTTTATTCTGTTTTTATACAGCTTCTTAAGGTTGTCCATTTGGCAGTTATTTTTATTATGTTCACAAATTTCTAAGTTATTTAATTCTACACTTTTATAAAATGTTTAGCAAGCTAAGAAAATATGTTGTTTTGAAAACAATGAAGTTGTTTATTGTGCTGTAATATGTTATTATTTATTCTATTATTTGCTATGAAAACTATGATTACGAATTTAGAAATTGAAAAAATACGTAACTTTTGTGTTATAGCGCATATTGATCACGGAAAATCTACATTGGCTGATCGCTTTCTTGAATATTCTTCGGGAGTCAAGCTTTCATCAGATGTTGAGCGTGTCATGGACACATTAGATATCGAGCAGGAAAGAGGTATTACGATCAAGATGCAAAGTGCAAGAATGATGTGGGATAATCATATTCTCAATCTTATTGATACCCCCGGGCATGTTGATTTTAGTTTTGAAGTTTCACGATCGGTTGTTGCAAGTGAAGGGGCACTTTTGTTGGTTGATGCAATGCAAGGGATACAGGCACAAACTATTTCTAATGCAAGGCTGGCTCAGGATCATGGACTAGAAGTTATTCCGGTCATTAGTAAAATTGATATGCCAAACATCGATATTAATAAAAGAAGAGATGAGATTTGTGCTGTTTTAGGTTTTAAGCCGAGTGATATCTTTATGGTATCTGGCAAAACAGGACAAGGAGTTAAAGATTTGCTAGATGCAATTGTATTGATTATTCCATCACCGATAAAAAGATTAAGTGATAGTTTGCAAGCACTTATTTATGATTCGATTTATGATGAATATCGCGGAGTAATTCTCATGGTCAGACTATTTGGTGGAAAAATTAAGAAGGGACAGAGGGTCTTTGTTGGTTCAGATAATCGATCCTTTATCGTTAATAATGTTGGTTATTTTACCCCAAGCATGGTAGAGCGAGATATGTTGAATGCTGGGGAGGTTGGTTATGTTGAAACGGGAGTCAAAGATTTTTCTTTTATTAGGGTTGGAGAAACACTTGTTGATTCGGCGGATGTTAAGCCTCTACATTTATACACACGACCACGGCCACGAATCTTTGCATCTATATTTCCTATCGAAAATAAGAATTATCCACAACTTTTAAAATCAATTGAAAAGTTGTCATTGAATGATGTATCTTTTACTATTGCTCCACAGCGATCTGAAATTTTGGGGACAGGATTTAGAATTGGGTTTTTAGGACTTTTGCATATGGAGGTTTTCCAAGAAAGATTAGAACGTGAGTTTGAAGCTGAATTAATAATTACTAGTCCATCAGTGGGATATAAAGCTACTTTAAAAAATGGTGAAAATATATCCATTGAAACTCCATCAGAATATCCAGATCCACAGTTGGTTGAGTCTTTTCAAGAGCCAATAGTAACTCTAAGAGTTGTAACTCCGTTAAAATATATGAGTGTCGTTATGGATTTGTGTCAAAACAGAAGAGGTGAATATTTGGGTACTGAAGAGAGTGAACAAAGGTATAATATCGATTTTCTAACTATTATATACAAAATGCCTTTGTCTGAAATAATATCGAATTTTTTTGATACACTAAAATCAGTTTCGAGAGGTTATGCATCGATGGACTACAGTGAAGATGGATTTAGAGAGGCGGATATTGTAAAAGTATCTGTATTGGTAAATAAAAAAGAAGTAGAAGCCTTATCATTTTTGGATGTTAAAAGTAACGCAAGAAAAAGAGCTACAAGATTATTATCTGTATTAAAAGAAGCAATCCCAAGACATCAATTTGAAATTCCTTTGCAAGCAACGATTGGAGCAAGGGTTATTGCTCGTGAAAATATCAAAGCATTTAGGAAGGATGTGTTAGTAAAATTACATGCTTCGGATCCTAGTAGAAGAGCCAAACTTCTCAATAAACAAAAAGAAGGTAAGGCAAGGATGAAAGAGGTGGGGAAAGTTTCGATACCTCAATCCGCTTTTTTGTCAATTTTAAAAACATGAAATTAGAAAAAATAACAATAAGAAATATAGGAGTTTTTGATATAAAAGAAGTAATTTTCCCAAACGTTGTAACAGTTATTGAAGGGTTGAATGCTAGTGGAAAAAGCACTGTTCTAAACAGTATTCTTTTTTTATGTCATATGCCGACCAAACCAATGAAACAGCTTAAGAAAATTGAAAGTAATACAGAATATATTGCAGTAAGAGGAAGTTTTTCTTTTCAAGGGGAATCAGTTCCAATGATTATTGAAGCGGTGGGTGGGTATGTTAATGGGATTTTAAAGAAAAAATATCTATTGAATAAAATAAAGACTTATCGATCTCAAATTAGGCCTTTCCCAAGTTGTTTAATTTTTAATCCTGAAATGGTTTCACTTTTTACGTCCTCTTCTTCAAATCAAAGAAAATTTTGGATAAGACTTATTGAAATGTTAGATCCTACTTTCACTGCTAACTGGAACAGGTATTGGGCGATAATAAGAAATAGAAATAATATTCTAAAGAAGATCGCAGAGGGCAAAGCGAAAATCGAACATCTTTCAGTTTGGAGTGAAAAAATGGTTGAAAGTGTTGCTGTTGTTGAGGAGCAAATAATCTACTGGTTAACACAAATTAACACATATCTTCATTCAATTTCAGATGATATTGAACTTTCTGTAGATATTGTTTCAACTAGAGAGATAGTAGATCATTTAGATAAGAATATTCAGGTTGATATCAGAAAAGGATATACCTCTGTAGGTCTACATTTTTTTACGGTTAAATTACTTCTAGCTGGAAAAGATATCTCGCTTTATGGATCAAGGGGACAATCAAAGCTTGTATGTGTAAAAATAATTGTTGCACTTAGTAATCTAATTTTTGACTTGTTTAACGAATATCCTATCTTACTAATTGATGATATGGGTGCTGAATTAGATAGCGATAATATACAAATAATGGAAAAGTTAATTAGTAATCCGGAACAACAAAAAATAATTACAACAATAGATATATCATCGATTCCAAAAGGTGTAAGGGGAGAAGTTATACAGCTTTCTTAGTAGTACTGTTTGTTTTGTTAATTATCTCACTTCCTTTGGTTTTAAGAGTTTTGATTTCACTTTTTATTGCTTTTTTTACTTTTCTATATTCTTTTTTGGCTTCGGGGATTATTTCCGTATCAATTTGTTCTTTGATTTTTGAGGCTTTCAGTTTTAGGTCTTTTCTAGTTTCTGATCCTGATTTTGGGGCAACTAATATTCCTGTAATTACACCAACAACAGCACTTACTGCTGCTACAGACAGAATTGTAAATCCTGCTTTTTGAGCTGAAATTTTCATAATAACTTTTGATAAATTATTTTTATTTTTCTTCCTTTACAAATATTTTCGAAGCAATTTTTTCAACGTAATCTATTGGTCTTCTAATTACTGTATTAAATATATGAAAAGTACTTACAAATTGTTTAACTTCCACTTCCATATCATTCACGACTGATTTTACTTTTGAAGTAATTTCTTCAACAGAAGAAAGTGCTTTGTTTGTTGTTCGAAGTGTAATTGATAGTTCTCTAGCACTAACAGCAAGATAAGAAATTAATGCAAAAATTGATGCAGAGATAAATCCAATAACTACCATCCAATAGGTTGAGGGAATGTTATCCATTTTTAATTATGTTAAATTATTTTGACAAGTTTTATAGTTATTTTTATCAGAAGATGATGTAGAGGTTAGGTAACCGTAAAATATAGAAAATTTAATCGTATTCCATTTTATCACTTCCTGTTTAGTAGTGTCAAGACAATAGATATGTTGCAATTGGATCAAGATGGTGTTATAATACCTTGTATATTAGTTATTATTAGATAAAGTTATATGGTCATTGAAAAAGCGTTAACAGTTCTTGAAAAAGATTTGCAAAATAAGGGTAGATCCAAATATACAACAATTTCCTATATGACAGATTTACAGCAAATGCTTTCTTATCTTAAATCAAATGGAATTAATAATATCGAAGATGTTAAGTTTGAACACTTGGATAATTATAAAAAATTTATGTTGAAAAATGAGGAGTTTTCGGTTAAAAGCGTTTCAAGAAAAGTTAATAGTATTAGACTTTTGTTTAAATGCTTGTTTTCTGAAGGGATAATTTCTACCAATATAGCCGAACATTTATCACATCCTTATTTTAAAAATGCTGATCCAAAGGTCTTGCAACCGGTTGAATATAGAGCAATAAGAGATGCAAGTAGATCTGATGCAAGATTATATAGTGTTGTTGAAGTTTTGTTGCAAACAGGCATTAGGGTGGGTGAGTTGGTTAGGTTAAAAAAAGATGATTTGTTCCAAGAAGGTGGAAAATGGTTTTTTAAGATTACCAAATATCAAAGCCAGCCAGAAAGAATTGTTCCTGTAAATGAAAAAGCTTATAAAGCATTGCAATCTTGGTTAAAGGTTCGTCCTAATGTTGGAACAGACTATATTTATGTAACAAGAAATGCTAAACCAATTATTGTTCGTAACCTAAGAACTTCTTTACTTAGAGTATTCAAAAAAGCTGGTGTAAATAGAGGTACTGTAAACGACTTTAGAAATACATTTATTGCTTATTATTTAGCAAAGGGTGTATCAAGAGAAGATGTTGCGCAACTCGTTGGACATAGAAATCTTACGACAACCGATAGATATAAAGATCTTCTACCCAAAGAAGATAAGGTAGGTTTTGAAAAACCTATTGTTCTTTAGGTTCAATTAATGAATTTTCATTAAAAGTTGTATTGTAATTTGACTTAGTGTTAGTACGTTTTTAGGTTAATTGTAAAATTAACTAGATCTTGTTATACTAACACTATGATTAAGTTTCCATTTTTTAATAATACAAAAGAGTCGAAGATTGCTGATTTTGGTGAAGGTACTTTATTTTTGGCAATCGATATTGGTACCGAATTGCTTAAGGGAGTGTTGTGTAGAATGAGCTCTCAAGGGGTTGAAATTCTAAGAAAAGCTCAGATTTGGCAACAACATCATGCAATGAGAAGTGGAGTGATACAGAATATTGATACTGTTACTTCAAATATTGAGCTCTTGTATAACGATCTTGTTTCAGATTTAGTAGCACAAAAAGTTGCAACTTCGCAATTTCCAAAACATGTTATTTTAGGTGTTGCTGGAGAACTTGTTCATGGAGAACCAGTATTGGCAAATTATGATAGGGATGAGGGTTCATCAGTACAAATTACAAAAGATGAACAGGAAAAAATTATTGAAGAGGTTCGGGATAAAGTAATAAATAGCGGGATCCAAGATATTTCACAGACGCTAGGATTGAAAGAAGAGGAGGTTGTTCCATTACATATTGATTTGTCTGCAATTGAGATTGGAACGATGAGAGTTGATTCTTTGATAGGATATAAAGGCAGAACGATTAAACTTTTTTTCAATACTGTTTTTGCACCTTATACTTTTGTTGAGGCTATTATTTCCGTTGTAGAAAAATTGGGGTTAAAAGTTATAACAATTGTGGCACAGCCATTTGCGGTAGCTAATGCATATAAAGGTTCAAGTAATATTAATTTTGATGGAATATTTATTGATGTTGGTGGAGGCACTACCGATATTGCTGTTGTTAAAAAAGGAACGATTGTTAGTAGTTATATGTTTGCATTTGGTGGAAGAATCTTTACCGAAAGATTGGTTAAAGAAATGAATCTGGAATATCGTTTCGCTGAACAGCGTAAAATTAAATATTCAAATGGGGTTCTCCAATCTAATATTGCTAAGGATGTAAAAAATATCCTTAGAAAAGATGTTTCCTTATGGGCTGATGGGGTTCGTATTGCTTTTTCACAATTTACAGATATTGATACATTGCCAACTAAAATTTACATGTGTGGGGGGGGATGTCTTTTACCAGATATTAAAGAAATATTAATAGCTTACCCTTGGAAACAATATGTCAATTTTATTAAACATCCAAGCTCTGTAAGAATGGCTGTGAGTGATATTGATCATGTTATTGACCCAAAGAATATTTTGGACAATCAACTTTTTATTACTCCAGTGGCTATTGCTGTATACGCTTGGAAAATATTTATGAATCCTGAATATCATTTAAGTTTGCAATTATAATAATGGAGCTGGTGGAGAAGATAGTAATAACAAGGGAAATGTTATTAACTGAAATAATTGATAGACTAACTATAGTTAAAAGATCGAGAATTTTGCTATTTCTTGAAGATGGAAGTGATATTGGGACAAGTGTGGTTACCCTTAAGCTTATTCTTGAGAAAGCAAAGGAGTTACAAAAAAAGATTATTTTTATAACTACTGATGTAATTTCACAAAAAGTTATTACCTCTTCTGGAATATTGTTTTATCCCCAAGAACAACAAGTTAAAGAGGAAGATTGGTTAGATACAATTGAGAAAAAGAATAATAATATTAAAAATGATACAGTTGATAACGACACATTTAACAATGTGGATGATTCTGTTCTTGAGAATAATATTAATGATGCAAACGAGAAATCCTCAGTTTTAAATTCGTGTGACGTTTTTGCTCCAGTTGGAGTGTCTAAGCCAGAGATTCCAGAAAAACAAGGTGAGATACGTTCGGTGGGAGGCTTTAGTATGGTTGTAGGTGGTGATATAAACAACACTTCTTTATCAACACCTGTAGAAAATGTAACAATTGAACCAACTGTTTCACAACCATTACCGAATAGTACTGTTAATTTTGAAAAAAAAGCATCTATGAACGTTGATAAAAAATTAATTGGTATGGATTGGGGGAAAGGAAGTGTAAATTTAAAGGAAAGTGAAATTAATCCCGTTGAAAAAAAAGATATATATGTTAGGAAGGGTGGAATAAAGGAGAAATTTATGAATAATGAAGGTGTTTGGCGTAAGATATTTAAACAAAAATTTGTATGGCTTGGTTTGGGATTGGGAATAGTAATTGGTGCTGTATGGTTTTTTTACTACTATAATTTTGTTCCAAAGGTGGAAGTTACCTTATATCCTGAAAATATTCCAGTATCTTACGTAGGGACTGTTATTGCTAAGGATACCGCAATAGGTATATCAATTAATGAGGGTGTTGCTACTATTTCAAGTAAAACAGGTGAGAGAATTAGTACTTTATCTGAAAGTGGAAATACAGAACAAAAAACCGAAGTTGGTGATTCGGCAAAGGGGTCGGTAACACTATATAATGCAACAACTGCAGAGATAGTTCTGAGTGCTGGTACTGTTTTAGTTGGAGGGGGAAAGAATTTTAAATTAGTTGATGGAGCTACTGTTCCTGCCCAAGTAGGGGAGAGTAATGGTACAAAAATTGTTTCTGTAACTGCGAATGAAATTGGTCCAGAATATAATTTGTCTGCAGGTACATTTTTTTCTGTAACTGGATTTGAACCTTCAAGTTTATATGGTCAAAATTATGCAGCATTTACAGGCGGAAAGAAGGAGGAAATATATGTTGTTTCTGAAGCTGATGTTTTAAGAATTGGTGAGCAGTTAGAGAAGAATCTTGAAGAACAACTGAAACAACAGCTTCGTGATCTGTATCCTGCTGACAAATGGGCTCTTGTTGAGGATCAAATAACTATCGAAAAAGGAACTGGAGTTGAAAGATTTCAGACTGATGTTCCAATTGGCTCTGAGGCCACTATCGTAAATGTTACTGTTGAGCTAAAAGCTTCGGCAGTTTATTATAATGTTGATGAGCTTGAAGCAGCTGTTAAGGAATTATTGATTTTAGACTACAATAGTAACATAACTGAAAATGAAAATGGAAGTATTGTTGATGCTACATTGGATAATAAATTTGGTATCAATATTAAAACAATTTCTGTAAAAGATAATGTTGTTAATATTGAAATAGATGCTAGTGGAGTTATGCGAACAAGTATAGACACTGTTAAAACAAGTCAAGAATTAAAAGGGAAGAAATGGGATGAAGGAATTGAATATTTAAACAATTTACCAAGCATGAGGCAGGAGCCTTTAGTTGTATTGACTCCAGAAAATTATTCCAAAAAATTCAGACACTTTCCCAATAACACCTCAAGAATCACGGTTAGAATCAAGAATGAATCTGTTGAATAAAGCAGGTTTTATATAATAGGTATTCTTATTCGATTTCAAATGTTTCGTTTTTCATCCATTTTCTGAAGTCTTTTGTACCTAATGGCGCTACTTCAAAAAATCCTTTTTTATTTCTTACCATTACTGCGCGAGTATATCCGTCAGCACTCCCTATCTCAATCCACTTACCATCAACATACTCTCTATCAATCTGTGACCAATAGTAGCTTCTAAAACCACTACTTTCTAAGAAATTTTGTCTAACAGTTGTTGATTTTTCTTTTCCATTTTTTCTAACAGTTCTTGAAAGGAGATCATAGTAGCTAAACAAATCGATCGTTATATAGTTCTGCTCTTTTGTCATCTCTTGAACATTAAGTCCCATCTCTTCAAAATCTTCTTTCATTATTGGATAGGAGTGAATAGGGTACTGGTCATTAAGTGTGTTTACGATTTTTGATATTTTTTCTTCATCATTCATGTGGGTTTTTAAAATACTTCCGGTTAAAAGCTTTGAGAGACTCAGTGAACGTTGTATTGTTCCTAATAATAAGGGATGAACTTTTTCTGATAAAGTTGCAAATACACTTTGTGAGAAATCTCCGTTTTGACTAAACTTTTCAGATTGAGCCATCTCCAAATATTTCTGAACCTGTTGAATTTCAACAGAAACCGGCCTTTTATTTTGATCTATTGGTGCAAGTGGATGATTGGTAATACTGGTGTCAATTGGACTAAAACTTGTAAGTGGCCCAGTCAAAATTTGGTCTGCTCCTAGAGTTAACATTGTCATTGCGGAAGCTGCAACACTTGGGGCGATTACAGTAAAGTTTTTAAAGTAGCTTCTTATAAGTTTTACAATTTTATATGCTGCAATTCCAGATCCACCAGGTCCATAAATAATTAAATTTATTTTTTCTGCTTTTCCAATTTTTTCAATATGATTGTAAATCTCTTTAGTATCATCGTCTACTAACCTTGCTCCATAAGGAATATAAAGTACAAGTACCTTTCCATTAAAAGCTTGTTCCAACTGAGTGATAAGTTGTTGAGTTTCATCCCAACACGCTATTTTAGATGTATCTATGTAAGGGTTGATATTTGCTTGTTGCCCTTGTGGTGGGGTAGTTGAATCAACTGGATTATTTACAGATGATAAATTCTGAGGTTGAGTTGGATTTGTTTGTAAGTTATTGCTTGGTAATGAATTTGGGGCATTGTTATCCATTATTGTGAAATTAAAAATAAGTTATTTTATTTTATCAATAAACTTGAAAGTAGTAAATACAATCTAACCTTAAAATATTATTTTACAGGATCAAGTCCTCCTTCATTGAATGGGTTACATCTAATAATCCTGTAAACTCCCAAAATAACTCCTCTTATTGCGCCTTTTTTTTGAAGTGATTCCTTCATATATTCAGAGCAGCTTGGGTGAAAAATACAGATTCTAAATTTATCTGGATTTGCCCAAAAAGCATGGTCAAATGAGAAGAATTTTTGATATATTGTAATAAAAGCAATTAATATAAAGACGGTTACTGAGTTTAATGATAAATTATACGTTTTTTTATCTTTCTCGATATAGAACATTGCAAGTCCAAACCAAAACCAAACCATGGGGGTAAAAAAGCCATAATAATAAATCATGCCAATAATGAATGTAAGTGGTATAAATTTTATACAAAGGGAGATGTATTCCGTTTTACTTAGGTTTCTTATTGATGTTATTACTGCCCAAAAAATATAATAAATAAAAAATGTAAGATAAAAAGTTATTCCAAGCCAACCTTGCTCTGCATATAGTAGAGCAAACCACGAGTGAGGATCGGTGTTTTGTACTGATTCGTCAATATATTTGTTGTAGAAGTTATGATAGTTCCCAATACCTGTACCCCACCCAAATGTAGCTTTAGTTCCGATTCGTAATGCATTTCTAATTAAATAAAAATGTTGCATTGCTGAACTGTCTTGCTCTACATCAAGACGTGAACCAATTAATGACTGTCCATATTTTTTTACATTTTCGTTTTGAATAACTTTGGGATACATTATTAAACTAATTAATACAAAAACCGAAGTTAGCAGAAGTGTGATCAAAATTGGCTTAAATGATTTCCTCTTTATGCTTTCTGAAATGATGACAAAAACAAATATGTACAAAACAGGTATTATTATTCCCATGATTGCCGAACGTGAGAATGAGGTAATGGATGTAATAATTGCAAATAATATAATTGTTATAAGTAAAATAGATTTAATAATCTTTCCTTTTTTACTTTCCTTTTTTGAAAGTATAATCGAGACTAATTTTCCGAAAAGAATTAGAATACATGCGTTTATAAAAAAACTGTGCATATTAACATCCCCAAAAAGTCCAATTGTTCTTGGAAAAAAATTTCCACTGATACCGATTGCTTGCTCGGTTAGTGAAAGTCCTCTAATTTTCAAAATGTTGTGATCAATGTTTAAAAATGTTGCACAGTGATTTATTGTACAATCGATCCTTTGTAATACCGCTAATATAGTATTTAAAATTATTCCAACTGATAAGCCTTCAATTATAAAATGAATGTGTTTTTGAGAGATTTTCAGTGCAACATAAACATTAAAAGCTGTCAAAAACATAAGAATTCTTGTTGCTACGCCCACTAATCCTAACAATAGATTGTCCGCCCAAACTAGTGAAGTTATGTCCACCAATAATAGAACAGACAACCATTTTATGAATTTGTCTTTTCCATATTCTTTTACAGCCTGAGTTATGAGGTTTTGGGTTGTCCTATTTTTTTTAGGAACTTTACGAATTAGTTCAATCAAATTAGAAATGGTGTATATTGGTATAACAATTATAGAGATTTGAATGCTTCTCATTAGCTTTGGAATGAAAATCCCATATCTGTGAATAAAAAGAGATATGGATAAAAGCGTACTTTTGACATATTTAGTGCGAAACACAAAATACGAAAAAGTAATACTAACAAATATGAGAAATGCTATATATATATTGTAATATTCTGTCATGTGTTTTGTCTTATTGTGTTAGTCATTAACTCAAGTATTTTATCTTTTAATCTTTCGTCTTTTAATGCATAATTCAAGACTGTTTGGAGATATTGTATTGGGTCTCCGGTTGTAAACCATTCAGAAATTTCCTCTGTATAAATATTCATTGTCTGTGCCAATTGATGAATTGCGTCTGGTAACCAAAGTTCATTATCCTTGCCAGTATGTTCTCTAGTCAAATAATTATATACATCATAATCGAGAATATATCTTCCATATGATGCAAGAAATGATGGCGCTTCTTCAGGAGATGGTTTTTCTACTAGCCTTTCAAGAATTTTTCTTTCTTCATCTCTAAATTTGACACTACCGAATTTAGAAATGTTTTGAGGTTCAACTGGTTTTACGGCAATAACTCCACCTACATTAGGGTCTGTTTCCTTCAGATGTAAATATTTTTCTCTCAACTGTCCAATTCCACTTTTCTCAGATAAAACAACATCATCTCCCCACATTACCGCAAATGGTTCACCTTTGGGTATAAATGGTTTTGCAGCTAAGACTGCTGATCCATTACCATAGGGAAGACTCTTGTGTTGTCTTACATATGCAATATCAGCCTTATCGAAAACTTCCATGAATCTTTCATATCTTTCAAATTTCTTGTTGTTTTTTAGATAAGTCTCAAGTTCTGTATTATTATCAAAATAGTCTTCTACTGCATTATTACCATATCTCGTAACAATAACGATTTGGGTTATTCCTCCTTCAATACACTCTTTAACAATTTCGTGAATTATTGGAACATCAATTAGAGGTAACATTTCTTTTGGTATGTTTTTGGTTGCTGGTAAAAAACGTGTTCCATATCCGGCAGCTGTAATTATTGCTTTATTTACATTCATTATTGGATGTTATAAATTTATAATTTAATCATTTATATTTTTTGTAGACTGAGTTTTATTCTTACTTTTGTTTTTAATAAGCGGCGAACGAGAAAAGCACTCGTGAACTCGTGTCCCCTGGATTTCATACGGTTGATTTTGGTAGGGTATGAAACGCATCTCTTCTGTAGTTTTGAGTGTTGGTAGAGACGACCGAACTTGCGATTCTGCTTGTAGCAGGCTATGTTTTGATTATATTTAATAAGCGGCGAACGAGATTCGAACTCGCGATCTTCTGCTTGGGAAGCAGACATTCTACCAACTGAACTATCGCCGCACTTTTTAGTAACAGGTTAGTGTCCATGGTGTATTGTTAACTAGTATGAATCTTATCACATGGGCCTCTGCTTGACAATCTTACATAGAGCAGGTAAAATAGCACTCGATTAGCTTAATTGCTATTGTCGATTTTCATGATTAAATAAATTAATATAAATGTTTATGAGTAATTCTCCTAATATTAAGCCACTTGGCACAAGAGTTTTGCTTCAGGTCGTTGAGGAAGAGCAAAAGATTGGATCTCTTCAAATTCCTGACACAGGTAAAGAGAATGAATCAAGGAAAGCAAAAGTGCTTGCGTTGGGTAGTGGAGTAAATAATAAGGGTAAGAAAGTTGAGTTTAATGTAAAAGTTGGAGATGTTGTTATTTATCGAAAATATTCTGGAGATGATATTGAACAGAATGGTGTAAAATACGTCGTTATTGAACAATCGGATATTGTTGCGATTGTTGCTTAAAAAAACTGTAACTAATTTTATTCTTATAAAAAATGTCAAAGATGGTTGTACATTCAGATGATGCGAGGATTAAGCTTCTCAAAGGGGCTGAAATTCTTGCAAAGGCCGTTGTAACTACACTTGGTCCTCATGGACGAAATGTTGCAATTGGAAAATCTTATGGTGGTCCACAAATCACCAAGGACGGTGTTACTGTAGCTAAAGCAATTGATGAACTTAAGGATCCAGTGATGAATGCTGGACTTCAATTAATGAAGGATGCTGCCTCCAAAACTGCTGATGTAGCTGGAGATGGTACTACTACTGCGGTTTTGTTTGCCTATCATATAGTAACTGAAGGCTTGAAAAATATTGCTGCAGGAGCAAATCCAATGGATATCAGGTTAGGCATTGAAAAGGCTGTTGATGTTGTAACAAAGGACTTAAGAAAAAAGGCTAAGACAATAAATACCAAAGAAGAAATTGCGCAAGTAGCTGTTGTTAGTACAAATAATGATAAAGAGTTGGGCGATTTGATTGCTGAAGTTATGGATAAAGTTGGAAAAGATGGTGTTGTAACCGTAGAGGAATCAAAAACTATTGAAACTTATATTGATTATGTTGAAGGAATGCAGTTTGATAGAGGGTATATTAGTCCTTATTTTGTTACAGATACAGAAAAGCTTGAGGCTGTTATGGAGAACTGTGCAATTCTTATTACCGACAAGAAACTTAGCACTGTGCAAGATATTCAACCCTTGGCAGAAAGAATTCTTCAGAATTTGAAGAAGCCTTTGGTCATTATTGCGGATGATGTAGACAACCAAGCTCTTGCAACATTGGTTTACAACAAATTAAGAGGTGTGTTGCAAGTAGTGGCTGTAAAAGCGCCAGGATTTGGTGACAGAAGGGATGCAATGTTAGAAGATATTGCAATATTGACTGGTGGAACTGTAATTTCTGAAAAGACCGGAAGAACACTAGATGGAATTGACATGGAAGATTTAGGAAGTGCTGCAAAAGTAATAGTTGAAAAAGAAAATACAATTATTATTGATGGACGTGGCAAAGATGAAGCAGTGAAGGAAAGAGTAGCTCAAATAAAGAGGGAAATTGATATGGCTACAAGTGACTATGACAAAGAAAAATTACAAGAAAGATTAGCAAAACTATCAGGTGGTGTTGCTGTAATAAATGTTGGTGGAGCTACTGAAGTTGCATTGAAAGAGCGAAAAGATAGAGTAGATGATGCTTTACATGCTACAAGAGCTGCATTGGAAGAAGGTGTCGTTTCTGGAGGAGGTGTCGCAGTGTTAGATTCAGTAAAATCACTAGATCAATTAAAGAATTTACATGGTGACGAATCAGTTGGAGTTGAAATCTTAAGAAGAGCTCTTACAATCCCTGTTCAACAGATTGCAGAAAATGCTGGTAAAAATGGTGGATTAGTATTATCAAAGTGTGGAAATGGAATTGGATATGATGCAAGAAATGATGAATTTGTTAATATGATGGAGAAGGGAATTATCGACCCTGCAAAGGTTACTATCTCTGCATTGATACATGGGTCTTCAGTTGCTGCGATGTTGTTGACTACTGAAGCTGTTGTTGTTGATGAACCAGAGAAGGAGAAAGAAATGCTAACCCCAGATATGGGAGGTATGGGTGGAATGATGTAATAAAGTTATTGAGTAATGCACGGGGAGCCAGTGCTTGGTTCCCCATGTGTTCTAATTTGTGTTAAAAATTGGTTTTTAATAAGTTGGGTTAATGAATTTTGGTGATATATCTTCAAAAGCTTTTATATGAAGTTCGTTATTACATGGTGCATTATGTTCTTTTTTTTGCTATAATAGGCAGCAATGAAAATATTATCAAATATAAACAATATTGATCGACTTGTGGGTTACCTTACAGAGATTGATCCCTCAGGCTCGGGATTTGATGTAGATCCAAATAAGCCAGTGACAGGTGTGGTTGGATTGGTTTTTCGGATTGCTGTTGGAGCTGGTGGATTTATTGCTACCATATTGGTAATAATGGGAGGAATAGAGATGCTTACGAGTGCAGGTCAGCCAGATAAAATTAAAGAAGGGCAAGATATCATAATAAATGCGCTTATGGGGTTAGGTTTGCTTCTAATGGCAGTAACTGTTGCTACAGTATTTGGCAGTGAAATTCTCGGTTTACCCGGATTTGATCAATTCTTTTAACATTTTCAGACTGACTTTATTTAGCTTTTAATAATTTGTTTGATTTGGTTGCAAATTACAAACCTACTGGAGACCAACCTTTTGCTATTGATAAGCTTGTTACTGGTATAAAAAAAGGTTCAAGGGATCAAGTTCTCCTTGGAGTGACTGGAAGTGGTAAAACTTTTACAATAGCTAATGTAATTGCTCAGGTTAATAAACCAACATTGATTATCAGTCATAATAAAACTTTGGCTGCTCAACTTTATCAGGAATTTAAAGAATTTTTTCCGAACAACAGCGTACAGTATTTTGTAAGTTATTATGATTATTATCAGCCAGAAGCATATATTCCACAAAGAGATTTGTATATTGAGAAGGATTCAAGCATTAATGAAGAAATTGATAAATTAAGATTGGCTACTACATCCGCACTACTTTCGAGAAAAGATGTTATTGTTATTTCATCTGTTTCGTGCATATATAATATTGGGTCACCAAAAGAATATCACAACGCGATGCATATCTTTAAGGTTGGGGAAGTAATTTCGCTGTTGGATATTCAATCGTTTTTAATAGATCTTAGATATGAAAGAAATGAACTTGATTTTTCTCGTGGTACTTTTAGAGTAAGAGGTAATTCTGTTGACATCTATCCTTCATATGAAGATATCGGGAT
>ENA-UOWE01000626-UOWE01000626.1-activated-sludge-metagenome-genome-assembly--contig:-NODE-626-length-49303-cov-88.076247_pt1 | contig 49303 bp, 34 predicted proteins | sample MGYA00249841_ERZ761562 | MGnify/ENA primary metagenome ERZ761562 (study PRJEB28883, sample SAMN05720200) | activated sludge metagenome | isolation source: Anaerobic digester | place: Japan...
GCACGCGGGGGCAGTATGAGGAAGCGGAACGGCTGTATCGGGAGAGCCTGGCGGTCAAAGAGGCGGTGGGCGACCGGCGTTCGGTGGCGGTGACGCAAAGCAGCCTGGCGGACTTGCTGCGCACGCGGGGGCAGTATGAGGAAGCGGAACGGCTGTATCGGGAGAGCCTGGCGGTCAAAGAGGCGGTGGGCGACCGGCGTGAGGTGGCGGTGACGCAAGTAGGATTGGCAGATGTTTATCGTATGCGTGGAAATTATGCTATGGCTGAGAATTTGTATCAAGCCAGTTTGGCAATATGCCAGTCCGTTCACGATCTGCACAGCGTTTACGCCATTTTGATGCGCTTGGGGCAATTGGCATTGGATCAGGAACGACGTGAGGAAGCGCTTCCTCTACTACGCGAAGCGCGCGCTGGTTTTGCGGCCCTGGGCCTTGCCGAATGGGTCGCCGCTGTGGATCAACTGCTGGCGCAAGCCGAACGGAACGTGCTCACGCTGGATGACGTAATCGCCTTGGTGCAGGCCGCACGCAACGGCGACCATGCTGCCGGCGAAAAGGCCTGGGCCATCTGCGAGGGCCTGGCCCGCAGTGGTGAAGCAACCCTGACCGCCCTGGGCCGCGCCCTTCGTGCTGTACTCTCAGGCGAAGACCCGGCGGTTGCCTGCGCCGCTCTGCCTGAGGATCTGCGCGCCGTGCTGCTGGCGGCGTTGTAGCGCAATTGGCCAAATCGCCCTGCGAATCTAATGTGCAACAGGAGGGCAGAGTGCACGTTGTTTGGGAATATCTCCGTGACCGCTACGGCGAGTCGGTTACCTCTGTTTTCTGGCTTATCCGTGGCCTGTGGAGTGCCGGGGCGGCCGGCCGTCTGGGACTGGCCTTGCTCATTGCCGGGTTGCCGCTGGCGGCGGCGCTGCTGAGCGGCGTGTTGCCCTCCGGCGGCCCGCTGGTGTTGCCGTTCGGCCTGGCGCTGTTCACGGCGGCCTGGGCTTTTGCGTTGGCGGCGGCCACGCGCCTCACCCTGCCCGGCTACGTCATCGCCTGCGCCTACCTGGCCTGGTACGGCGTCCTGGCGGGTGGCGCGTTGGCCGGGACACCCGCCTTTGCCCTGCCCACGGTATGGATGCTGTGGGTGGGTGGCGCGGTCGGTTGCGCGGCGCCGCGCTGGCGGCGCCGTTTCTGGCTGTGGGTGCTGTGCTTCATCGTGGCGTATCTCACCTACGGTGCGTGGGGCCTGTATCGCAATCTGCCAAAAGCCTGGTACTGGCCCGGCCAGGTCGTCCTGAGCCTGATCTACCTGGGGGTGCTGCTCTTGACCGACCGCCTGCGCAGGCCGCCCGCGCTCGGGCGCATATTCTGGGGGACGCTGGCCGTGGTCGGCCTCTTTTACGGATTGGCGGTGCGCCGTGATGCGGCCACGCTTGCCGAGAACACCGTGCTCTCGTTTCAGGGAATTTTGGGCCTGGTGGACCTGGCCTGGATGTGGCTCGGCGGCAGCCTGTTTGTCGGCGCTCTGGAGGTGGGGGAGTGGGGGACGGAGAAGGTCGGCGGGTGGCTGCCGGAAAAATTCACCCGCTGGCTGTGGCCGCTGTGCTGGGCGCTGGTGGCGCTCGGTGGATGGCTGCTCCTATCGTCGTCCGCGCCGCCCATCGTAATGCTGTGGCTCCACAAGCTGGGCGTGTACGCCTGGGTGGACGCCTGGCCTTACGCCGTCTACTTTGCGGTACAGGGACAGGTGTGGGTGAGCCTCGCGGCACTGGCTGTAGCGCTGGTTGGAGTGGTTTTGCGTCGGTGCGGACGGCCTGTGACCCTATTGACCCCCGCCTGGCTCAACGGCGTGTGGATTGCGGCCTTCATCGGGCAGTTGGGTTATCACCAGGCGATGGCCGCCTTCGGGACGGTGGAAGCCGAGGCTGCTGCGCCGCTGACCTTCTGGCCGGCGCTTGCCTTGCTCGGCGGTCTGGTCTGGCAGATGCTCGATGCCGGCGGAACCTGGTCCCGCGCCTCGTGGGCGCGCCTGTATGGCCTGGTCGGCGGGATGCTGTTGCTGGTGAGCGTCTCCACCGTGCTCGTCGGCGTCGGCTCGCCGATGGTGATCCTCGAATACACCTTCTACTCGTTCCTGGGCCTGCTCTACCTCGGCCTGCCGATGGCGCTGCAAACGTTGTTGTATCCCGACACCGGGGCTGCGCCGGTATCGGGGGGGCAGTTGGCGCTGCTGTTCGGCCTGGGATGTCTGAGTGCGGTCGTTGTCCTGGGGATTGATCCTTATGTGGGATGGCACATGGCGCTGGCGCCGCTGTTGTGGTTAGCGGTGCTGGCGTTCTTCGGATGGCGGACGGCGCAACTGAAAACCGGCCGGGATGGCGCCTATGCCGGGGCCGCGCTGGCGCTCGGCTTTGCGATTTTTTGGATGTCGCCGGAGATGCTGCCGATCCCACTGCTCGTGTTCGTCAACACCTGGCAACAGCGGTACGTGGATGCGGTGCTCAACCGTCCGGTGATGCAGGCCGGCCAATTGTGGTTCACCCTGCTCGCCCTGGCGGCCGGCGCGGGGGTGGGGTGGGCGTGGGGGATGCTGCGTCGCCGGGTGTAGCTGATGGCTCACGTACAGGAAAAACCGGTAGACAGGATGCCCTGTCTACCGGTTTTTTTTGTGAATGTCTATACCGGCCTATTGCCCGCTGTTGCGCAGCACCAGCGGCAGGTATATCCGGTAAAGCTTTAGGAAGACCAACCGGCCCTCGACGGTGGGGGAGATGACCTGCTGATCTCTGACGTAGTTGATGACTGCATCGCGGACGTAGTACTGCGTGTCGTTGACGATCTGGTCCAACGGCCACAGGCTAACGCCACCGTTGTTGAAGTTGCACGAGCCGGCCGCCAGGTAGTTGACGGTCGAGACCGTGTAGTAGGTGGTGGCATCCAGGAAGTCCACGGTACGGTCGCCGATGGTCAGTGAAGCCACGTTGTTGCCGTCTGGCAACGCCGGATACGTATCATAGTAGGTGATCTTCCCACCCTTGTTGATATCCAGCATACAGGTTGTGTAGTAGGAGTAGCCGCCGTAGCCGGGCACGTACTTGTAGTAGTAATAGTTGCGGTATGCGCGCTCCAGGATCGTCTTGAGTTGCGGGCCGTTCATACGCATCGTGACCAGCGAGTTCTCGTAGGGCATCAGCGTGAACATGTTCCCCACGGTCAAGGTGAAAGGATTGCTCAGCGTGGCCGTATCGGCGACTTTGCGGTTGGACATAGCGCCGGAGAGGTGGAAGTCCACATTGATACCATGCTGCTGCAACTCCCAGACCGAAGCGTCAGTTTGCAGGTTCGCGCCGTTGGTCTCCTGGGTGTATGCCGTTGTGGCGTCAATCGGATAGACCGTCTTGCCGAGGATGGTGCTGTTGTAAGCGTTCAGAGCCGCCACGTAGGGGTCAACGATGGCCTTAATCTCGGGATCCTCCGGCGTGTCCGAAGCGACCGAAATGTAACGCCCGGCGCGCGCAACAACCTCGTACTTGCCGTCCTTGAACCGCAGACCGATGATCACCTCGCCCAGGGTGTTGTTGTAGCGGTAAGCCTGGTTGATGATGACAGGAGTGTTATCCGGGCTGCCGACGATGGCCGGCAAATACTTGTAATTGCCCGAGTAGAGCGTCTGCTTGCTGGGATCGGTGTGGCTGTGCGAGCCGATGATGGCGTCAATGCCGTTGGTCTGCGCTGCCAGGTTGGTGTCTACGTTGGTGTCAACTTCAACACTGGCGGGGTTCTCGGTAAAGCCGATGTGGGTCAGCGCGACAACGACATCGTTTTCGGTCCGCAGCGCCGGCACGCGCGCCTGCGCCTCGGTGATCGGGTTGGTGAATGTCAGGCCGGGGATGTTGCTCGGCAGCTCATAGTTCGGGACGCGGTGGTTGCCGATGCCCAGGATGGCGATCTTGATGGGGTCGCCGAGGAGAATCGTACCCGCACTCCCCTGGTGCACGTTTTCGACGGTGATGGCGACACTTGGCTCGATAGGCACATCGGCCAGGCCGTAGGCGCCGGAGTCATAGACGTTCGCCTGCAACATGGGGAAGTTGGCCTGCCCGAGCACAGCTTTGAAGATGGTGTTCCCGAAGTTGTACTCGTGGTTGCCGACGACCATCGCCGCGTAGTTCATGACATTCAACACCGCCATCATCGGATGTGTTTGCAGTGCGGGTGGCAGTGGTGTGCCATCCGCAGCATAGCCCAGCGGCGCCGACTTGAAGTAATACATCATCGCATCGCCCTGGATAGCGTCGCCACCGTTGAGCAGGATGGTGCGGTAGGGGTTGTGTGCCCGTTCCTGCTTGATCAGCGTCGCCAGTTGCGTATATCCCACATACTGCCCCTTTGCCAGGTTGCCGTGTGAGTCGTTGTGGTGCAGGATGGTGACGGGGAAGATCGTTCCACCGCTATCGTCACCGTTGCGAGCAATGCGCCCGTCCAGCGTCTCGTTGTATGGGGTAGTGATTGTGTAGTGGGCACTTACCCAACGTTCGACGCCGTCGAGCATGTCGCCCCAGTAGCTGATGTTGGTCATATACTTGAACGGTGTGAAGCCATCCTGGCCGGCCGGCGCCAGGAACTCGTTGGTGGCGACACGATAGGTCTGGGTCATCACCAGCGGTTCCCATTCACCGGTGTCGCGATCCTTCACGGTGATGTCAAACGCGCCCCAGGCATACGGCTGTGGACCGGGCAAGGCATCCGCATAGCGATAGAAGCTGTAGCGGACGCCGCTTGTTTGGAGCGCGCCCTTGAACAGGGTGGCGCTTTGGTTGAGCAGGTCCAGGATTTGCGCGCCGGTCATATCGCCGACGATGGTCTGGTTGCCGAACGGCAACACACTGTACAGCGACCCGTGGGTCAGGGTGAACGGTGTCACCCCGCCGGTGAGGATGTCTACGCGCAACCCACCGGGGTTGTTGAACACCATGTCGGCGTCGTTGAGGGGTTCAGTGTCGGTATTCAAGTCATTGTAGATCGCGTCGTTGATGAATTTGCCCATCAGCGAATCGCCGTTATAGTTCCGCACCAGGTCCACATTGGTGTAGCCAACCACCCGGTTAATCTGCTCCAGATACCATGGGTCGCTGGCCCATTGTTCCACCCTTGCTTTGACGGTCGGGTCTTCGTCGCCGGTGGTGCTGACGACAAGCCGTTGCCAGGCCACGGTCACTTTGCCGGTGCTCTTGTCCACACCGATATCGGCGCGTCCGACCTTGCGACCACTGTAGTGCGCCTGGACGACCGTAATGCCATTAACGACCTGGGCTGCTGTCAGGTCGGTATGGCTGTGCCCACCGATGATGAGGGCGACCGGTTTTCCCGCCGCCGCCAGCTTCTTCGCCAGGGTCTGGTCGCCATAGACGGTAAGCCCGTACCCGTAGCCGCCGTCCGTGTTGCCGATGTGGCTCAACACGACGATCACATCCGAGGCGGCATCTACCGCATCGTAGTAATGCAGAATGGAATCCGCCGGGTCTTTGAAGCACAATCCCTCGGTCGCCGAGGCAACGGTAATGTATGGCGTCTCCTGTGAGGTGACGCCGACCACGCCGATGACGACTTGATTGGCGCCGCTGCCTAATGTCACCGTCACCCAGGGCCTGGCCCAGGCGGGGGTCTCCCATCCGGCGCAGGACCCGCCTTGCTTAAGCGTCAGGTTGGCTGCCACAAAGGGGAAGTTAGCCTGTGTGGTCCGGCTAACGAGCACTTGCTGACCCCAATCGAACTCGTGGTTGCCGAAGGTCGCCAGGTCGTATCCCATCAGGTTGTACACATCAATGGCGGATTCGCCTTTGAAGAGGTTTGATAGCAACGAGCCTTGCATAATGTCGCCGGCGTCAAACAGGGCGACATTCTCTTCGCCTACTGCTGCGCGCACATCATTGATCACTTTTGCGACGCGCGCTGATCCTGGATTGCTGCCGGCAAGTTGCAAGTTGCCGTGAAAGTCGTTGGTGTGTAGGATTGTCACGGTCACTACATCACTCGGCGCCAGGGACGAGGTCGGCAGAGATGCCGTTGTCTCGATGGCGATCGGCGTCGCCGCTTTTGGCGCGGCTGCCGCAATCGGGGCAATGGTCACCGAACCCAGCACAACCATTACCGAAATCCACAAACGTACCAGCTTACTCATGAGTTTCCTCCTTAACGAAAGCTACGGGATTTTTTTATTACGATTTTGTCTTGACTGTAAAGATAACTTTGCGTTGATTTTGGACATCACCTCCTTACTCTTTGCGCAAGCTGTCTTTGTAGCGCAAGCTGTTAGCTTGCTTTGTAGTGCAAGCTGTTAGCTTGCTTTGTAGTGCAAGCTGTTAGCTTGCTTTGTAGCACAAGCTGTCAACTTGCTTTGTAGTGCAAGCTGTTAGCTTGCTTTTAGCACAAGCTGTCAACTTGCTTTGTAGTGCAAGCTGTTAGCTTGCTTTTAGCACAAGCTGTCAACTTGCTTTGTAGTGCAAGCTGTTAGCTTGCTTTTAGCGCAAGCTGTCAGCTTGCTTTGTAGCGCAAGCTGTTAGCTTGCGCAGGGGCGGTCGGAGACCGACCCGGGCAAGCATGCGCTACATCTTCTATTATGGCGCCGACATGGTTTTTTGTAAAGGTGACAAGAGTCCTGTCCCAGATGCAGCTTAATACATCACATCTACTTGCCGCTTTGTCGCTGCCGACTCGGCAATCGCGGCGCACACGCAGTCGGCGCGGTAGCCGTCCTCGAAGGTCGCGCCGTAGGGGGCCACGTCTTTGTCGTTGACGATGCAATCGAGGAAGTGCGTCAACTCGTGGACGAAGGTGTGTTCCCAGCCGATCATGTGCCCCTGCGGCCACCAATTCGACCACCAGGGATGGTACGGCTCGCTGACCAGAACGTTGGTGAAGCCCTGCGTCTCCTTGCGCCCTTCGCCCACCCAGTAGACTTCCAGTTCGTTCAGTCGCTCCAGGTTAAAAACAATGCTGCCTTTTTCGCCGTTGATCTCGATGACCTCGTGATTTTTGCGCCCGGCAGCGAAGCGGGTGGCTTCCAGCGTGCCGATGGCGCCGTTGGCGAAGGCCACCGTCGCCACAAAGGCGTCGTCAACATCCACGGTCGCCGGCGAGCCATCGGCCAGCGGGCGTTGGGGGATAAATGTGCGCATCATCGCCCCCACACTCTCGATTTCACCTATGAGGAAGCGTCCCAGGTCAATGATGTGTGCCCCCAAGTCGCCGAGCGTACCGGCGCCGGCCTCGGCCTTGTTCAAACGCCAGATCATCGGGGTGCCGTAGTGTGGCATGACCCACTCCTGCAGGTAGACAGCGCGGTAGTGATAGATGCGGCCCAACGCGCCACTTTCGATCAACTCACGCGCCTGGCGAATGGCCGGGACAAAGCGGTAGTTGAAGGCAACCATGTGTTTGACGCCGGCCTTTTCCGCCGCCTCCCACATGGCTTTGGACTCCTCCGGGTTGCGTCCCAGGGGTTTTTCGCAGATGACGTGTTTGCCCGCCTGTGCCGCCGCGATGCTCGGCCCGGCATGCATGTTGTTGGGCGCGCCGTTGTCAAAGAGCTGCACGTGCTCATCTTCGAGCATGGCGCGCCAATCGGTGTAATACTTCGCGTAGCCATAGCGTTTGGCGGCCTCGGCGACCGCCTCCCGGTTGCGCCCGCAGATCGCTGCCAGAACCGGCACTGCGGGCGGCGGATACATCATATAAGGGATTTTCTTGAAAGCGTTGCTGTGGGCCTTACCCATAAACGCATACCCTAACATTCCGACGCCGATCTGCGGCGCTTCCTTTTCGGCCTTTGCCCCGGCCATTGTTGTAAACCCACCACTGTCACTCATACAGACCTCCGATGAAGAATTTTTGAGGCGGAGTATGGAGTATGCTTTCTGCCCTTACTCCATACTCCTTATTCGCTCCCAAACGCCGCATCAAACGCCACCGCCGACGGTGCGAAGTCTTGCCTGCGGATCATCGCCAGCGCTTCCTGCGCGCCGTATTCACGCTCCATGCCGCTGTCTTCCCACTCGATGGAGAGCGGCCCCTGATAGCCGATACGATTGAGCGCGCGGATGATCGGGTCCCAGCGCACGTCCCCGTGGCCCGGCGAGACGAAATCCCATCCGCGCCGCCGATCCCCGAAATCCAGATGTGACGAGAGGATGCTGTTACGCCCGTTGAGGTTGAGCCGTGAATCCTTCACGTGGACGTGAACGATGCGGTCGGGGAAAGCATAGATCAGCTCCGGCGGATCAATGAACTGGTGGATGAGGTGACTCGGATCGAAGTTGATGCCGAAGGCCGGGTGGCCGTTCACCGCCTTGAGCGCGCGCTCGTAGGTGACGATGTCGTAGGCGATCTCGGTGGGATGCACTTCCAGCCCGAATTTGACGCCTTCGGCCTGGAACGTGTCCAGGATCGGAATCCAGCGCGCGGCGAAGTCTGCGTACCCGGCCTCGACGTCGGCCTGACTCGTGGGCGGGAAGAAGTAGAACATCCCCCACACGCTGCTGCCGGTGAACCCGTTGACGATGTCCACGCCGAAGAGCCTGGCGGCTTTGGCGGTATTCTGCATCTCCTCGGCGCAGCGCTGACGCACGCCTTCGGGGTCGCCATCGCCCCACAGCCGTGCCGGAAGGATGTTTTTGTGACGGCGGTCAATGTGATCGCACACGCATTGTCCTACCAGGTGATTGCTGATGGCAAAACATTTGAGGTTGTACTTCGCCAGCAAGTCGCGCTTCTCACGCACATAGGCATCACATTCGAGGGCTTTATCCACCTCAAAATGATCGCCCCAGCAGGCCAACTCGAGGCCATCGAAACCCCAGGCACTGGCTTTCTGGGCGAGGATTTCCAGGGGCAGGTCGGCCCATTGTCCGGTAAAAAGGGTTATCGGTCGTGGCATAATTTCACTCCTTTCTATCTATGTTGTCAGAGTCACTTGCATCCCGTCTGGGGAACGGGATAATGAGAGACTTCACCCCCTTCACTCCAGGGGAGAGCTTTTGGGGGATTGTGCCTGAATCCAGGCTATATGCCGACTGCTCTATGTTTCATTTTACTCTCGATTGCTGTTGTTGGCAAACGAAGAATTTCCTTAAGTGCCGATGATATCCGGCTACTGAATATGGCCTGAAGGCCGGGGAAAGAGGGGGGAGCAGCACAACAGACAGCACGACGGGGCAAAGTTTCCCTGAAGTGGCCCGCAAAGACTGCGGGCCACTTTTATTCAGGACTTACCTTGCTCATTTACGCCGGCATGAAACTTTTGCGCCACGCCAGGGTGTCTGCGATGCTCTCGCGCAGGGAGCGCGGATGGTACCCCAGTTCAGCGCGGGCTTTGGCATTGCTGATGTTGCAGTTTTCCTGTACGGTGCGCAGCGAATAGCGGGTCAGGATAGGGATGGCGTGGGTGAGGCGATAGAAGGATTCAGTCAGGCCGGCGAAGAATTCCGCCAGCCACATCGGCACGACGATGTGTGGTGTGTGGATGCCGACAATGTCTTGCACGATTTGCTTGATCTGTGGAATCTCGATCCGCGCCCCCGAAAGAATGTAGGTCTCGCCGGTGCGTCCTTTGGTAGCGGCTTGCGTCAACCCTTTGGCGACATCGCGCACGTCCACGAAATCGTAAGCACCTTTCACCAGAAAATGCAGTTTCTTGCGGGTAAAGCCGAGGATCACATTGCCCATCTCCGACCCCAAGTAGTCATAAGGGCCGATGACGCCGGTAGGGCAGGCGATGACGGCATCCAGTCCCTGCTCAACGGTCTGCAGCACGGCCAGTGTGCCTTCCGCTTTGGTACGATCGTAAGCGCCGGCAGGACTATCCGGCGCAAAGGGGACATTCTCGTCAATGCAGACGCCATGGGGCAGTCGTTTCAGGGCATGGATGGAGCTGATGTGCACCATACGCTTCACACCGGCTCTGAGCGCGGCCTGTGCTGTGTTGCGCGCGCCGTCCACGTTGACCTTGCGCATAAGCGCTTCGGCGCCCGGCATGATGGAGATGATACCGGCCAGATGGTAGACGGTATCCACATCCTCCATCGCCCTATCTAGTGTCTCGGGTTGAAGGACGTTGCCTTCTACCTTCTCGACCGGTAAACCTTCGAGGGAACGACAATCATCGTTGGGAAGAACCATGGCACGCACCGGCTGGTTTTGCGCCAGCAGCTCGCGCACCAAAACATTACCGATATGGCCGGTGGCCCCTGTGACCAGATTCATTTTTAACCTCCGTGTGAACGCTTCGTTTGGAATAAGGGCCGAAAAATATGCCAATAAATCACCACAATACCACGTTTGTCTGCGTTCATCACCGAGACTCAGGGGATAAAAACCGACCGGTCGGTATGTTTTTATTATACCTTATTTTCCCCTCATGTCAACTCTTGTGTAGGGCTATCGCATTTGGGAAACTTTGTCCCGTTGATAACTCTGTGCTCTCTGTGGTAAGAGTCACCCTCTCCTGAAATACACCCCTTTGCGTATGTAAATTGTGTGATTTTGCATGGCGTTGTATAATCAGGCCTGTGAGCTACTGAGACTGGCGACACTACAACCGGGAGGAGCTTTCATGACGACATCCGAACTTTATGAACGCATCCGCTTCCGTGGGCGGCCTGTCGCGCATCCCGACGCGGTTGTGACGCGCGACAACGTCCGTTTTACCGTCCTCACGCCGCGCCTGATCCGCCTGGAATGGTCGGAAACCGGTGTCTTTGAGGATCGTTGCACCTATGCCTTCCCCACGCGCTACACGGATTCCCCGCCCAAATTCACCGTGGATGAGAGCAATGCCGTGCTCGTCATCAACACCGGCATACTGACAGTACGCTATACAAGCGCTCCTAAATCTGCTGAATCTGCTCAATCTGCTGACGGAAAATTCACAGCAAAAAACCTTTCCATCACCTTCACCTTCAACGGTCGTCCCGTGATCTGGCGCCCCGGCATGCCTGACCCGGAGAACCTGCGCGGCACACGGCGCACGCTCGATGAGTGTGAGGGCGATGCGGCGCTGGCCGAAGGGCTGGTTTCCCGCGCGGGTTGGGCGCTTTTTGACGACAGCAGGAACGTTATCTTCGACGATGACGGTTGGGTGGGACCGCGTCCGGATTTTGCGCTGCAGGATTGGTACTTCTTCGGCTACGGACACGATTACAAGGCCGCCATCGCCGAGTATCTGCGCTTCGGCGGTGCGATCCCGCTCATCCCGCGCTATATCCTGGGCGGCTGGTGGTCGCGCTACTGGGCCTACAGCGAGCAAGACTTGCGTGACCTGGTGGCCGAATTCGAGGCACACAACGTCCCACTGGATGTCTTTGTGATTGATATGGACTGGCATACACCCGATGGGTGGACCGGCTACACCTGGAACCGTGAGTTGTTCCCCGATCCCCCCGCGTTCCTCAAGTGGTTGCACGAAAAGGGGTTACGGGTGACGCTCAACCTGCATCCCGCCGACGGCGTTCATCCCCACGAAGAAGTCTATCCGCAATTTGCGAAGGCGCTCGGCATTGACCCGGAAAGCCGCCAACCGGTGCCCTTCCGCATCGCCGATAAGAACTACGTCCGCCATTACTTCGAGATGATTCATCATCCGATGGAAGACGACGGTGTGGATTTCTGGTGGATGGATTGGCAACAGGGCGAAATCTCCGAGGTCAAGGGTCTGGACCCGCTGCCGTGGATCAACCATCTGCACTTCAACGACATCAAGCGCAAAGGTGTGCGACCTATGCTCTATAGCCGTTGGGGAGGGCTGGGCAACCATCGCTACTACATCGGCTTTTCCGGCGACACTTACGTCCGCTGGACGGCGCTGCAATTCCAGCCCTATCTCACGGCAACGGCGGCGAACGTCGCCTATGGCTGGTGGAGCCACGACATCGGCGGACACATGGGCGGGGCGACGGAACCCGAACTTTACACGCGCTGGGTGCAGTTCGGCGCACTCAGCCCCGTCCTGCGGCTGCACGCGACGAAGGACCCACGCGCGGAACGACGTCCCTGGGCTTACCCGGAGCCATACGGCAGCGTGGCGATGGACGCTTTCCGCTGGCGCTACCGGCTGATCCCTTACCTGTACACGATGGCGCGCCGCACATCCGATACAGGGCTGGCGCTGTGCTGCCCGATGTATTACGAGCATCCCGAAGCCGATGACGCCTACGTAACCCGCTATCAGTACTACTTCGGCGATCAGATGATTGCTGCGCCCGTCGTCACCCCGGTTGATCCACAGACAGGTTTGGCCTCCACGGTGATATGGCTCCCGGAAGGGACGTGGATAGATTATCAGACACTCGAAACCTTCACCGGTCCGCGCTGGATCAAGGTACCGGGCAATCTGAGCCGCATGCCTATGCTGATGAAAGCCGGCGCTATCCTGCCGTTGGCTCCCGAATTCGCCCCCCAACCCGAACCGCGTTTGAAATCCGGCACGACGGACGCGCAACCCCGCGATCAGCTTGAGCTGGTGGTGTTCCCCGGCACGGGAACGTTCCGCCTGTATGAGGATGACGGTCTCACCGAGGCGTACCTGCGCGGACAATACGAGTGGACGGCAATAGAGACGCGCCAACCGGATGAGCGCACATGGACGGTCGGCATCGCGCCCGTTGAAGGACACTGCGACGCTCTCCCCGACGTGCGCGGTTACACGGTCACGCTGCGCGGCTGCGCCCGGCCGGTAACGGTGATGCTCAATGGCGCACCGGCCGAATGGCGTTACGACGCCGAAAGCCTTTCCACCGCCATCACGGTTCCCAAACTGCCGAAGTCACAGTCGCTCGTCATCACGGCGATTGCCGACGGTTCCATTGTCGCATTGGGAGAGCAACACAACTGGCAGGTCGTCAAGAGGGATGTAGAGTGTTTGCTGGGCGAAAGCTGTGGGTTGGAAATCCAGAAACCGGATGATCTGTGGCAAGCGAGAATCGTCACCACGACCAAACCGGAGATTCTGGCGCAACTGGCAGCGCGTCTGGGTGGGCCGTTTGCGCATTTCCTCCAATACTGCACCCCTGAGGAAGCCAGGCGGCAATTGGGTCACGTTGTCCTGGCCGCGCCGGCTGCCGGCGAACCTTATTCCGCCGAGATCGTCTTTACGCTCCACCGGGGCGGCGCGACCGAAACACAGACCGTGCGCCTTGAGGATACGACCGTCTCCCACGTCATTCCTACCCCCTTTGCCGCCGACGGCGTCGTGATGACGCAGTGGGAAGCGCGTGTGACGTTGCACTGGCGCGATGCCACGCTGCACAGCGATTTCCGCAGCATTCCCCTTTTCCCGGCGGTTCCGGCCTGGCGCGCTATGTTTTACGACTGCGATAAGCTGGCGCTTCAACCTGCCGATGTCCTGGATGCCACCGGAAATCCCAATCCCGATCTCCCGTGGGAGACCTTCGCGCAAGACCTGGCGCGCACGGAGAATTACCAGCGTGCGTACTTCATGCGGCTGGGGCGCGAGCACCGAAGCAAGATGGCCGACACGTCAATGGCGGCTTATCTGACGGCGACCGTCAGCAGCCCGAAAGCGCAAAGGGCCGTGCTTGCTTTCACCTCGAATACGCCGGTTGAGGTCTATGTGAACGGCGTCAAGGTTGCCGAAAACACCAAAGCCGCCATCAATTCGGTGCACGGCTTGTTCGTGTACGGCACCCGCTTCACCAAGACGCTACGCCTGCGCGCCGGCGCCAATGTCCTGTTGATTCATAGCACGGCGGCCCCCAAACATCACGTATGGTACTTCGGCGCGGCGCTGCTCTCTCCATCCGGCGATCTGCTCACCGACGTAATGCCAGTTGACGACTGACAACTGAAAACTGACAACTTCCATGATTCGTGTACTTAAAGCTGTTTTAGTTGGCTGCGGCGGCATCAGCCGAACCTGGCTGAAGGCACTCAAAGAGATGCCCGATGTGGTGCTTGTCGGCTTTGTGGATGTGCGGGAGGAGGCGGCGCGGACGCGCGCAGAAGAGTATGACTGGTCAGGCGCGTTGGTGACGACAGACCTGACGACGGCGTTGGAACGCACGCGCCCGGATGTTGTCTTCGACTGCACCGTGCCGGAAGCCCATCATGACGTCACATTGACGGCGCTGCGCCACGGCTGCCACGTTCTTGGCGAAAAACCGCTGGCCGATACGCCGGAGCACGCACAGGCGATGGTCGCGGCGGCGCAGGCGGCGGGCAAGATTTACGCCGTCGTCCAAAATCGCCGCTACGACGCCAACATCCGACGGCTCAAACACTTTCTGGATTCCGGTGCTCTGGGACGCATCACCACCATCAACAGCGATTTTTACATCGGTGCCCACTTTGGCGGTTTCCGCGACCACATGAAACACGTGCTGCTGGTGGATATGGCGATCCACACCTTCGATATGGCACGCATGCTCAGCGGCGCGGACGCGCAGGCCGTCTACTGCTACGAGTGGAACCCCGCCGGTTCGTGGTATGACCATGGTGCTTCGGCGGTGGCGACCTTTGAGATGAGCGATGGCCTGGTCTATTCGTATCGCGGCAGTTGGTGCGCCGAGGGGCTGAATACTACCTGGGAAGGGGCATGGCGCATCGTCGGCGAGAAGGGGACGGTACTCTGGGATGGCGGAACCGGCTTCACCGCGCAGGTTGTCGCCCGCAAGGGGGGCTTCTTTTCGGAATGGGAAACGGTCGAGGTCCCCGCTTATGACGACCCCAAGAAGGCCGGCGGGCATGCCGGCGTCATCCGGGAATTCCTGCACTGCGTGCGCAACGGGCAAACGCCGGAAACCGTCTGCACCGACAACATCAAGAGCCTGGCGATGGTCTTCGGTGCAGTGGCGAGCGCCGAATCCCACGCCCCGGTACGGATTAAGAATGGCGAATGGTGAATCGGGAGTTGCGAATTCCTGATCCATGATCACTCATTACTCATTTCTCATTACTTATTTCTCAACCCAACAGGAGACACAAAATGCACATCTTATCTTTAACCGGCGAATGGCAATTTCGCAAAAGTGACAGTGAAACCTGGTTACCCGCGCATGTGCCCGGCGGCGTACATACCGATTTGCTGGCGCAGGGTCTGATCCCTGATCCCTTTGTGGCCGATAACGAGAAGCGCGTCCTATGGGTTGCCGAAAGCGATTGGGTCTACCGGCGCACCTTCACCGTAGACGCCGCTATGATGAAGGAGGAGCGTATCTTCCTCATCTGCGAGGGACTGGATACACTGGCGGAGGTCACACTTAACGGTGTGCGCCTTGGAACCACGGACAATATGTTCCGCCGCTACACCTGGGACATCAAATCCTTGTTGCGTACAGGGGAAGGGGAAGAGAACGAACTACTGATCCTGTTCCGCTCACCGGTGCAGTACGTTACCGCCAAAATGGCGGAACGTCCGCTGCGTGGCGTCTCACAGGCCATCGAAGGCGGACCTTATCTGCGCAAAGCCCCGTGTCAATTCGGCTGGGACTGGGGGCCACAATTGCCGCCCATCGGCATCTGGAAGGACATCCGCATCGAAGGCCGTAGCCACGCGCGGGTCGCAAATGTATACCTGCGCCAACAACATGCCAAAGAGTCGGTGACGGTCACAGCTACCATCACCGTTGAACGCTGGACCGAGGCGCCTCTTATGACGATCTTTGAGATCATCAATCCCCAGGGACAGGTACGGCATGCTCAGGCCGATGTGACCGGTGATACGCTAACCTTGAGCATCGAGGTCAAAGAGCCGGAACTCTGGTGGCCCAACGGTTACGGTGAACAGCCTCTTTACGATATAGATGTCCTCTTGTTTATGAATAAAACGACCTGTGACATCGTCCATTATCGCATTGGCCTGCGCACCCTTGAACTGCGCCGCGAACCCGACGCCTGGGGGGAATCGTTCACCTTCGTCGTCAACGGTGTGCCCATCTTCGCCAAAGGCTCCAACTGGATCCCGGCGGATTCGTTCCCCACGCGCATCACGGACGCCTTCCTGGAGCAATTGATCCGCGATGCGGCGGCGACGCATCAGAACATGCTGCGCGTATGGGGCGGTGGTTTTTACGAAGAGGATCGCTTCTACGATCTGTGTGACAAGTACGGTCTGCTGGTATGGCAGGACTGCATCTACTCGTGCAGTATCTATCCGATGTGGGATGAGACATTCATCGAAAACACGCGCATCGAGACGATTGAGAATGTCCGCCGTCTGCGCCATCACCCCAGCCTGGCGCTGTGGTGTGGTAACAATGAGATGGAAGCCGGCTGGGTTTTTTGGGGCTGGGACCGGCCCGAAAATGCGGACCTGAAGGCCGATTACGACCGCTTCTTCCATCACCTGTTGCCGGCATGGATCGCCGCCGAAGACCCCGACCGCACCTACTGGCCCAGCTCTCCCTCGACCGGCATCCCCTTCCAGCCTCCGCATGGCCAGGAACGCGGCGATGCCCACTACTGGGATGTCTGGCACGGCGGTAAGCCCTTCTCGGCATATCGGGGACAGTATCCGCGCTTTATGAGCGAATTCGGCTTCCAGGCGCTCCCGCCGCTGGAAACCATCCGCACTTACGCAGATGAGGCGGATTGGAACATGACCTCATACATCATGGAGCATCACCAGCGCAGCGCTTCCGGTAACGGCAAGATGATCGCCCACATGACCGATCATTTCCGCATGCCCAAAGATTTCCCGTCGCTGGTTTACCTCTCGCAAATGTTGCAGGCCGAGGGGATTCGCTTCGGCGTGGAGCACTGGCGGCGGAATAGAGAGCGCGTGAGCGGCACGCTTTACTGGCAACTCAACGATTGCTGGCCGGTGGCATCGTGGTCGAGCCTGGATTACTACGGACGCTGGAAGGCGCTGCACTACGCCGCCAAACGCTTCTACGCGCCGGTGCTGCTCTCCATCGAGGATGTCGGGACGGTGATGGGCATCCACGTCACCAGTGACCTGCAACAGCCGTGGCAGGGCGTCGTGCGCTGGTCGCTGCAAACGCTGGGCGGCGAGGAACTGGCGGCAGGCGTTGAACCGGTGACGGCTGCGCCGTTGGCTTCAACGCACGTGCGCACGCTGAACTTCGGCGACCGCATCTCCGATGATAACTGCCGCGAGGTGATCTTCGTCTGTGAGCTGTGGCAGGGTGACGTCATCATCGCGCGGCGCGTGGCGACTTTCGTGCCCGACAAACACCTGTCGCTGGTCGAGCCGAGAGTGACGGCGACCGTCAGCCAAAAGGGGGATACCCTGATTTTCGAGGTCACGGCGCAATCGCTGGCGCGTTTTGTGGAACTGGCGCTTGCCGGGGTGGATGTTGTCTTCAGCGACAACTATTTTGACGTGCCGGCGGGCCGCACGGTCACGGTGACGTGTCCCCTGCCTGCCGACTGGACATTGAACGACGCCCGCCTTGCGCTGCGAATCCGCTCCTTGTATGATTCGTTCGCGTAAGGCTCATAGGGACACGACTTTGTTTGATGTGCATCCCCCACCGCAGGGTGGGGGATGCTTCGTCTACTTTGTCGCTCACAGCGTTACTTCCAACGTCTCGAACGGCGGAACACCAAGCACGACGCAACGGCGGATGGGGTCGCTGATGGCGATGCCGCAGGTTTCACCATCGGCCTGCACGCTGCGCGGGGCGCGCTTGAGGCCGTTGAGCGTCAGTTCGATGTGCTCGTAGGGCGGTGTGTAATTCCCTGTGTGTTCCCAGGTCACGGTCAGGCGATCGTCTGTCTGACGTAGCGTGAAGCGGTTTAGACGGTAGTCACCCTGCTGGTAATCGAAGCCCTCACCCGCATCCTCGTATAGTTCGCTGACGGCTTCACCCGGTCCGGCGAGCGGATAGACGCTCAGGCGCAGAAATTTCTGCACGCGCTGTTCGACGCTGGGGCCGTATTCGCCCATCGGCAGCACTGTGCCGGCGCGGACGAAGAGCGGCAGGGTTTCCAGGGAGGCGAAAGCGTCAACGGATTGAACGGATGGAACGGATTGCAGGGCGTTGGTCCAGAAATCGTACCAGGCGCCGGGTGGCAGGGGAACGGGGCGCGAGGTCGCACCGGGTTCGCCGACGGGTGCGACGAGGAGCGCGTCGCCGCAGAGGAAGGCATCGTCTACGTCGAGCAGCGCCGGATGCGCGGACGCCCCCCACCACAGCGGGCGGACCACAGGCCAGCCGCGCGTCGTCATCTGCCAGACGGCGGTGTAGAGGTACGGCAGCAATTCGTAACGCAGTTGGATGAAGCGCCGCACAATGCTCAGGTAGGGTTCGCCGTAGGACCACGGCTCTTGATCCGGCGTGCCCGCGATGGTGTGCGCACGGAAGAAGGGCATAAAAGCTGCCATCTGAATCCAGCGGGTGAACAATTCGCCGTCGGCGGCGCCTTTGAAGCCACCGACATCCGGCCCGGTGAAGCCCAGACCTGAAAGGCCCAACCCCATCACCATCGGCATGGTCAGCCGCAGCGAAGCCCACGTGCTCTCGTTGTCGCCGGTCCAGGAGGTGGCATAGCGCTGCACGCCGGCCCATCCCGCGCGCGTGATGATTACCGGGCGCGTCTCCGGTTGTTGTGCGAGCAGCCCATCGCGGCTGGCGCGCACCATCTGCATGCCGTAGACATTGTGCGCTTCGCGATGATCGCCGCCGCGTCCTTCGAGGCTGTGGCGGATGGGCGCGGGCAGGGTCGAATCGCCGCCGTTGGTGAAGATGGCGGGTTCGTTCATATCGTTCCAGAAGCCCGCGATGCCTGCTTCCACTAGGGGCTTATATTGCGCGGCCCACCACGCGCGCGTCTGCGGGTCGGTGAAATCGGGGAACGCGCTCAGGCCAGGCCAGACCGGCGCGTGGTAGACCTTCCCATCGGGCGTGGTGCAGAAATGCTTGCCTGCCAGCCCGCTTTGGTAGACGGCGTAGGCGGAGTCTTTCTTGATGCCGGGATCAATGATCGTGATGAGCTTGATGCCCTGCGCGCGCAGGTCGGCAGCCAGTTGCGCGAAGTGCGGGAAGCGCCTTTTGTCCCACGTGAAGCAGCGGTAGCCGTCCATGTAGTGGATGTCCAGGTGGATGGCGTCGCAGGGGACGTCATGAGCGGCGAAATCCTGCGCCAGCTTGCGCACGCGGTCTTCCGGATAGTACGACCAGCGCGATTGCTGGTAGCCGAGCATCCACAGCGGCGGCAGATCGTGCCGCCCGGTCAGCTCTGTGTAGCGTTCGAGCAAGTGTGGCGTTGTCCCGACGGCGACGTAATACCGCAGCTCCCCGCCCGCAAAGCGATGCTCTGCCACGTCCGGCACGCTTTCGCCCAAATCAAACTCCGCGTAGTGTGGGTTTTCGTAGAAGACAAGGTAACTGTTAACTGGTAACTGGGAATTCGGGATTGGGGATTCGCCATTTGCCATTTGCCATTTGCCATGTGCCATTCCGACGTACACCGGAATATTAAGATTGATCGGATCGTCGTCGTTCGTGTAGCCGGAAGGATCGTGGTTCCACAGGATGTGCGTGCGTCCGCGGCGTTGCCAGGGGGTAGCGCGCTCGCCCAGGCCGAAGAGGCGTTCTTCCGGGGCCAGGGCGGTGCGGTGACGCAGTGCGCCGCCTTTGTGCCAGGCCACGTCCACGTCGGCGCGCAGGAGGTGCCCTTCGGCGTCGGCGATGAAGACTTGCGCATCCGCCAGCGCGATCCCCACGGTGAGCGCCTCGGTGCGCAGCAGGAACGCCTTCTCGGTTTCGACGGAGACAACGGCAGGGACAGGCCAGGCCTCCAGCGGTTTGGCGATCGCATAGGGAATGGTCTCCGGGACGTCTTCGTGAGTGCGAGGCCGGTAGTGGATGCGCACCATATCCGCCGCGAAAAAGACCACTTCCAGCGCGCAGGACTCGGTGGTCACAATCGCGCCGCGTGCGGTTGGCGTGATGAAGCGCACCTTGCCGGGGCGCTCCCAACGTGTGGGCCACGCCGGGCGTGTCTGGCGCAGATGGCGACGGAAGGCCAGCCATTGCGCTATCCCGCGCCGTGGACGCTCCGCGTGTTCCCACTGCGCCTCGGTCCAGGCTTTACGATAGCGGTAGACTGCCGCGTGCAGCGCCGGCTCGATGCCGATGATGCGCACGGCGTTTTGCAGGTCATTGAGTAGTGTTGGCATAGTACCCCTTTCAGCGATCAAGAGTTTTAGTTACTCACTATGGTTCTACGTAATACAGCGATGGATTATCCCAGAAGGCGACGTTGTGTTTGTAGGGCCACTTGCCATGAGAGTGTAGGAAGAAGGTAACCGCTCCAGTTGGGCCTACAGTTGCTCGCACAGGGCCGACGCGCTCGTACTTATCGTAGATATATTGCTCTTTGCTCCAGATAATGGTGTTGGAGAACGGGTCAGTGCCGCCGGTAGGATCAATCCCTACCCTGAACGAGAATGCCTCCGGGTCGCCACAGGATAGCATATCGTCATTTTTATCGCATGCCCAGGCGTGTGCGTAGTACCATCCTTCAACTACAGCGCCGGGTCGCAAGTTTCCCACGTGCTGATAGTAGCCAGCATGTTGTTTTCGATAGAATGTGAAGCACATGCCGGCGTGATAGCCCTGGTAAATACGCGGCGGGGATGTGAACGGTGGCTCATTGGGGATAACCTTGCACTCAGGGCGACCATACTCGCCCTCTTCCCACCATGTCACCCAACCTTCTGGTGTGAAGATTTCCCCATATTCCACCCCGGTGAACGTGTCGCGTGTCCAGTTGCCGGGGACGAATACCGAATTGTCTACGGGTACGCCGATCCCCTCAAACCCGGGATTGACCAGGAGCATGCCGGTTCTGGGGTAACGTCTCATGACGATTGGAAAATAGGAGCGCTGGTCAGCCGGTGTTGCGTAGTTCGAGTGGAACGACACCGCGGAAAACCCTTCCAGACTGGTGGCCTCAACCACATTGACCAACTCTCCCTCATACTCAACGGCAACTGTGACGGCGATTTGTTGTCGCCATGTCTCGCCGGGGAGCAGCACTGGCGTCCACACCAACTTCCCGCCGGGCAAGACCGCCGTTCCAGCAAGATATGCATCTGTTGTTACGTGCAACGGCAGTGTGTCGGTGATGGTCAGGTGGATATCTGCCGCGCTTGCGTCGGTGGGGCTGATACTGACGGTGTAGGTTAACCGCGTCCCCGGCTTAACGTAATAGGAGGGAACTGTTGTCTGCTCAATGATAAGGCCGTAGCCTGTAGCGACACCACCAGCGTTGAGTGCGCGCGATTCAGTATCATCCGGCCATAAGGTGAAGGTGGCGACGAGTACGAACAACGTGAAGCCGATTATCAATGCGGCGATCAGATTGCGTGAATCTTTATCGAGCGACATAGTGCTCCTTTCACGTCATGGCATCCCTTTCTATGCGCGGGCAGCGCAAATATCTATTTACACGATCAGCTTACTGTGGATTAGGACAGTAAGCCGGTAAGAAAACAGTTTCATTCCCGACGAGGACTTCCCAGAACGGGAACCACGCCAGACCGCAGAAGCGCACGTCAATGTCGTTGCGGTTGGCGCGCACGACGATCTCGCGGATGTCGCTCAATGTGCTTTCCCATTTCTGGATGATTTGCCGCGCCGTGGCCTGCCATGCGGCTTCGAGCTGCTTCATCTCCTCCTCGTAGAGCTTGAGGGCTTCTTCGGATTCCTCGACTTCGGCCTGGGCTTGCTTGACATAGCGGCGTTGCCGTGACGTTGTCGACAGCGGGCGCAACGTGTGTCTGCGCTTCGAAATCAAACTGAGCACCGACTCCGCGCCGCTCAGCAACTCCTCACGCTTCCGCTCGGATAGCATTTCCCGATCCTGATAAAGCTCCATTTCCTCTTTGCGCATTTTGGCCTCGATGCGTTCCATTCTCTGTTCGAATTTCAGACGTTCGGCAGCCAGCGCAGCTTCCTTCTGCCGTTCCATTTCCTGGCGACAACGCTCCAGGAAAGCGCGCTTGTTTTCGTGGGGCGGGCTGTAGAGCTTGAGCGGGCTGCACGTCCAGATGCTCACCTGGCTGTGCTGGTAGAGATGCGTCCTGAACGCGCTTTCGCGCTTGGCGTGCGCGCTTTTGCTGCCGAGGCCCTGCGGCAGCGGCTCGAACACGCCTTCGCCGGCATAATCCGGCGACAGATCGTCCAGCCGCATGTCAATCATTTCGCCCTGATCCCAGCGCAGGTTCCAGCTTCCGCCGGAGGCGGGATCAATGCGCCAGACCTGTTCGTCCTGTACGGTGATGCCGGTCTGTTGGTGGAAGATGTGTATGACGCCCGCGCCGAGCAGATACGGGCGGTAGACGAGTTGCACGGGCGTTTCGGCGGACAGCGGCACACTATGATTGCGCATCGCCCACGCCGCAGTGAGGGTCACCGGGAGGAACGCCTGGGGGATGTCGGGGTCAACGGTGGGCGGGCGAGTTGTGCGCTGGCGCAGGTCTTGTCGGGTCGTCGCGTAGTCGGGTAGTCGGGTAGTTGGGTAGTCGGGTAGTCGGGTAGTTGGGTAGTCGGGTAGTCTGGTAGTCGGGTAGTCGGGTGGTTGGGGTGGTGGCGGGACTGGCGCTGATGCTGAAAAGTCGGTGTTGGCGATGTCCACTTTGGGCTGCGGTGTCGCCAACTGTTGGGCTTCGGCGACGGTCAGCGGGCCGCGCAGATACGACATCGTCCAACGGGAGAAGAAGAAGCGCAGTTTGCCCTCCTGCGCGTCGTGCATCAGGAAGACGCGCGGCTTGAGACGGCTTAACGCGCTTTCCACCGTTCCCAGCGTCATCCCCGCCTCGGCGATGGCGCCGCCCATGCCTTCCAGCACGCGGGTCTTGTCGCGGTCCGTCCGCAGCGCGCCCACGAACCACGTCCCGATGTTCCCCAATCCCTTGTAGTCCAGGTCGGCGGGATTCTGCGTGGCGAGGATGACGCCCAAGCCGGCGGCGCGCCCTTGTTTCACCAGCGCCAGCAGCGGCTCTTTCGTCGGCGGATTGTAGGGATGGGGCGGCAGGTAGCCGAGGATTTCGTCGAAATAGAGCAGAGCGCGCAGCGTCCGCGTCCCGGCCTGCGCCCGCGTCCAGGTGCGCAATTCCTCCAGAAACAGCGTGACGAAGAACTGTCGCTGTTCCTCCGGCAGATGCGCCAGGTAGAACACCGACGCGCGCGGCCGCTGCTCCGGCGTGTAGAGGAAGTGGGCGATGTCCAGCGGCTCGCCTTCGCGCCAGCGCGCGAAACCCGGCGCGGCGATGAGGTTGTTCAGCGTGAGCGCCAGGTCGAAGCGCGCCTTCTGCGGGAAAAAGCTCTCCACGTCGAACACGCCGATGTGTTCCATCGGCGGCTGCTGTACCTGGCGGATGAGGGTGGGGATGTCGAATGTGCCCTGCGTCTCCCACGTGTGGCGGATCAGCGTGGTGAGCAGGATGTGCTCGCGGCTGCGCAGCGGATCCGCGTTGACACCCGCCAGCCCGAGCAACGCCGAGGTCAACCCTTGCGCGCGCAGCACTGCCACATCAGGATCGTCGCCAGGCGGCGCGCTGAAGCGGGCGAGGATGTCCACCGGACGACCGGCGCGCAGTCCCGGCGTATACAGCGCGATGTCCGCATTGAGCCGTAGTTGTGCGATGTGTTCCGCTCCCAGTCCCCAGCCTGAAAGGCCGGCGCGCCAGCGTTCCGCCATTGCACGCGCGGCCTGATCGGGCGTTTGCCCCTGACGCTGCGCGGCGTCGGCATTAATCCACGGCGCGAACTCCTCCGGCGACAGGTCGGGGAAGGTCAGCAGCAGGTTCGCCAGGTCGCCTTTGACATCCAGCAGCAGCGCGGGAATCCGGCAGCGCAGCGCCTCCTCGATCAGCGCCAACCCCAGGCCGGTCTTGCCGCTGCCCGTCGCGCCGAGGATCAGCGCGTGCGTGGTGAGGTGGTCGAGCGGATATTCGACGGCCTCGTCGGTGAGCTGGTTCTGCTCATCCACGAGCCGGCCCAGGTAGAGGGTATCGGACTGATTCATTGCGCCTCCAGGCGACAGAGTTTTACCGCGAAGCGCGCAAAGATCGCAGAGATTTTTCAGTGTCTCGGCGTTCTCTGCGCCCTCTGCGGTGGAAAAATGCGATCATAGGTTGACGGCACATCCCAGGCCGGGGACGTCCGTGGCAATCAGCCAGCCGTCCTCGACGAGAAAACGCGCGACGGTGGGATCGCCTTCGAGGTCAAAGTGCCCGTCCAGGTCGCCGTAGCGGACGGCGGGGCTGCTCAGGGCGAAGGCCAGCCCCGCCGCGATGAGCAGCGCCGGCTCGCTCAGGCTGCCGACCATCGTCGTCATCTGCGCGGTGCGGGCGACGGCGCCGATCTGCCGGGCAGGAGCAATCCCGCCACACGTCGCCAGCTTGATGCTGATGCCGTGTGCAGCTCTACGGCTGGCAATTTCCAGCGCCGATGCCGGCCCGACGACGCTCTGCGAGGCCAGGATGGGCGTCTTACTTTGCATGGTAACCTGCCGCAGGGTTTCGACACCTTCCGCCGGGGAAATCGGCTGTTCCAGCATTTCCAGCTCCCCTGCAAGTGCCTGTGCGACATCCAGTGCCTCGCGGATGCTGTAGCCGCCGTCCGCATCCAGCCGCAGTGTGCAGTTGGGGAATGCTCGACGGACGGCGCGCACCCGGCGCACATCCTCTTCGGGATCCAGGCCGCCTTTGACCTTGAGGATGTGGAATCCCTGCCGCACACGGTCGCGGGCCATTTCCACCGTCTCCTGCACCGTTCCCAGGCCGATGGAGACGGAAGTTGGGATCCGGTCACGATAGCCGCCCAGAAGCCGATACAGAGGCAGACCGGCTGCCAGCCCCAGCAGATCGTGAAAGGCGATGTCGAACGCGCACAGGGCTGAGGGCGTGTTCTGCGTCAGCGTGCTGAGTTCGGCGAGCGCGTACTCGGTGTTGAGCGGGTTCAGATCGCGGGCGCGGTCGGCGCAGGCGCGGCACGCGCGGGTGACGCTGTCGAGCGTTTCGCCGGTGAGCGCCGTATCGAAGGCTGCGCAGCCCCAGGCGACGTCGCCCTGCCGCGTTTCGATGCGCACGAAGACGGCTTCCGCGTGCTCAACGGCGTCTTCGCTGTGGTAGGCCGTGCGGAAGGGCAGTCGTAACGGTAACTTCACCGGTATGACTTCCACGTGTGTGATTTGCATGGCGGGTACCTCCTGAAAATGGCAAATGGCGAATGGCAAATATCGTTAGCCTTGCGGCTGGATATCCAGGATTTCATCGGCATTTCGTTCGATCTGAAAATGGCAAATGGCGAATGGCAAATGGCAAATGGCAAATGGCAAATGGCGAATGGCAAATATCGTTAGCCTTGCGGCTGGACATTCAGGATTTCATCGGCATATGGTTTCTCTCTAGTTGATCGTGCGCGACTCTTCGCACTAAAGCTGATAGCTGAAAATTTCTTGTCTCTATTATACGCGGCTCGCCAGCTTGACAAAATGGGGCTTTACGGTAAAATTTGCAGTGTTCGGGCCAACAAAGCACCTTACATCGCACGAACATGCCGAAGTGGCGGAATAGGCAGACGCGCCACGTTCAGGGCGTGGTGACCTTACGGTCGTCTGGGTTCAACTCCCAGCTTCGGCACCATCAAGCCCCCGGTTTCCGGGGGCTTTTGTTTTGGAATGACAATTTCTGCCACGAATCTACACAGATTTCCACGAATTCTGATTGCTATTCACGAGGATTCGTGTAGATTACTGGTTAATTCTCGTAAGGAGGAAGTCTCGTAAGGAGGAAGTCTGATGAACATTGTAGATTTGCGCAGCGATACGGTGACGAAGCCCACGCCTGCGATGCGGGCAGCGATGGCCAATGCCGAGGTCGGCGACGACGTTTACGGGGAGGATCCCACCGTCAACAAACTGGAGGCGATGGCGGCGGAGCGCATGGGTAAGGAAGCCGCCGTGTTTGTCGTCAGCGGGACGATGGGCAACCTGACGGCGTTGCTGGCTCATTGTCAACGTGGGGATGAGGTGATCCTCGGCGACAAAAGCCACACATTCTTGTATGAGCAGGGCGGTATGGCCGCGCTCGGTGGCATCATCCCGCATACTATACCGAATCAGATGGAGGGGACGTTATGCCTGAGCGATGTGCGCGATGCCATCCGTGGCGACAATCTGCACTTCCCACGCACACGCCTGATCTGCCTGGAGAATACGCATAATGTGTGCAACGGCACGCCTCTCACGCCCTGGTATATGGCGCGCATTGCTGAGGTGGCGCGTGAGCATGGCCTCAAAATTCACGTGGACGGCGCGCGCATCTTCAACGCGGCGGCGGCGCTCGGTGTGGATGTGCGTGAGCTGGTGAAGGACGCCGATTCGGTGACGTTTTGCCTCTCGAAGGGGCTGTGCGCGCCGGTGGGATCGGTGTTGTGCGGCAGCGCCGACTTCATCAAGGAGGCGCGGCGGGCGCGCAAGGTGCTCGGCGGCGGGATGCGCCAGGCGGGCGTGATCGCGGCGGCGGGCATCGTCGCGTTGGAGCAGATGACGGAGCGGTTGGTCGAGGATCACGCGCGGGCCAAACGGCTCGCCGACGGGCTGGCGGAGATGTCGAGTGTGATGGTCGAGCCGGTGTTCACGAACATCCTCTACTTCAGCCTTGCCCCGCAGGTCCCGTTGACGGCGGCAGAGGTGGCGGCGCGTCTTCGTGACGAGTACGGCATCCTGATCGGCCCGCGTTCCGCGCGTAGTTTCCGCGCGGTGACGCACTACTGGATTGACGACGAGGGCATCGAGCGGACGCTGAAGGCATTGCGGGAAATATTGTAGGCGGTAGACGGGAAGGAAACCCTGTCTACCCTCTACTTCCCCACGCCGCGATAGCGGTTGTGAGCGGCACGGCCATCATCAGGCCGACGCTGCCTACCAGCGTGCGGACGATCTCTTCGGCGATCAGCTCGCGGTTGATGGTGAGATACCAGGGTTCAGGGTACAGGTAGAAGAGCAGCAGCAGCGGCAGCGCGGCGCTGGCGTAAGCCAGCACCAGCGTGTTGATCATCGAGGCCAGGTGCGCGACGCCAATTTTCATGCCGCGGTGATACAGCTCGCCGCGTGAAAGCGTCGGGTTGGCGGCGGCCAGCTCAAAAACCGTCACGGCCTGCGCCAGCACCACGTCATCCAGCACACTCGCCGTGCCGATGATTATCCCTGCCAGCAGCAGCCCGCGCATCTCGACACCCACGCCCATCGCCTGCAGGAACATTGTCTCCTCCGAGCCGAAGCCGGTGAGGTAGGCCAGCTTCGTCCAGCCCACCGAAAGCGCGCCGGTCACGGCGAGCGCCGCGAGCATCCCCAACAATGCGGTGTGGCCGATGGGATTCCACCCCTGGATGAGGTAGAGCGTCACAGCGAGCAACGTGGCAGTCCCGACGAGGCTGACGACCGTAGGGTCACGGTGGGCCAGGACTTGCGGCAGGATGAATCCCCCGACGACCAACCCGCTCAGCGCCAGCCCCAGGAGAGCGCGCATACCCTTGCCGCGTCCGATGACCAGCGTGAGCACCACAAACAGCCCGACGATGAGCGCGATGGGCGTCAGGCGCACATGATCGGCCACCTGGAAGAACGCCTGCCCATCGGGGCGTTTGGAGATCATCACCAACGCCTGTTGCCCCGCACGGAAGCGCACCGCATCCACCGTCGGCCCCATCCCGTTGTAGGTGACGGTGACATGCCGGCCTTCATAATCGCCTTTGGAGAGGATTTGCAATTCCAGCTCCTGCATGATCGTCACCAGGCCGTTTTCGTCCACGGTGATGTTCTCGGCGCCGACGGTACGCACCCGCGCGCGCACCGTCGTCTCCAGCGAAGCGATTTGCTGGCTATAGCGGATTTCCGGGCGGGTGAGGTGCAGGATGACGATGAGCGCGGCGAGCACCGCCAGCAGCAGCACCGCCGCCCCTTCGAGCACGTAATGGATCACGCGAGACATATTTTTGTGGACCTCCGAGGACCATTATACCGCATATCGTTGTTAGTCGAGTAGTCGTGTGGTCGTGTAGTCGTGTGGTCGTGTAGTCGTGTAGTCGTGTAGTCGTGTGGTCGTGTAGTCGCGTAGTCGTGTAGTTGTGTAGTCGTGTAGTTGTGTAGTCGAGGAGTCGGTAGTCGTGTAGTCGTGTGGTCGTGTAGTCGTGTGGTCGTGTGGTCGTGTAGTCGAGGAGTCGGTAGTCGTGTAGTCGTGTAGTCGTGTAGTCGTGTGGTCGTGTGGTCGTGTAGTTGTGTAGTCGTGTAGTCGAGGAGTCGGCAGTCGCGTGGTCGAAGAGTCCCTGGTGGGCAATTTGCGCTATGAGGGTCGTGTCAAATGGGAATTTTGGCGTATAATGATAGAGAAGTTTTGTCCGAACTGTCAGACTGCCGACTATCAAACTACCGACTACCAGACTAAGGACTATCCGACTAAGGACTACCAGACTAAGAACTATCCGACTAAGGACTATCAAACTACCGACTACCAGACTAAGGACTATCCGACTAAGGACTATCCGACTAAGAACTATCCGACTAAACAGGAGGCATTACGATGGATGAACTGATCAAGCTGGTATCGAGCAAAGCCGGGATTCAAGAGGCGCAGGCCAGGACAGCCGTGGAGACGGTGCTGGGATTTATCAAAGAGAAGCTGCCGGCCCCCATTGCCGCACAGGTGGAGGCGGCGCTTGCCAATGAGGCCGTGATCGGCCAGGCCGGTCAGCTTATTGACAAAGGACTGTCAAGTCTGGGGGGATTGCTCGGCAAGAAGAAGGGATGAGCACACTGGATGCATTGATCAAACGCCTGGCGCAGGTCGCCGGGCTATCGGACGAGGACGCGCAAGCGGTGCTCGAAACGGCGGTGGATTACATCAAGGCCAGGCGCCCGGATCAGGCCGACAAAGTGGACGCGGCGCTGTCCAACGAGAAAACTACGCAGCGCATTGGCGATCTGGTCGTCAAGCTGGCCGAAAAGGTCAAACCGGAGACGTAGGAGTTTTGTCAGCAGATTAAGCAGATCGAGCAGATTCTTTTTGAATTGGGAAAACAATCCGCTTCATCTGCTCAATCTGCTGACAGAAAAAATCTCTGTTACCACGCCCAAATCGCCCACAGGCCGATCATCACCACCCCGATGGAGAAGCGGGCGACGAATGACCAGCCCCAGCCGATTGCCATAGCCTTTGTGACTTCCCAGGCTTCGCGGCGGTTCTTGCGGTAGGCGTTCTCGGCCAGAAAGAGCGTCAACAGCGTCGCGCCGATTCCCCCAATCGGCGTGAGGAACAGGCTGCCCACAAACCCGGCAACGAACGCCAGCGTGATGGACGTCCACCGCGCGCCGCTTATGCGTGCCTTCCCGCCCATCAGGATGTTGTCCACCACCCAGCCGATGATCGCCAGGATGGTGATGACGATGAACACCCACACCCCGCTCCCGCCAAACCCGAAGATGATCCCGTACAGCAGCGCCAGCGTCCAGATCACCGTCACGCCGGGGAAAACGGGCACCACCATCCCCGCCAGCCCCACGAACATCCCGAAGAGCATCAGCAGCTTCACGACAATTTCTAGCCAATGGGTCATCATAGTCTTTAGTCCTTAGTCTTTAGTCATTAGTCTTTAGTCTTTAGTCTATAGTCCTTAGTCTCTGGTCGCCAGTCCCCAGCATGCTTACGATTGTAAGGCCGTTGCGGTTGCAGGCAAGCGGGAGGGGACGCTTTCTTCTCTTTTCTGTGAAGCTCGCTATAATGGAAGCGTTGGAGTTTCCGGCTGTCAGCGAAAGGAGTTTGCTATGGAGAAAGCAAAAACACTGGCTGAAGTTATTCGTCTTTTTGATCCTCGCCAGCCTTTGCGGGATGAAACTTTACAATTCTACATTGATCGGCCACGCAATCCGCTGCAAAAGCTCGAAACCTACCTGCGCGGGGTGGCGCTTGCCGGTAAGCCGGTCAAGGTGCTCTTCACAGGCCACGTTGGCAGTGGGAAAAGCACAGAGTTGAACAAGTTGAGCGAACGTCTAGGGGAAGAATTTTTCATTGTGCGCCTGGACGTGCAGGAAAGCCTCAATCTGGCTGATTTGGAGGCGGTGGATATTTTGTTGGGGCTATTGACGGCGTTGGTGCGCAGTGCGACTGCTGAAAAAGTGCTGCGCAAAGCGCCGCGCCAGATCGCTGCCGAGGTGTGGGAAGATGTGCGATTGTTTATCCGTAACCGGATGATGGTCGGGCAGGTCGAAGAACCTAAGCCGCCGGTCGCCAGTGAAGTGGCATTGAACGTCAATGTGCTTGCTGTGCAGTTCGAGTCGAAGTTTAGCCAGGAAGCCAGCACACGTGAAGAGATCCGTAAACAAATGCGCGGACGCGAGGCAGAACTGACCAGTGAATTGAACTTTGTGCTCCGTCAGGTGCGTGACAAATACGGGCATCCGATTTTGTTCTTGATCGAAGGTACGGATAAACCTAACCTGGTTAAAGCGCGCGATTTGTTTCTCAATTACGCGCGCACGTTGACGGCGTTCGAGACGGCGGCGATTTACACTTTCCCCATCGGTTTGCGCTATTCTCCTGATTTTACAGTAATCAAGGATGCGTTTGATGGTCATTATATCCTGCCCAATATCAATGTGGAAAAACGAAACGGTGGACGGGATAATGATGGCCTGGATTACCTGGAAAGCGCCATCGCGCAGCGGGCGGATCTGGCGCTCTTCGACACCGAAGCCTTGCGGACTTTGACGTTTCACAGCGGCGGTCTGATGCGGACCTTGATCCGCATGGTGCAGGGCGCTGCGGTCAATGCGTTGAGCACCGGCGGCAAGCAAATCGGCGACAAGGACGTGCAGGTGGCGCTGAATGAGGAAAAAGCCGACTATATTGCGGCACTCAAAGCGTCAGACTATGCTGTGTTGGCCGATCGTATGCGGGATAAGGACCTGAGCAGCGACCCGGCGGTGCAGGAACTTCTTCACAGCCGCGCGTTACTGGAATATGCGAACGGTGAACCCTGGTGCGATGTCCATCCGGTGATTCGTGATTTGGTGCGTGAACGGGCAAAGGTAGAGGACTGTGACGAATGAGCCGATGTTACCGCCGGGTGTGAATCCGGCAACCCTCCACGCGCTGGCGACCCTGTTGCGCCATGCCGAGGCGGGCGCGTTTGTGGCCGCATTGTACAACACCGCCGCCGTGCGCGACGCGGTGGTGGACGTGCTGCGCGCACGGCTCGCGCCGTTACCTGTTTATGATTTTACCTTCACCGAGCAGAGCACCAATCCTCTGGATTACCGTGCACGTTTGCCGAAGGACGCCCTGGGAAACCGCGCCGTGATTTTCCTCTATGATCTATACCGCGCCGGTGAAACAATGTACGGCTATCTGGAAATCCAACGTGAGGCGCTGGCGCACTATCCACACGGCCTGGTATTCTGGTTGACGCCGGGCGAACGCGAGATGATGGTGCGCAGAGCACCCAACTTTTGGTCTCAGCGCAGCGGCACATTTGATTTTACGGTGCAAGACACGACGGCGCTGTCGCAGATCCGGGGAGAAATGGCAGGCGGCGGCTATCGGTATGTGGACCTGGGCGACTGGGAACGCAAATTGCGCCTCTACCGTGGATTGGTGGATGAGTACGAAGCGCTGGAGAATCCGCCGACCGACACACTCCTGGACCTTTATGAGAAGGTTGGGGGGCTTTACTATGCGGTAAGCCAATACCGGAATGCATTGGACTGGTCTTACAAGCTCCTGGAGCTGGCCAAAAGCGCAGGCGAAAAGCGTTTCCAGGCCATAGCCCTGAACAATATCGGGCGGGTGTACTCCGCCTTGGGCGATAACCAGCGGGCGCTGGAGTATCTCGAGGCGGCGTTGGCGATCCTGCGGGAGGTGGGCGACCGGGCGGGGGAAGGGACGACGCTGAACAATATCGCGGGGGTGTACTCCGCCTTGGGCGATAAACAGCGGGCGCTGGCGCAGTACGAGGCGGCGTTGGCGATCCGGCGGGAGGTGGGCGACCGGGCGGGGGAAGGGGCGACGCTGAACAATATCGCGGGGGTGTACGCCGCCTTGGGCGATAACCGGCGGGCGCTGGCGCAGTACGAGGCGGCGTTGGCGATCCTGCGGGAGGTGGGCGACCGGGCGGGGGAAGGGACGACGCTGAACAATATCGGGCTGGTGTACCGCACTTTGGGAGATAACCAGCGGGCGTTAGAGTATTACGAGGCGGCGTTGGCGATCCGGCGGGAGGTGGGTGACCGGGCGGGGGAAGGGACGACGCTGAACAATATCGCGGCGGTGTACTCCGCCTTGGGCGATAAACAGCGGGCGCTGGCGCAGTACGAGGCGGCGTTGGCGATCCGGCGGGAGGTGGGCGACCGGGCGGGGGAAGGGGCGACGCTGAACAATATCGGGCTGGTGTACGCCGCCTTGGGCGATAAACAGCGGGCGCTGGCGCAGTACGAGGCGGCGTTGGCGATCCGGCGGGAGGTGGGCGACCGGGCGGGGGAAGGGGCGACGCTGAACAATATCGGGCTGGTGTACGCCGCCTTGGGCGATAAACAGCGGGCGCTGGCGCAGTACGAGGCGGCGTTGGCGATCCGGCGGGAGGTGGGCGACCGGAGCGGCGAAAGCGTCACGCTATACAATATGGCAATGATTTACCGCGAGCGGGGCGCGTACCGCGAGGCGATTGCGGCATTGGAACGGGTGGTCGCCCTGGATGAGGCCGTCCAACACCCCGATTTGGAAAGCGACCGGGCGATGTTGTCCCGTGTGCGGGCGGAGGCTGCCGCAACCGCCGACAACGCATTGGGGAACGAATGAACGAATTGCAAATCTCTGGAACGGCGTTCGCTATAAACGCTTCCGGCGGATCACAATCCGCCGGTGTTGCGTTAGCGCGGGATTGCGATTCCGCGCCAGCCCCTTCAATGAACACGGACAAACGAATGGGCACGCCGCCCATTCGTTGATTCGTTTGTCATCCGTGGTCATCCGTGGTCATCCCCCCGCCATCATGTGGACCACGCGCACATCCGCGTTGTCCGGCACCGGCGTCGTGTCGTAGGCGTCGTGGCGCACCACCGTCCCGTTGATGACGACGATGATTTGCGGGAACGTGTAGTTCATCGCCGTCAGCACGTCGCGGACGGTCATCCCGTCATACCAGGGGAGCGTGTGGTGTTTGTTGACGGTAATCATTGTTAGCCATCAGCGGTCAGCTTTCAGCTATCAGCGTTAGCCTTCGGCTACGAGCAGCTTTCTGGCTGACGGCTGATAGCTGATGGCTGAGAGCTAGAGATGCTTTTCGACGACGGCCACCACGTCGGGATAGTCAATGCCGAGGGCGCGGAGCTTTTCTACCGTCGGGACGCCGTTTTTCGTCCAGCCGCGGCGGGCATAGACGGCGTCGGTGAGTCGCTCGTACTGCTCGGTGCGGTAAGCGCGGTGGGCGGCCATTTTTTCCTGGAGCGTCATCTTTTCGGGATCGAGGCCCAGCCACTCGCGGAGTTGTTTGTCGTAGCGCTCCTGACGGGAGAGGTACTCGGCCTCCGTCACCGGCCCCATCGAGCGGTAGGGCGTCGCGTCGTGCGCGCGCAGGCCCTTGCCCAGGCGGATGTTGAACACGCGCTGGAAGTTGTACACGCGCTCGGACATGGCGATCAGGTCGTCCGGTGTCACCTCGCGGCCGGTCACGCCGCTGAAAATGTCCACGTAGTTCTGCACGTGCCCCATGATCTTCGCCGGTTCGGGGGTGTGGGCGTTCTCCGGCGGGATCACGTCGTTCCACAGCAGCTTGCAGAAACCGCACAGCCCAAACCACGTCCGCCACATGGGGAAGTAGTGCAGCGCCTCGGCCTTGTCCTCGAAGGTCGGCAGTTGGTGGTTCACTTGATCCATGAAGATCAGCCACGCTTCGTCGTGCTGCGGACCTTTGTTCGTCAGCCCGTAGCCGCCCTGCTGCGCCAGTGACTCTTTGGGGATGTACTCCGAGTATTCCAGCCCCTTCGCTTCCATGCCGATGTCGTTCACGAACTGCGGATCGGCGCCGAAGTGCTCGACGAAATATGCCTTCATCCGCCGGATCCCCTGCCCGAAGATGAGGCCGAACCCTTCGCCGCGCGCCATCTGGTGCAGCACTTCGAGCGCGGCCCCGGCGTTGCCGGGGCGCAGGTCGAGGCCGCCGGTCTTCTCCAGATCGAGCACGCCGGCCTCGAAGCACTCCATCACGAACGCCATCGCCGTGCCGAAGGAGATCGTGTCAATGCCGTAGGCATCGCAGTAAAAGTTGATTTCCAGGATCGCGTCCGGGTCGAAGATGCCGCAGTTGCTTCCCACGCCCGCGACGGTCTCGTACTCCGGCCCGTCTACCATCACGCACTGGCCTTTGTAGGGGCCGGTGCGCACTTTGTGGTGCTCGGCAGTGTGCGCGCAGGCCATCGTGCAGCCGTACCAGCAACCGTCGGGCAGCCCCTGGGTAAAGCGTGCCTCCCACACGTCGCCGTTGATCTTGGGCGTTTCGGGGTGCGAGCCGTAGCGGAAGTTGTGGACGGGCAGCAGGTCGTAGTCGTCCATAATCTGCACCAGATACGCCGTGCCGCGATGGCGCATGCGATTTTGGGCATCGTCGTAGGTGGCGATCTCCTTGCGGATGCGCGCCCCCGCCTCGATGAGCCGGTCGAGGTCGGCGGGGTGGTTCTCGTCGCCTTTGAACGGCGCGGTGCGCACCACCAGCGCCTTGATGTGCTTGTCGCGGAAGACGGTGCCGATGCCGCCGCGCCCGGCCTGCTTGAAGCGTAACGCCTTGCGCTTGCGGTCGTACAGGCTGAAGTTGAGGCAGCCCATCCGCGCATGCTCCGAGCCACGCCCGGCGGTGACGAATGACACGAACGGCTTATCCTCATCGTTCGGCGCGAAGTGCTCCAACAGCCACGGCCCTAGCTCGTGCGTATCGGTGGGGCAATCCTTCGGCGCGGCGAGCAAGCGCACCACGCCCGCCGGCCCGTCAATGTAGACAATCACATCCGTGTAATCCGCGCCATCGGTGGTCCCATCCGTGGTTGCCTTGCCCTGCACTTCGATGGCGTCCCATCCGGCGAACTTGAGGTACGGCCCGAAATGCCCGCCGACGTTGCTATCAATGACGATGTCCGTGAGCGGCGAAATCGTCGTGACGATGGACTTGCCGGAGCCGGGGTACTGCGTGATTCCCCCGCACGGCCCCGGGGCGATGACGATCTCGTTCTCCGGCGAATCCCAGCGCGTGTCATCGCGCACGCCGTGCCACAGCAGCCACAGGTCGAAGCCGCGCCCGCCGATGAATTTGGCCTTCGTCTCCTCCGTCACCGGTTTGGCGGCGATCGTGCCGTCTCCTACATTGACATACAGCGTCTGTCCCGCGTAGCCGCGTTCAAGCACCGGTGGAGTATAAGCAAACTCACTCAAAACGCGCAATGTATCTTTCGCCATCATTCCCTCCCGCAAAAAAGCGTTTTTGTATGGAGACGTAGGGATTTCAAATCTTACTCCTTACTCCTTACTCCTTACTCCCTACTCCGGACTCCGGTCTATTGCCTTCATCCCTGATTTGTACTATATTGGAGCGTGGAGGATTTGACAATGTCAGAACGTCATCATATTGCACGCGAGATTTCCCCACCCGCGCGCATCGCCCGGACTGCAATTCTGGGGCTGGCTTTTCTGGTGCGCATCGTTGCATTGGACGCGCAGGGCCTCTGGCGCGACGAGGTGGATCAATGGCGCTTTGCGCTGTTGCCGTGGCGCGAGATGCTGCAGAACTTCACCCGTCCGGGGTGGAACGGGCCACTCTATTCGCCGCTGCTGCGGCTATGGATTGCGTTGACAGGCGATTCCGTCTTTGCGATGCGCTATTTTTCGCTGTTGTGGGGCGTATTGAGCGTGGCGTTGCTGTATGTGTTGATAAAGCGGCTGCTCGATGAACGCACGGCAGCGTGGAGCGCGCTGCTGATGGCGCTGTCGCCGTATATGGTGTGGTACGCGCAGGAAATCAAGATGTACACGTGGACGCCGATGCTGGTGCTGTTGGCGCTCTATGCGCTGGATCGCGCCTGTACCGGCCCGGGTTGGCATGGGTGGGCCACGGCGTTGATTGCGACTTCACTCGCCTTCTACAGTCACCTGCTGGCGGCGCTGCTTATCCCGGTGGAGGTGCTGTGGTTCTGGCTGCACCCGCGGCGGCACCGTCGGGCGTGGGAAGGCGGTGTGCTCACGCTGGCGCTGCTCACGTTGCCCTATCTGCCGCTGTTGCGTTGGATCGCGCCGCTGTTGCTGATCGAGCGTGAAACCGGTTTCCCGGCTTACTCGCTGGGGCAGATGACAACGACGCTGTTTAGCGGATGGACGCTAGGCATCTCGCAGGGGCTGACCGGCGGGCCGTTGCCGCTCTACATTGCGGCGTTTTTGGGGGCAATGGCGTTGGTGGGAGTGGCAGCCCTGGCGTTTCGCAAGCGGTTTGTCGAAATGACGCAATTATGGCTGTGGATGCTCGTTCCGCTGTTGCTGCTGTGGCTGGTCTCACTGCGTAGCCCACTCTTCACCGATCGCTATCTCATCTGGACGGCGCCGGCCTTCTACGCGCTGGCGGGCGCAGGGCTGGCGACGATTCACAATTTCCGGCGCTGGTCCATCGTGATTTTGCTGCTCAACGTGGTGTTTCTCAACGGCGTCGGCCTGTATCGGCAGGCGACCATCCCCATCAAGCCGCAATTTGAAGCGGCCACGCACTACATCGAAGCGCACCGTGCTCCTGATGAACTGCTGCTATTTCAAATCCCCTACAACCATTATGTGGTGGGGTACTATGCCACAAAGCCGCTGGACCCGTGGGCCGAGGCGCCGTTCTCCAACTGGAAGCTCCCCGACGGCAGTTACCAGGTGGATATGGCGTATGTGGCCGGGGAGATGACGAAGCTGACGGCCGGTTATAACGGCGTGTGGCTGGTGTACTCCGAAGTGGCGCTCTGGGACGAGCGAGAATTGGTCAAGGCGTGGCTTGACAGTCATGCGCGGTTGGTTGAACAGCAGTCTTACACGGGCGTAACTGTGTATTACTATCGGCGATGAGTTTGGTCAGCAGATTGAGCAGATGAGCCGAAAATCTGCTTCATCTGCTCAATCTGCTGATGAAAGACTTATGTTCTCACGGGATACACAATACCTGTCCCACGTGGATGAGGTGCAGGTTGTAGATGCGGTTGGCGCGACCGATGTTCCACAAATCGGCGTTGTAGCGCAGGCCGATGGCGGTGAGCGTCTCGCGCGGCTGGACGGTGTGCCACGCGCGGCAACCTGTAGCCGGGGTAGGGATAGGCGCGGGCGTCAGCTGTGGGGTAAACTGCCGGGCGGCTGTGGGGCCGGGCGGCACATTGCCCCAGGGAGCGTAAGGAATCGCCAGGTGATTGCTGGCGTGAATCAGACGCGGGTTGACCGTGGGGTTGCATGCCGCAATCGCGTAAGGGTCGGTCGCATAGGCGCGCGCGATGGCGTAGAGGGTTTCCCCGCGCTGGACGATGTGGTATCCCTGGATATTGACGCAGTTGTAACCCGATGACGGTGGGCTTGCCGGCGGCTGAGCCGTCGGAAGGGGCGGCGGCGTTGTCGGCGTGGGGGTGGGGGGAACAGGCGTGGCGGTAGGCCCTTCACCTCCGGCGGAAATAATGGTCAGCGTGCTGTTTTGCAGAGTGCTTAAGAGACCCTCGCCGTTGGCATTTGACAAGAAGACGTCTTCCAGCATAACGATTGAAGTGCCGCTGGCTTTGGCGCGGAAAGTGATCCGCGCGAGTGCGCCGCTGCCGCTGACGGGGGGATGGGGGGAACCCTGTTGCACCTCGTAGGTGATCATACCATCTACAGCCTTATTGGTTGGCACATAATCAGGGCTTAGCAGGTCACCGGCGGCGATTTGAGTCTCCGGCGCATCAGGATCGGCGTCCACAACTTCCAGCAAATCGGGATCAAACGTGATGTACAAATTGGCGCTGGAGAGATTGGTGATATTTTCGACCTGCACCGTCAGTTCGATGGTTTGTCCGACCTGGAGGGTAGCCTCTGCGGGAACGATTTTAACCGTCGGAGCATTTTGTGCATGCGCTGCATAGGCCAGCATGCTCAGGGTAATCAGTGACAGGAACACACTTGTCCACAAAACACGCTGTCTTAGTTTCCCCATCGGTTTACTCCTTTCAACTTTTACGCTCATGGCTCTCTGTGTGTGCAGATAAAAATACCATATCCATATTATATCCGGTTTTGCGGAATGGGTAACTCGACATTCCAATAGGGTAGGGCTTTATCATTCCCGTTGCTATAATTTCAACGTTTAATTTTGGTAAGAGTGATGATTGACACTCCGCTAAAACCATGTTATTATTTTGAAGTAAGAAAGAGTTTATTGCTTTTGCCGGTTTCCCAAGAGACATCGGTGCTACCACACACCGTGCAAGCACGAAAATCCGTCAACGGACATTGAATGGATTTTTCTTTTCAGTCCGTTTCACGTTGACATTCTTGAAGGAGGTCCTATGTCCCTTTTCAAGCGTCGAGATACGACCGAGACAATACCGCCTACACCTGCGCCTGCGCCGGTAGCGCAGCCAAAAGTGGAGAAGAAGGAGGAACCCCCCGATCCGATGTTCCGTCCGCTTGAGCCGGAACCGCCGGGGACGCCCCGGCAACGCGGTTTCATTTCGGATCGTGATGCGGCGTTGCTGCGCATGCAATTGCAAATTGCCGATAACCTGCGCCAGAAATTCCTGGCCCCCAGTATTCCGTTGGATTTGCCACTGGAGCGCACGCCAGAACTGGAAAAGTTGGCCCTTGAAAAGCTCCAACAGCTCATCGGCAGCAGCAACTTCAGACTGCCGCCGACGATCTCGCAGGAGGAATTCATCGCCAATGTGTTAAACGAGGCTTTTGGCTATGGCCCGATTCAGCCTCTCGTTGACCGCACCGACATCACCGAAATCATGGTGAACGGTCCTTACATCATCTTTGTTGAGAAGAACGGCCGCGTGCGTGAGACGGGGTTCAAGTTTCTGGACGATGACCACGTGGAACGCATCATCAAGCGCATTGTCTTGCCGTTGGGACGTACCGTTTCGGTGGATCACCCGTTGATTGACGCGCGTCTGCCCGACGGCTCGCGCGTGAACGCCGTCATCCGCCCATGCGCCATTGACGGGCCGAATATCACCATCCGCAAGTTCTCCAAAGAAAAGCTCACCATGAACGACTTGCTCCGCTTTGGATCGCTTAACGAGGACATGGCGCGCTTTTTGGAGGCCGCGGTGGTATCACGGCGCAACATCATCGTCTCCGGCGGTACCGGCTCCGGCAAAACGACGCTGATCAACATCCTCTCCGGCTTCATCCCTGAACACGAACGCACCGTAACCATCGAGGATGCCGCCGAGTTGCAGTTGCGGCAGCGCAACGTGGTGCGTCTGGAGACCAAAAAGCCCAATCCCCTCAGCCCCACCGAAGTGACCATCCGCCAGTGCGTCGTCAACGCGCTGCGGATGCGCCCGGAGCGTATCGTGGTCGGTGAGTGCCGCAGCGGCGAGGCGCTGGATATGTTGCAAGCGATGAACACCGGCCACGACGGTAGCATGACGACGATCCACGCGAACTCGCCCCGCGACTGTATCTCGCGTCTGGAAACGCTGGTGTTGATGGCCGGCGTGGACCTGCCGCTTACGTCTGTGCGCAAGCAGATTGCCTCGGCCATTCACATGATCGTGCAGGCGGCGCGGTTGCGCGATGGCAGCCGCAAGGTCACGAACATCACCGAAATCATCGGGATGGAAGGGGAAACTGTCATCATGCAGGATATTTACAAGTTTTTCGATGAAGGGGATGGCCCGGACGGCAAGGTGATGGGCTACCACGGGCCGACGGGCGTGCGCCCGGAGTGCGACAGCGTCTTCAAGCAATACGGCTTCAACCTGCCGCCTTCGATGTTTATGAAGAAGAGCGCGGTTTAATGCCGGTTGTTTTGACGTTCCCACGTTTGCATCTGCAAGCGTGGGAACGTTTTTTTATGCCTCGAACTTGCGGATTTGGACCTGCGAATCGAACTCTGAAAGCTCGCCGGTCACGGTGAACAGGATGCGCTCGCAGATGTTCGACACACGGTCGGCGGCGCGTTCCAGATTGTGCGCGGCCCACAGCAGATGGTTGGCCTGCTCGATGGTGCGGGGATCGGCCAGGATGTAGGTGATCAGCTCACGGTATACCTGATTGTACAGATGGTCCACTTCATCATCGGCGGCGGGGATTGCGCGCGCTGCCTCGACATCCTGCTGCACAAAGGCGTCGAGGGAACGCCGTAGCATGCTCATTGCTTTTTCGGCCATCAAGGGGATGTCAATGAGGGGCTTGAGCAAGGGTTTTTCGCCGATGAGCAGGTTGATCTTGGCGATGCCCTTCGCGTAGTCGGCAATGCGTTCCAGTTCGGTGGCGATTTCGAGGATGGCGGCAAGCGTGCGCAGGTCGCGGGCGACCGGTTGGTGCAGGGCAATCAGCGCCAATGTCTGGCTTTCGATGGCGTAGCGCTTGGCGTTGATCTCGACATCGTGTTCGATGAGCCGCTGCGCGCCGGCCAGATCGCGCTTTTTGAGCTGTTCAATGGCCGTCATCATGGCCTCTTCGACCATACTCCCCATCACCAGGACTTGATCCTGGAGTTGTTGCAATTCGCGTTCAAAAGTTTTTCTCGGACTTGACATAGTTCACCTCGCTAATTTCGCCACAAACTCAAACGCTTGTGTGGGCTTTCCCCCTGCGCCGGGTTACATTGGACGATGCTTAGTTGCATGATCGCACAGAGTCACAACTAAGTCAAATGGGCTGTGGCGGAATTCCTCTAAACTCTCCTACCCGAACCTACCGGTAATGTAATCCTCCGTGATTTTGTTCTCCGGGTTTGTGAACAGCTTTTTAGTCGGGCCGTACTCGATGAGGATACCCGCGCGGTCGCGCTCATCGAGTGAGAAGAACGCCGTATAATCCGATACCCGCGCGGCCTGCTGCATGTTGTGCGTCACCACGATAATCGTGTATTCCTTCGCCAGTTCCTTCATCAACTCTTCGATGCGCAGCGTGGCGATCGGATCCAGCGCCGAAGCCGGTTCGTCCATCAGGATAATGTCGGGTTTGACGGCAATCGCACGGGCGATGCACAATCGCTGCTGTTGCCCGCCGGAAAGTGATAACCCGCTCTGATGGAGCTTGTCTTTCACTTCATCCCACAGCGCCGCCTGATGCAACGCCTCGAAGACCAGCTCATCCATGTTGCCCTTGTAACCGTTGATGCGCGCTCCCCAGGCCACATTCTCATAGATGCTTTTGGGGAAGGGGTTGGGCTTCTGGAACACCATACCGATGTGCCGCCGCACTTCGACCGGATCAATGTCGGGATCGTAGATATTGACCGCATTGTAAAGGATTTCGCCCTCGGTGCGCGCGGCCGGCACCAGTTCGTTCATGCGATTGAAGGCGCGCAGCATGGTGCTTTTGCCACAGCCCGAAGGTCCGATCAGCGCCGTGATTTTTTGTCGTGGGATTTGTAGATTGACGTTCTTGACCGCGAGAAAGTTCCCATAATAAACGCGCAAATTGCGCGCTTCGATGGCATAATGCCCGTTGATGATTTGCGGGGAGTCGCTACCCGCTGTTTGAATCCGCATGGCCATTAATCTAACCTCCGACTCAACCGATTGCGCAGAATGATCGCGGTCGCGTTTAGCGACAACAACAACATTACCAGCACGATGATAGCAGCAGCAGCGATGTTTCTGAAAACATCCTGAGGCCGCGAGGTCCACTGGTAGATTTGAATGGGCAGGGTTGTAAATTTGGAGAACAGTCCGTTGGGGTCCTGGTTGATGAAGGTGGACGCGCCGATGACGACCAGGGGTGCGGTCTCACCCATGGCCCGCGAGATGGCGAGGATCGTGCCGGTGAGGATGCCGGGCATAGCGTTGGGCAACACGTGGTGCCACACCGTTTGCCAGCGCGTGGCGCCTAACCCGAAGCTGGCCTGGCGCAGCGAGTTGGGGACGGCGCGAATGGCTTCCTGCGCGTTGATGATAACCATCGGCAAAATCAGCAATCCCAACGTGAGGCCCGCCGAGAGGATGGTGCGCCCGTTCGCCGTGGTGGGGTCGGTGTAGCCGAACAAAGCGCCGCTGGTCAGTGGCTCAAGCGCGCGCACCAGGATCGCCAGCCCCAAAATGCCGTAGATGATCGAAGGAACTCCGGCCAGGTTGTTGATGTTGGTGCGAATGATGCGGTTGATGGCATTATCTCCGGCGTACTCTTCCAGGTAAATCGCGCCACCCACGCCGATGGGGAAAGCGAATAGGATGGCGATGCCTACCGTCCACAGAGAACCCAGGATCGCCGTGCGCACGCCGGCCTGTTCCGCTTTAGCCGATTGCGGGTTGCGCAGGAAGTCTTTGTTCAGCCAGCTTTTGAATTGCAGTTTTGCATCAGGGTAATCACGCGCGGCCTCGGCTTTGATGGCGGCGCTGTGCAGAAGCGAATCTTTCAAAGACCATTGCTGCACCACGCGCGGCTGCACCACCCGCTCCATCACCAGGTTGTAGATGTCCAACTGACTGCGCTCGGAAAAAGGCTTTTCACTTTCCAGGCGACGGAACAATCCGGCAGAGATATTTTCCTTCAGGATGCGCGTCAACTCTTCTTCGGACAAATCTTCCAGCGCGACGCCGTTCACCGCGAGGGTCCCGGGGTCTACTTTGTTCTCGATCGCCACGTATCCAAAAGCCCCATCGGCGATGTTGAACAGCAAAGTTGCCAGCGCCACGATCCCTACAAGGGTCGCAAGGCGGAAAATGCCCAACCAGAATTTGCCGACGCGATGGCGTCGCTTCAGGTTAGGGGTGAACCCTGCGACATCCAGACGGTTGGTGTCCTTGTGACTTATCCGGCTCATTCGTATTCCTCCCGGAAACGTCTGACGATGTTTTGGCTGAGGATATTCAGCCCCAATGTGATGAAGAACAACATCAGGCCGATGGCGAAGATGCTGTTGTAGTCTATGGAATCGTAACTCAGGTCGCCGCCGCTGATGCGCACGATATGGCCCGTCATCGTCTCGGCGGCCTTGAAGGGATTGAAGGTGAACGCCGGCCCGGCGCCCGCAGCAATCGCCACCACCATCGTCTCGCCGATGGCGCGTGATGCCGCGACGATGAACGCCGCTGCCAGGCCGGAGATGGCCGCCGGCACCACGACTCTCAACGCCGTTTCCAGGCGTGTCGCGCCCAGGCCGTAGGCCGCCTGACGCAGGGATTGTGGCACGGCGCTCAGCGCGTCTTCGGCCATTGAGCTGACCAGCGGCAGGATGAGGATGCCGATGACAATGCCGGCCGAGGCAGTATTGTAAATCTCCACATGTTCCACGCCAAAGATAGCGCGCAGTAAGGGCGTCGTAAACATCAGCGCGAAGTAACCGTATACCACCGTGGGGATGGCGGCCAGCACTTCGAGCAGTGGCTTGAGCACGCTGCGCACGCGGGCCGAGGCGTATTCGCTCAAATAGATCGCCACGCACAAGCCGAGCGGCAAGGCGACCACAATCGCAATCAGTGAGGTCATCATTGTTGCATTGACCAAAGCCCAGATACCGAACTTGCCGATTTGCGGATTCCATTCCGTCTTGGTGAAAAACTTTGCCAGCGTAACCCGCTGCGACAGCTCGATTTCGGCTCCGGCGACGTGCGTTTCCGCGGCGGTGTTTTGCTGTCCGCGCGCCACCGTGACCAGATCCCCACGAATTTCGCGCACTTCCATTGCCTCGGCGCCGATGCGGATCGTATCGTTCAACCCGATTGCCATCCCTGTTTCGGTGATCTTGAACGTGGTCTGGGTGGCGTCTATGGCTTCTATGAGGGTTCGGTTGGTACCTTCCCACTGTTGGCGAGTGAAGAAGAGCAGGGATTCTTTGCCCAGCTCATAGACGATGCCCACCGTGACCAGGATCGAAAGCGCCCCGCACAAGAACAGAAATCCCTGGATCAGGGTCTCTGAGATGCGCGGACGTTTACGTAGCGCAGTTCTGTGCGCTGCGATTGTGTCTGGATACACGCCGGTTTTCACTTGACTGACCATAAGCCTCCCTTGAAATCCATGTGAATGTTAGAACATCTCCGTCGGTTGATAGATTTCCGTGCTTGCATGGGGTGCGGTAGCACCGGCATCTCCTCATTTGACTGAAATTCGGCTTTCTTTGAATCGCCTGCGTACCATATCTTTCGAATCATATCATATCAAGATTAAGAGCACTTCAACAGATTGTTAACGTTTGGTTAAATCGGAGCGGAACAACGCACTTGCCAAAATCCGCAAGTTGTGGACAATGGGGGGGAAAAGTCATTCAACAAGGAGTAAGAAAGTATGGCGAAGAAAACAAAGAAAAGCTATCGCGGTCCGCGTCTTTCCGAAGCACAACGCTACCGCCCTGAAGCAAAGGTAGGAGCTGCGGCACCGGTGTCTCAACCGGTTGTGGCTTCGGTGGTACCGGCCGATGCAGATTTAATGGAGGAGTATCGCTACGTGTTGACCGACCTCAAGCGCATTGCGTGGCTGGCCGTGGCGATGCTGGCACTGTTGATTGTGCTGGCGTTTATTATCGTCTAGTCCAGCGTTGCCTTTGTTGAGTCTCAGGTAGTTCTGGTGGTCTGGCCCAACGCCCAGACCAGACCGGCATCCGCAAGGATGGCAAGCCAGAGGTTTTGTGTTTGGAGGAACAGCATCGCGCTCAGCACCCCCAGGCCCACACGGACCAGCAAGTCCCGTCCGCGGTCGGGAAATTGCAGGTCGGTCCAGCGCGCCGGGTTGACAAGTGCCTCGATGACCACCGGCAGCAGGCCGGCCCACGTTCCCAGCCCAATACCCAGGGTCAGGACGAAAGGTTCCCGATAAAAGGCCCAGTGAACCTGATGGTAAATGGCCTCGCGTAGAGCTATGCCCGGGCGGTGTTGAACACCGGTGGTGTGCGTGAGGTGGTCCGCGAGGCGGATAATCGCCCAAAAGCCACAAGCCAACGCGCACACCCAACCGATGTCGCGCACCCAGTTATCCCAACTGCCGGGCGCCATATCGAGCGTCTGACCGTCACTCCAGAAAAACTGTTGCAGCCCCAGGCCGCTGGGGGTCAAAACGCCGCGCCACAAATAGGCCAGTGCCGGGATGCCCACGGCGTACAGCAAGCGCAGGGGGTGGACAAACCACGGCTGATCGAAGAGTGTAGGAGATGGCGATTTCTGCGGAGCCGCCGCGCTCAAGCGCGGCCTCTCCACGACGATCCAGCGGATGGCGCTGGCAAGCATCGCGATGCCCAGGGAGGCAATCACCCACAGCCAGCGTTCGAGCAGGGCAGTTTCGGTGTTCAAGGCTCGATTTCTGAATCGGCTACCTGTGCCGGAACGGTGACGGTGACTTTTGTGCCCTGACCGGGCGCAGATTTAATGACGGTTTTGCCCTTGACCAGGGTAGCGCGTTCGCGCAGGTTGATCATCCCCAGGCTACCACGGCTGGCGTAATTGGCTTCCATTGCCGCGACATCAAAGCCTACGCCATCATCTTCGATTTCGGCGATGACGTTCAAGCTACGCTGATAGAGCCGAATCCACAAGTTCTTGGCTTTGGCATATTTACGGGCATTGGTGGTGGCTTCTTCGGTGATGTAGAAAATCGCCCCTTGTGCCTCTTTGCTGAGCACCCCCTCGGCCTCTTTTTCCAGTTCCAGATGAATGACCGGCAGCGGGTCTGTTTCTGCTATCTTCTGTTTGAGTTGCTGCAAGGCGGCGATGAGTCCTTGCGTCTCCAGGATTAAGGGGCGTAACGTGAAGAGCATTTGGCGGATTTCTTTGGTTGTTTTACGCGCCAGTTCTTCCAACTGCTGGAGTTCTTCGATGGATTTTTCCGGTTCGCGTTTGACGAGCATGCGGATGTAATTGAGACGCATGGCAATCGCAGCGATGGTCTGCGTAGGGCCGTCGTGGAGGTTGCGCGCCAGTTTTTTGCGGGCATCTTCTTCCACCGTCACCAGGCGGTCTTTTTCTTCCATCAAGTTTTGGTAGAGGTTGGCATTTTGCAACGCCATAACGGCCTGATTGCAGATGGCCACCAGCAAGTCCTGGAAGTCCGCCGTGTAAGCATCAGGTTCGGGACTGCCCAGAACCAGAAAGCCGTAACTTTCAAAGCCGGCGCGTAGCGGCACGACAATGGCCTGCCGACAGTCTTGCATGGCCGAGAACTTTCCCAATTCCGGGTCCTCGCGCGGTGCGTTGACGACGATCGGGTCCGCGGCTTCGATGGCTTTGAGCAAGACACCTTCTTGTGCAGGAAGCCGCACACGTTCATCCTGTGTGGGAATTCCCCTGGCCTTCGCCACATAGAGCGTCTGATCCATACCAAAGAGCAAGATCAGGCCAATCTGTTTGATGTCTTTATGGGTATAAAATTCACGCAGGCCGGTGTTGCTGACATCGAGCGCCGCTTCAAGTACTCGCTCGTAGTTGAGGGTCGCGCTCAGGGTGCTGGTCAACTCGAAGATCAGGCGTATTTTTTGATGGGCGGATTCCAGGGCTGATTGGGCTTCACGTTCCTTCTTCTCGCGCTCGGCAATGAGGGTCTGCCTGATGCGCACGCCGGTTTGGCTGACCGCGCTGCCGGCCAGTAACAATATAACGCCGTTGGTGAAGTATGGAAATGCGCGCGCCATCAGTTGAAGGAAAGGCGTCGTCAAAGAAAAGCCGTTTTGATTCCAGACGATAATCCAATAAACCAGAACCACGCTGGCAACGACGATGAGGCCGTACAACCGTGAGAATCGCAGCGCTGCCGTCGTGATCGGGATGAGCGAGAAAAAGAGCAGCGGGCTGGTCGTGCTCCCCGAAGCGGCAATAAATCCCAGGGCCAGCCCGATGTCCTGGATCAAAATGACACTTTGGATGCTTTTGTTCAGGGCATTTTGGAGCAGCACCACCATAGCGATCATGTTGGCGGCGCTCCCTACGACGAGTAAGGCGGTAACCGTGCTGGGAAACTGCGCGGCTTGGAGCGCTGCCTCAATGCCGGCAATGCCTGCCACGGCCAACAGGAAAAGCCAGCGCAGGTTAATGAACAGCCATTCGATCTTGATTTCGGATTCGCTCAGGGCGGTATCGGGCTTGGGCTGCCGGGCAGTGCTTTTGGCGGCTTTGTTTTTTACCGTGGATTTACGTTTCTTGGTTTTCGCGCTCATGTCCCTGCCTATATCGAGAAGCGAATGTGGAGGATGTCCCCGTCTTGCACGATATACTCCTTGCCTTCCAGACGCACCTTGCCGGCCTTGCGTGCCGCAGCCATAGTCCCTTCGGCGATGTGATCCTCGTAGCTGATGACCTCGGCGCGGATGAATCCCCGCGCCAGGTCCGTGTGGATGACGCCCGCGGCTTCTTGTGCATTTGCGCCAACCCTGACATTCCAGGCGCGCACTTCATCTTCCCCTACGGTAAAAAACGATTGCAATCCGACAAGTTTGTAGGATGCCTGAATGACGCGCGATAACGCCAGTTCCTTGATGCCGAATTCTTCCATGAATTCTGCGGCTTCATCCGGCGGAAGCTGCCCGATCTCCATTTCGAGCTTGCCCTGGATGGCGAGCACCGTCGAGTGTTTGTGATTGTAGGTGATGACCTTTTGTGGGTCAAGGGGTTCTTCGCCGGCGTTGAGCAACACCAGGACGGGCTTGAGCGTCAGGAGGCTGTAGCCGTGCAACCCGGCAATCTCTTCGGCGGTCAGATCCAGGTCACGGAGCGGCGTATTGGCGTTCAAAGCCGCATGCAGGCGTTCAAAGAGTGCCTGGCTTTCGAGCAGGGCTTTGCGCTCGTCGCCGCGTGCGCCCTTGTGGAGGCTCTCCTGGATGCGTGCCAGCCGATTCTCGACCGTCACCATATCGGCAAGCAACAGCTCGCCGTCCAGCGTCTCCAGGTCACGCTGCGGGTTGACGCTTCCGGCAATGTGCGGCACGAGTTCATTCTCGAAGGCACGCACCACGTGGACGAAGGCATCCATCGGGGCGATTTTGTTGCGTAGCTCGCCGGTGAGTCCGGTCTTACCCAGGTCTTGATCCAGGCCAGCGATGTCGGTGTAGGTAACTTTGGCGTAGATCGTTTTGCGTGGGTTGTAGATTTTGCTGAGCACATCAACGCGCACATCTGGCACATCAACGACGGCGCTGTATAGTTCCAATCGGCCACTTGCGGTGACGGTGGTGGGGCGGTTGGCCCGCGTGAGAGCGTTGAAGACGGTTGTTTTTCCACTGCCAGGCAATCCGATGATTCCCAGTTCCATAAGTGACTCCTTAGCCTTGTTTAACTCAGTACAAACATTATACCATGACTCGATGTCTTGTACCAATGTAAGAACAGGGCTATCGCATCTGGAAAACTTTGTTCCGTCGCGTTGTCTGTTGTGCCGCTAAAGTGGCATCTTTGACGATTTCAGTTGGATTGCGTCGTTTGTGGCTCGGCCAGGATGCTTTGGACCGTCTTGATCAGCGTTTGAGGACTGAATGGCATGACAAGGTAATGATGCGGGTAGAGCTTGCTGATCATATTAAAATATGTTTCAGGGATCAGGGCCGGGTTCAAAGCGCTGATAATGAGGACAGGCGTGTTGCGCAATTGTTCGTCGTTTTGCATCATCTCGTAGAATTCGCAGCCGTTGATGTCCGGCCGCATAAGATTTTGGATCAGCAGGTCAATGGGTTCCTGGCGCAAAATGGAAAGCGCGGTTTGGGTGTCGCTGGTATACAGGTGTTCGTAGCCTGCTCGTTCCAGAATGAGATGGAGCAGGTTGAGGATATCCGGATCAGTATGTAAACTGAGGATTTTAGTCACTTTGAACACCTATATCGGTAGATTATTCTTAAACCATTTTATAACATTCTCTATCCATATTATACGCCAAATATCAGGAAAGTGGATAGGAGCTTGGTACCGGGGGCTTATCATTCTTGCGACGGTTGAGAAACGCGGATCTGGCGATGCAACGCCAGCGCGGATCTGGCGATCCGCTTGAAGCAACGGGGATTGCGACCCGCTCGAAGCGGTTGAAGTCATTGTAGCGAGCATGATAAAGCCCTATTGGTGCGGCAGGGCCTTATCATTCTTGCTCCGAGGGGAACGCCAGTTCCCCGTTTTTAGCTGATATAGTTGAGCAACGCGGATCTGGCGATGCAACGCGGATCTG
>ENA-UOWE01000627-UOWE01000627.1-activated-sludge-metagenome-genome-assembly--contig:-NODE-627-length-49263-cov-8.137762_pt1 | contig 49263 bp, 38 predicted proteins | sample MGYA00249841_ERZ761562 | MGnify/ENA primary metagenome ERZ761562 (study PRJEB28883, sample SAMN05720200) | activated sludge metagenome | isolation source: Anaerobic digester | place: Japan...
TAATAAACACCCCCGTATATGTGCTGTAATAACAACAATAATGCTGATTAAACAGATTGTAAAGGGAAAAATTATGGGTGATAGGGGTTATGCAAAGGTCTTTATAAGCATAAAAGATTATGACTTATCAAGGTTTTTTGCAACAAGTGGTATGATGCAGGAAAATGATTTTTTACGGATAGCATAGGTCTCAAGCCATATATGAGTGGTGGCTGTACTTATTCGAATACTATGAAAAAGGACGGTTTTTGCCCCTTATTGATGCAGCAATCTTATATAAGACCGTAAGCACCAAAAAACCTGTAGCATAGATACCTATACATATGAGCACCTCAAAGAGGGTCGGGTAATACCTTGGTATCTCATCAAGGGGTGTTGGGATAAACCCGGCTATAACAAGACCTATACCCTTTTCTGCCCATATAGACAATATGGTTAATATACAGGCAAAGACAAGGGGTTTTTCATTTAGTCTGTCGGAGTTTTTAAGGAGTGTTATAAAGGCTATCAATGCACATATCACAGAGCCCCACGCCCAGGGGACAAGAAAACGTTTACCTGTAACCCCTAAGAAAAGGAACCTGAAGTGGTCTGTATGGGCTGGCATGTCACCGTAGAAGACTGTAAATATCTCTACAAGGACAAAGAATATGTGGATAGCCAGGGCATATGCTATGATTACAGACACCTTCTTTATGGCATCTCTTTCCACCTCAAGGCCTGCCCAGCGCTTGGCAATGAGGGAGAGGATAATAAGCAGTGAAGGTCCTGAGGCAAAGGCAGAGGCAAGAAAGCGGGGTGCCAAAAGGGCTGTGTGCCAGAATGACCTTGCAATGAGCCCTGAGTATATAAAGGCTGTAACCGTATGTATACTTATTGCCCATGGGATGGAGATATAGACAAGGGGTCTAATCCATCGGGGCTGTTCCATCTCTTTATCCTCTGCATCGAGAGACCACCAGCCTATTATTATGTTCAGTATGAGATAACCTGTCAGCACCACCATATCCCAGAAAAGAAGAGAGGATGGAGATGGATACAGTATGATATTCAACACCCTTGATGGTGCCCCAAGGTCAACGAATATAAACAGTATTGTCATAATAACAGCAGATATAGCAAGAAACTCTCCTAAGATGGTTATGCCCTTAAATCTCTTATAGTCGTGGATATAGTAAGGAAGGACAACTACTACAGCAGATGCGGCAACACCTACAAAAAATGTAAAGTTTGCTATGTAGAGACCCCATGAAACATCCCTGCCCATCCCGGTGATGCCAAGGCCATGGGCAAGCTGTTTTAGATAGGATAGAAAGCCGACTATTATAAGAACAAAGAGGAATCCTATCCACAACCAGTATCTCGAACCACCTTTTAATGCCTTCTCAATCATACACCCTCAGAAGATATAGAATACCCTTGGCCCTGTGGCAAGATAGGGTCTTCTCTGTATGCTGAACCTCGCCCTTAACACCTTTGAGACCTCTGAATCAGGGTCATTCAAGTCCCCGAAAATCAGTGCCTTTTCAGGGCATATATCCACGCAGGCAGGTATGAGCCCCTGGGAGAGCCTCTCTTCGCAGAAATTGCACTTCTCCACAACCCCTTTCATCCTGTTGGGGTAATCCTTGTTTATGTTCTTTATAAAAGGTCTGGGGTCTCGCCAATTAAAACTCCTGGCACCATACGGGCATGCTGCCATGCAGTATCTGCAACCTATGCACCTATGGTAATCCATCATTACTATCCCGTCTTCCCTTTTCCATGTTGCCTTTGTGGGGCAAACCTTTACGCAGGGCGGGTTATCGCAGTGATTGCACAGACACAAGACCGAGAGATTTTTCAGCATACCCCTATTAAATGGATTTGTCTGGTCGGCAAATACTGACTCGTAGGGTGATGCCCATATCCATCTAAGCCCGTCCTTAGGGTTGTCAAACTCAGGGACATTGTGTATGAGATGGCAGATATCTATACAATCCCTGCAGCCCTCGCGCCTTGCACAGGCACTAAAGCTTATTGCCATAGCCCATGCCTTTGTTGATTTTTTTTCGTCCCTTGCCCTGGACTGGGATATGAGGTTTACAGACTGGTGGGCTGCAATACCAAAGGCCAGCACACCTGCAAATTTTAGAAAATCTCTCCTATTCATTTCTCTGCCTTTATCTCAGGTATATGGTGACAATCCCAGCATCCTGGTTTTATTCCTCCATAATCATGGCAACGGTCACAGAACTCTGCCTTGTTGGAATGACACTTAAGGCATGTCCCTGTGAGGCTTATATTATAGATGCCATTTATGGATACATATCTCTTTATACCGTCTCTAACATAGGCATTTCTCCATCTCTCAAGGACCTCCATATGCCTCTTTCTCATGTATATAGTGCCCTCTACACAGTCTCCCTGATACTGGGGTGTCTTTAATAAAGGGATATAGCCTGTCCTGCCCGTTATTACATTATAGCCAACGGGTGAAAAGAGTATAATGAGAAGGCAAATAAGGCCTATGATTATCTTCACCATAAAACTATTCCTTTTCTTCAGCCTCTCCTTCAGTATTAAGGGGTTCACCCCTTAAGTTTGTCTCCCTTTGTTTTTCCCCTTTCATAATAAGGGCATTACCCACAAGCTCATGGACACCGCAGACCTCAACCCCTGGGACCCAGTATTCAAGAAGCGGTGGTAGTGCAGCCTTGTCTATAGCGCATATACAGGCAAGCATATTAACCCCGTGCTTTTTTCGGACGTAGTCAACGGCATTTGCCCTTGGCAGACCGCCACGGAGCCTCATCTCTATATTCTCATCAGCACCGAGGCCGGCACCACTTCCGCAGCAGAATGTCCTCTCTTTTATGGTGTTTTCCGGCATCTCATAGAAATGTTTACAGGTATTTTTTATAATGAAACGCGGCTCCTCAAAGAGCCCCATACTCCTTGCCGGGTTACAGGAATCGTGGAAAGTTACCCTCCATTTATCATTCCTTGATTTGTCGAGATTGAGGATGTTGTTGTATATAAGGTCTGCTGTAAACTCGCTTATATGGACCATCTTGGTTGATTTTGCATGCTCGAACCTTGTCCCTGTAATGGGTGAAACAGGCACCTCAAGGAAGTCTGCAGGCCCGTTGAATGTATCCATATACTGGTGTATTACCCGCCACATATGGCCGCATTCACCGCCTAAAATCCATTTTACCTTGAGCCTTTTTGCCTCGGCATATATCTTGGCATTGAGCCTCTTTGCAAGCTCCATGGAGTGGAAGAGCCCGAAGTTGCCCCCTTCTGATGCGTATGCACTCCAGGTATAATCAAGGCCTATCTCGTGAAAAAGCATAAGGTAACCAAGGAATGTGAACCAGTGAGGGCTTGCAAAATAATCAGCAGAGGGCGCCACAAAAAGGATCTCAGCCCCTTTTCTGTTTATGGGTGCCTCTATTTTTATGCCTGTGAGGTCTTTTATCTCGTCTATGGCAAAATCAAAGGTCTCTTTAAAGGCGTGGGGTGGCACTCCTAAGTGGTTTCCTGTTCTAAAACAGTTGGATGCCGGCTCTACAACCCACTGGATGTTACATCCCACAAGGTTTAATAGCTCCCTCCCTATCATGGTAATCTCACAGGTGTCTATACCATAGGGGCAGTAGACCGAACATCTCCTGCACTCTGTGCATTGATAGAAATAGTAGAACCACTCTTTGAGGACTTCTACGGTTAAATCCCTGGCCCCGGCAAGCCTGCCCAGGAGCCTGCCCTGGAGGGTAAAATATCTCCTGTAGACAGAGCGCAGAAGCTCTGCCCTTAAAACCGGCATATTCTTCGGATCCCCAGAGCCAATAAAGAAATGACACTTGTCGGCACAGGCACCGCAACGCACGCATATATCCATAAAGAGCCTAAAGGAGCGGTTCTTTTTCAAGAGGTCTGCCATACCCTTTAGTATTATCTCCTGCCAGTTATCAGGTAACCTCCAATCTATATCCGACGGCTGCCACTCCCTTGGATTTGGCAGCTCGAGATACTGCTGGTGTTTCAGGGGTGCACCATAGCAATATCTCCCCTTTTTGAATTCCACCTCAGGGGTCATCCAGTCCCCTCTTTTAGGTGTAAGCTCAATATCTTTTATTATCTCTTCTGGTTTATCCATATCACCAATCCATAAAATCGTGCCACTTATCAAAATCTGCTATTGTCTTAACCTTATATCCTCACCCTCCAGGGGTATCCCTGCCTCTTTCAGGGCATCTTTAAACTCCTCCTCCCATTCTTCATATGTATGTTCCTTTACTGGATAGCCCCATGGGTTTATGTGTCTTTTCATTCTGCTGTCATTTTTTAGGTTTCTTGTGGGGCTCAAAAATATTCCTGCCATATGCATGAGTTTACTGTGAGGTATATACATGAACAAAACACTTACAAGGCCAAGATGGACATAGAACATGGCGCCCAAGCCCTCGTGGACAAGGGGTTTGAGGTATATAAGCCCCATGATAAATGCCTTTGCATCGAGGATATCCACCCTATATATATGCCTCATAAGGATACCGGATAGTATTATGCTGCCCAGGAGAAAAAGTATAAAATAATCAGCAGGGAGGGATATGTATCTTATCCTCGACCTGAACCTCCTGAGAATGAGATATAAAACAGACAGGGATACAATGACATTGCTGATATAGACACCCGGGATTGTGGTCTCGAGGATACCGTCCATATTCTGAAGGGTTATAACCCAGTAGGGGACAGGCTCCAAAAACAGGCGGAGGTGTCTCAAGACAATAATAAAAAGAAACCAGTGGAATAATAATGCCCCTGCCCACAGGAGTTTATCGCTGCTGTAAATAACCCTACTTTTGTCTTTATAGAGTGAGGCCCTGTCGTTTCTGAAGAGGGAGCGAAAAACAATGGTCTCACCTATGACCCTTAATAAAACCCCCATGCCTGTAGTGGGGCTCTCTATCTTGCTGTGACTGATCCATGGAAGGGATTTCTGCTGACCGCAGACAGTTGTTATATGAAAGGGCACAGGTGATGCTGCCCACCTTATTATCCTTGCTATAAAACCTACAATAGCCAATGTAAAGCATATATACGGCAAGACAATGCCGAAAAATATTTGAAGGTTATAGAACTTTACGCCCGTATAGATAACAGCGACAATAGCTGCAATGGCGAAAAAAGGTAGGGCTATCTTCATTATCCCCTTCTTCTTTTTAAGATATGAGGATTCATTGTTGCCCCATATCCATGTTGCCTTATCTCATCCATCCTTATGCGGCTTATATCCTCACGGCAACCCATATACACATCGAATGCAACAAGGGCTGTCTCCTCTATCCTATCATAAAGGTCGTTTAACTCTTGGATAATGACATTGTTGGTAGTATCTATGCCAATTAAGTCTTTCAATACCTTTTTTAGCATAAAAACAAAGGACACGGCCTTTGATGGAGGGATATCCTGGACAGCCATGACCCTTATAATCCTGTCAATGGCATAGGCAAGGGTTTCTGCACTACCTCCATTGAGAAGCCCATCGTATATATGTCCTATCCCTTCATTGACTATATATCCCACAGGGTTTAAAAACCTGTCCTTTTCTGTTTTATAAAAAACTGCTGCATCAGGGGGATACGTATCCATAATCATGTCAGACCATGCATTTAGTATTTCAGACCTTTTTTCTACAAGTATGTCTTTTAAACCCATTTTACCTATCTATTATCTCCACTCCCATTCTATAAAAGGTTTTTTTATATCCACCATGGCATTGACGATAAGCTCCACAAGGCCGCCGTATAAGATATTACACCTTTCAAACACATTGTAGAAGGCAAACAGATCCCTTATCTGACCCTTACAGTTGGAACAGGGGGCACATACATACTTTTTTGTATCCACCGAGATAACATCCTGGAATACCTCAAGGATCTGCTTTAATTTTATCCTTCCTGACACCACGCTTCGCCAGTCCGGAAAATTCATGGATTGCATGATAGCAAATCCACTGCCACCACCGCAACAGTAATTATCCACGCCGTGGGGTTCCATCTCCCTGAACTGGGGGCAGATTTTTCTGAGTATCTGCCTCTGGGGCTCCACAATACCCATAAGCCTCACCATGTTGCACGGGTCATGGAGCGTAACAGGAAAGTTGTTTCTCGAGGGGTCGAGTTTAATCCTGTCGTTTAGAACAATATCTGCCAGGATGGGCAGTGCACTCTCCCTCGGGATATTTAGCTCCCCTGTGAGGACCCTGTCTGCCACGACAATCATGGCCTTATGGGCATGCCCGCATTCACCTACATTTATCTTTTTTACCTTCAGTGCCCTTGCTATCTCGGCATGGCGTCTGGCAATCCTGGCAAGCTGGATGTCATCATACCAGACGCCGTAGTTTACTGCATCGTAGCCTGCAAGGTCACTGGAGAGCGTCCAGTCAATATGAGCTGCGTCGAAGATGATGGCAAAGGCCATGGTATTTTCTGGCCAGGATATAAATTCCCCTGCATTGTGTATAAGAAGTATATCTGCACCCTCTTTATCCACGGGGATCTTTATCTTTTTACCCGTCTTTTCCTCTATCTCCTCTTCCATAAACTCTATGATATTGGCAAGGGCCTTAGGCGTAATCCCTGTGGATGAGCCTGTCTTGAGCTGCTGCATGGTGCCTGATTCATGGAGTTCCTTAGGGGCAATCCCCATCTCCTGACTGAATATCTTTCTTATCTCGTGGCTGATAAGCCCGTTATCCACACCGAGGGGACATACCTGGGCACACTTTCTGCATAAGGTGCAGCGGTAGGCAAGTTCACCGAGCCTTGCCACAAGCTGCCAGTTGAGCTCTATGTCACTGCCTGTGAGTTTTAAAAGCGCAGGATGTTTCTTTTTTATGTATTTATTGATTATACGACGGAGTATCTCAGGCCTGTAGGTAGGTCTGTATATCTCCTTTCTACCTGATGCTATATAGGCAGGGCATGCATCATTGCAGAGCTGGCACTTAACGCAGTATTCAAGGGAGTGATAGAGGGGCTGAAGAAAAGTCCAGTTGTTCTCCGGGGACAAAAGTTTCTCAAGACCTGATAGAAACCTTCTTACAAATGTCTCTTCCTCTTCCTTTGTGGTAGGTTTTGGTATGCCTATGGCAATAACACCATCAAGGGATGCCTCGTATCGCATTTTCTGATCATCTGTCAATTTCTTTATTAAAGGTTCGTTTGCCGGGTCATCATAAGGATAAGGAAGGGGTATGAGGTCTTCTGGTTCTATATTTACAAGCACGTCTATATCCTTACTCAGGTCAAATATATCCATTTATTGTTCTCTCCAAGATTTTCCTGTGATTATATGGGGTCCTGACCAGTTTATCCTGTTTTCAAATTGCCCTGCAATTCTCTTTTCCATATCCCCGCCTCTTATGTTGGGTTTATCATCCCACCTTATCAAGAAAAATGCAAAAAAACGGGTTATATAATGAAGGGAGCGGGTAAAGGGAAGATATATGAGAAATAGATCAAACAATATTATGTGCACCATTGTTGCTGTTTCAACACCTATAAAATTAAAGGTTAAAAGACCCACCCAGAACTCTCTGTATTCCTCCAGTTTTGGGTCAACATAATACCAAGAGTAAAGACCGCTCAAAAAAACTATCAGGGTAAAAATATACGTTAAAAACTGTAGTGGTGAGGCATAGGTCTTTAAATTTTTATCAATGACCCTGTTTATGAGGATTATGATACTCCCTATTGCCCCCAATATGAAGCTTAATACACCTGTAAAAAGTATTGCATAGTATATGATTATTCCTATTATATCCTGCGAGTTATGGGAGATAGATATGCCCGATACCATAAAAAGGGCGCCAAAAAAACAGAGTATATGAAAGGTTATAATGGATATGAAACCTATGTGCCAGGGATATAGACCCAGCCAGTAGAAGAGATTCTGTTTAAGATAGTCATGGAGGGTAAAATAATCTTTTAGAAGCCATAGAAAACCTTTTATATTTCGTATCTTTCTCGGTTTTTCCCACCAGTTGGTATTTTCAAAACATGACCCACCGTAGTGGTAGGCATCTTCATGGATAACAGGATAGAGTTCCCACCGGAGATGTATGGGTAGTTTCAGATATTTAACAATCTTCACCGTATAGGCAACTACGATGAATATGTATGCAAAGTAGGTAAGGATTGCGATAAATATCTCCATAAAATCCACATGGTTCAAGGCATATAAGTGTTGATGCTTCTAAGCCCTATACCCTTGAACCATGTATCCTTCCCCCTTGTTTTATACACACCCTGTGGGTTTTGGTAGCCCTGCGATCTTGCATGCCCCTTTTGCCGGTCCAGATGGAAATAGTTGATATATCTTTTTAAGGTCAAACCCTGTCTGTTTTACAAGCATCCTTATAGGCGGTGCTATCTCGTATTTGAGATAATAATCCCTTAAGTAGTTCACGACCTTCCAGTGCTCATCTGACATGGGGTATGCCTGTTCGAGCTTTGCCAGGTCCTCTGCTATGGCCTGGTTCCATTTTTCAGGCTCCTGGATGAATCCATCCTCATCGATCTCAATCTCTGTGTTGCCCAGCATTATCTTTGCCATCTATAACCTCCTATTTTTTAATGTACTTTTTTGGGTCTTCATCAAACTTTTTTTTGCATGCCTTACAGCAGAAAAAATAATCTTTGCCTTCGTAATTACTCTGTGCCCTCGGCGCTGCCCTTACCGCACCGTAGAGTTTTGCCACCTGAGAACCCACCTCTATCTCTGTATGGCATACAGGACATTGAACTATCTCCCGTTCATCCGGCATTACAATACACCCCCTTTTTTATAACCTGCTGCATATCCATATTACAGTTTTTATACCTTTCTGCAATCTGAACAAAATTTTTTGCCCAATAAGGCACACTTGCAGCATGGATATGCATGTAAGATGCAAACATGTTCTTATACACTATACCATCATGATATCCGTCTATTCCATGACCCCTTAAAACCCTAAAGGCACATGGTAAATCCCTGTCCTTTATCAGCCTTGAATAGTGAAATTCATGGCCTTTTATCTTTACTCCCTTTTTAAAAAACGGGTTTTCTGTGATTACCTCGGCCTCCATATATCCATGTCCCTGAGGTGACCTCTTTATCTCCACAACAGACGGAATAATCTTTGCCATTTCAAAAAACCCTTCATGGGTCTTTATACCGCTGCTCACATACATGAGCCCTGCACACTCACAGTATACAGGCATCCAGCCCTCAATAGCCCTCTTTAGCTCTAACAAAAGAGACCTGTTTTTTGTAATCTCTGACCCGTATAACTCAGGAAATCCCCCTCCTATGTAAAGACCGTGGACATTGGGTAGTGCAGTGTCTTTCATGGAGTCAATATATACAAGTTCAGCACCGTTTTTTTCAAGGGCTTCGAGGTTTTCGTGATAATAGAAACTGAACACCTTATCGTAGAATATCCCCAGCTTTACCCGTGGACTTTTCTTTGTATTTTTGTATGTACCAGATAAGTAGTTATGGGGTTTTTTAACAACAGGGCCTTCTGCAATAGACAGTATCCTGTCCATGTCTATATACCTCTCAAAAAATCGGGCCATATCGTTGATCAAGTCTTCTTTTTCATGGTTCTCCACAAAAGGGATGAGCCCGAGATGTCTTTCTTTGATGTTCAAGGATGAAGATTTGGGCACAACACCTATGATAGGGACATGGCAGTGCCTTTTTATGCTGTCTGTGAGTTTCTTTTCGTGCCTTTGGCCTGAGACATTGTTCAGGATGACCCCTTTTATGTTACTTCCTTGTTCAAACCCCATAAACCCCTGGATTATTGCTGCCACGCTCCTTGTTATACGTAAACAGTTAACCACAAAGATAACAGGCACATCGAGGAGCCTTGCCAGGCCTGCAGGGCTATCTCTTCCATCAGGTTTCACACCATCATAAAAACCCATATTTGCCTCTATGATGGAGATATCTGCATCTTCTGATGCCCTGTAAAAGGTTTTTATGATTACATCCTTTTTCATCATATAGAGGTCGAGATTCCTGCACGGTCTTTTTGAGGCAGCAGTAAGCCATGAGGGGTCTATATAGTCCGGTCCTTTTTTAAAGGCCTGAACCACAAGACCCCTTTTTCTTAAAGCCGCACAGATTCCAGCAGTTATGATGGTCTTACCGCTTCTGCCTGATGGTGCTGCAATCATCATTCGGGCAGGCATATGAGTTCAAACCCCATAAACCATACGAAAAATCAATCTTCTTTCAGTTTAATAAAGGATGCACCGAGATAGATGTACTCTATCTTACCCTCCTTGCTGAGTTCGGCAATGGCCTTATCCACAAGGTGTTTGTCCGCATCTATTGCCCGGGCCACCTCTTTGTTCTTTGCCTTGGATACTGTCTTTAGATAATCTATGATCTTTTGTTTTAATTCAGGGGTTATCTCGTCAGACAAGGTTCTACCTCCTTGGGCTTTTTTTACCACTTAAACTGTGTCGTGGTCCTGTATGTCTCCACTGCATGGGTAAAATCATCTATATGCTGTTCTGTAAAAGGGATATCCGTTAATTTAAAGAATTTCTCCCAACCGATACGCTCTATCCATTCACCCATCCTCTCGTATTTCTTTGCATGGGATGCATATACCTCCACGATCTTTTTTATCACGTTGACTACCTCTGGCCAGCGAGGAGGATTATTTGGTAAGAAAGGCACAACCATTCTTGAGAACATGGGTGGCTTTCTTGCATTTGACACCTTACCACCGGCATAGATGGCCACGCCGTCACCTTCAGGGTCTGCAAGGGGCATGGCAGGACATACAGTAAAACAGTTGGCACAATACATGCATAGGTCCTCACGGACAACAACACTCTTTACATTGGGGTCAGGGTGCCGCCTTATAGCCCCTGTAGGACAGGACTGGATGGTCGTGGGTATCTCGCACTGGGCAAGGACCTTTTCATGGTCTATCTTCGGTGGTCTTCTGTGGACACCCACTATGGCCAGGTCAGAGCAGTGAACAGCACCGCACATATTTATACAGCATGCAACGGCAATTCTCACATAGGCAGGCAGTCTCATACTCGTAAAATAATCATACAGTTCGTCCATTATGGCCTTTACAAGACCCGATGCATCTGTTGCTGCACTGTGACAGTGGATCCATCCCTGGGTGTGGACGATATTCGATATGGCATTGCCCGTTCCTCCCACAGGAAGACCGAGCCTTTTTAATTCCTCTATCAGGGCATCCACATTTGCCTTTTTGTCTGTCATAAACTCGATATTATAACGGCTTGTAAATCTCAAATAGCCGTCACAGTATTTATCGGCAACATCACAGATGTCCCTTATAAAATCTACAGACAGAAGTCTGGGAGAACCTGTCCTTACTGTATAGACCTCATCTCCTGATTCGGAGACATGTCTTAGAACACCCGGCCTTATGGTCTCGTGGTATTTCCACTTTCCATAATTTTTCTTTATCACCGGGGGAAGCATATCCCTGTAATCCGGTGGCCCTATATCTGTCCTTCCCATAATTGCCCTCCTTTGTTTTGTTCTATGTTCAATGTTCTATGTTCAATGTTTTTTATTCAAAACTCAACTTTTAACATTAAACATCAAAAATATACATACGGGTTTGCCCTGGGTTTGTAGACCATCTGAGGTACAGGCGGTATGCCTATCTCTTTTAAGAAATTCTTCAAGCCCACCCTTTCTATGAGTTCTGCAAGCCTCTCTCTGGTGCGACCGTTTTCATCCCAGAAGTCCCATATCTTTCTCAAGAGGTCCTTAATCTCCTCATAGGGCGGCTCTACCTTTATAAAGGGAATAAGTACCCATGACAGGTATGCACCTTTGATGATGGGCGCCTTTCCTCCCACCAGGATTGTGGCACCGCAATCTGTGCCCGGTCTTATTGCCTTTGGCATCTTGTTTATACAGTGCATACAGCGGACACAGTCTTCTGCATTGAGTTTCAGCTCTTTTGTCCTATCATCCCATTCTAAGGCACCTGATGGACACTTGTCCACTACAAGGGTTTTAATTTCAAAGCCATTGTCCACATAATTTCTGATGGCAGTCTGGTCAATCCTCAAGCTATCTCTCCATGTCCCTATGATGGTGAAATCAGCCCTTGCAATGGCTGCCACACAGTCGTTGGGACAGCCGGATGCCTTGATCTTGAACTTATAAGGCCAGCGGGGTCTGTGGATCTCGTCCTGGAATTCCATGGTCAGGTCATACACAAGATTCAAGGTATCGAAATTCGACCACTCGCACCTTGCCTGACCCACACAACCTGTAATGGTTCTTAAGGCAGAACCTGAGCCACCTAAGTCATAACCCTTTTCTGTCAGGGCATCGAAACAGGGCTGGAGGTTCTCTGTTGTTGTACCGAGGAGGATGATATCTCCCGTAGAACCGTGGAAGTTTGTAAGACCGCTGCCGTATTGCTCCCAGGTATCGCAGATTTCTCTCAAGGATTTCGTGTTATAAAACCAACCTGCTGGATGGTTTATTCTCATTGTATGAAACTGGGCAGCGTCCGGGAACTTTTCCGGCTGGTCACAGTATCTACCTATAACACCGCTTCCATATCCTGTAACACCCACAATCCCTCCGTGTTTCCAGTGGGTTACCCTGTCCTTGTACGAGAGTTCCTGGATGCCAAGGAGGTCCTTCGCAGCCTTTTTCTTCTTTGCCGCACGCTTTATCTGGGTTACATAACTTGGCCATGGTCCTTTTTCGAGTTCTTCGAGCAAAGGTGTCTCGTCACTCATAAATCACCCCCTAAATTTTAACTGAATAAAACCTTAAAGAGATAGTAACATATTGTCCAAACTTGTCAATTATTTTTGTAAAAGAATGTGATTTTTTAAAGACTTAAAGACACTTACAAAAACCCCTTAAAGGCTTATCATCTACATCCTATACCTATTCGTTATGGGCATCCTTCTGTCTCTGCCGAATGCCTTGGGTGTAATCTTTATGCCAGGGGGTGCCTGTCGCCTTTTATACTCGTTTATATCCACCATGCGCAGCACCTTTTTCACCGTATCTGCATCAAGGCCCATAGATACTATCTCATCTAATTCTTTGTCCTCTTCTATATATGCCTTTAGTATGGCATCGAGGGTATCATAGGGCGGGAGTGTATCTGAGTCCTTCTGGTTTGGTTTTAGTTCTGCTGTGGGCTCTTTTATAAGGACCCTCTCAGGTATTACAATCCCTCTGGAATTCCTGTAGCAGGCGAGCCCGTATACAAGGGTCTTTGGTACATCCTTTATCACGGCAAACCCGCCTGCCATATCTCCGTATAGGGTTGCATAGCCAACGCTCATCTCTGATTTATTTCCTGTTGTGAGAACAAGCCAGCCGAATTTATTGGAAAGCGCCATAATAATATTTCCCCTTATCCTTGCCTGGATATTCTCCTCGGTGATGTCCTCATCCATGCCTTTAAAATAAGGGTTTAAGGTATCAAGGTATGCACTGAAAATGGAATCGATGGGGATCTCGAGCAATTTTATCTTGAGATTTTTTGAAAGCCCGTAGACATCTTCCCTTGATTCACGGGATGTATAACGAGATGGCATGAATACACCCACAACATTTTCACTGCCTATTGCATCACAGGCAATAACACAGACAAGGGAAGAGTCTATTCCACCGCTTAAGCCAATAACTACAGTCTTAAATCTATTTTTTACTACATAGTCTTTTAGGCCCAGAATAAGGGCATTGTAAATCTCTTCTTCGGGGCCAAGGGGTGTGTAATGGGGTAAATCAACCTTGGGCCTATCCTTTACAGGGATTTTATCTGCAATCTCTATTATCCTGTGAGACCACTGTCTTGCCTTTTTCTGTTGATTATCATAAACTTTTGTGAGGTGTGGTACGGGCATGTCATAAATACATAACTCCTCCTTAAACTGATTTGCCCTTGCAATTACATAACCATCCCTGTCAACCACCATGCTGCCACCATCAAAAACAAGCTCATCCTGTCCGCCTACCAAATTTGTATACACAATGGCTATATTGTTCTCCCTTGCCCGCTCTGTGAGCACTGCCTCCCTTGTCTTAATCTTACCTGCATGATATGGGGAGGCATTAATATTTAAAATCAGGGTTGCAGATGCCATTGCCTGAAGTCGGGTCGGACCCTCTTTAAACCATATGTCTTCACAGATATTTACGCCAAATCTAATGGGTCCATAGGAGAACACAATGGGTTCTCCACCTGATTTGAAATACCTTTTTTCGTCAAACACACCGTAATTGGGTAGCAGTGCCTTGTGATAGATACCCCTGATAGAGCCCCCATACATAACCGCCGCTGCATTGTAAATCCTGTCTTCTTCCTGGTTAATAAACCCGCACACCACAATCATCTCTCCCACATTTTTTGATATACCATTTATAACATCTATATTTTCCTGGACAAAGCGGGGTTTAAGGACTAAGTCCTCAGGGGGATACCCTGTTATGGCAAGCTCAGGAAAGCATACTATATCTGCACCTATGGATTCTGCCTTGAGAATGTAATCGAGTATTTTATCCTTATTGCCCTTTAGGTCACCCACCGTGCAGTTTATCTGACCCATGGCAATCCTTATATTATCTTTCATATCTTGCCCCCAGATTATTACATATTCTGTTAAGCATGTAGTGTTCTTGAATGGGTGTGGCGTGGATTTCTTCTCTTATAAGAGCTGATATTGCGTGGGCTGCTGCCCTTGCACCTGCTACTGTGGTAAAATAGGGGATGTTATAGACAAGGGCTGCCCTTCTTATGTAGTATGATTCCTTAACTGATTTTGCCCCTTTAGGGATATTTATAATCATAGAAATCTCGTTATTTTTAATTTTGTCCACTGCATTGGGTCTACCCTCTGTCATCTTCTTTACAACACGGGCATCAATACCGTTGTCATTTAGGAACTTTGCAGTGCCTTTTGTGGCAACTATATTCAAGCAACACTCCCAGAGTATCTTTATAGCAGGTAGTATGTGGGGTTTATCCTCATCATTTACACTTACAAATACCGTGCCTTTTGTAGGCAGTATATAGCCTGCGCCAATCTGTGATTTTGCAAACGCCCTGCCGAAATCACAGTCTGTGCCCATGACCTCACCTGTAGATTTCATCTCAGGCCCTAATATGGTATCTACACCAGGAAATTTTATAAAAGAAAATACAGCCTCTTTCACAGAGGTATAACCAGGGACAATCTCCTCTCTTATACCCAGGTCTTTTAGCTTTTTTCCTACCATGAGTTTTGCCGCAATCTTTGCAAGGGGTCTGCCAGTAGCCTTGCTAACAAAAGGTATGGTCCTTGATGCCCTGGGGTTTACTTCAAGGATATAAATCTGCCCATCCTTTATTGCATACTGGCAGTTCATAAGCCCTATAACATTTAATTCTTTTGCCAGCATGATGGTCTGTCTCTTTATCTCATCTGTTATGTCTTTTGAAAGGGAATAAGGTGGTATAGAACAGGCAGAATCCCCAGAATGTATGCCTGCCTCCTCTATATGCTCCATAATACCGCCGATGACCACATCATCCCCATCGGCTATGGCATCCACATCTACCTCTGTGGCATTTTCAAGAAACCTGTCTATAAGGATGGGGTGTTCTGGTGACGCCTCGAGTGCCCTTTTCATATATGCTACAAGGCTATCCTCATCGTATACAATCTCCATTGCCCTTCCCCCTAAGACATAGGACGGTCTGACCATAACAGGGTAACCTATGGATTTTGCGATATTTATTGCCTCTTGCCATGTCCTTGCAGTGCCGCTTTCAGGTCTTTTCAGGTTCAGTTTTGTGAGGAGTTCATCGAATCTTTTTCTGTCCTCTGCCCTGTCAATGGAGTCAGGGGATGTCCCGAGTATATTAACCCCTGCCTGTGCCAGGGGCACTGCAAGCTTTAAAGGTGTCTGGCCGCCAAACTGGACTATGATGCCGTATGGTTTTTCCTTCTCCACAATGGATAGGACATCCTCATAAGTAAGCGGCTCAAAATAAAGCCTGTCTGAGGTGTCATAATCCGTTGATACGGTCTCGGGGTTACAGTTTACCATTATGGTCTCAAATCCTTCTTCCTTTAATGCAAATGCAGCGTGGACACAGCAGTAATCAAACTCAATTCCCTGGCCAATTCTATTGGGACCACTACCAAGAATCATCACCTTTTTTCGTTCTGTAGGGTTTGATTCGCACTCTGTGATATTTCTCAAGGAATGATTTTCTTCATCCACTACATAAAAGGGTTTTTCATAGGTGGAATATAGATAAGGGGTATATGCAGGAAATTCTGCAGCGCATGTATCTACGGTCTTATAGACAGGGAAAATACCCGATGCCATCCTTGCCTTTCTTATCTCTTTTTCCTCTGACTGTAAAATCTCTGCAAGGAATCTGTCTGAAAAACCGAGTTCTTTTGCCCTCCTTAAAAGAGATATTTTATCATGGCCAGGATGTTCTCTAAGCCCCTCTTCAAACTCCACAAGCTCTGCAATGTTGTTCAAGAACCATCTGTCTATATTTGTGTATTCATATATCTCATCTATGGACATGCCCTCTCTTATGGCATCCGCTATATACCATACCCTCTCCCAGTTGGGTGTCCTTAATTTTTTTATAATTTCATCAATGTCAGTGGACTTTCTGGCGAGCCCATATTCACCAATCTCAAGGGACCTTATTGCCTTATGGAAAGCCTCTTTGAATGTCCTGCCTATGGCCATGACCTCACCTACAGACTTCATCTGTGTTGTGAGCGTCTGGTCTGCATCAGGGAATTTTTCAAAGGCAAACCTGGGGATCTTCACGACCACATAGTCTATGGTTGGTTCAAAAGAGGCAGGTGTCTTTTTTGTTATGTCGTTGGGTATCTCGTCAAGGGTATAACCAATGGCAAGTTTGGCTGCAATCTTTGCTATGGGAAAGCCTGTGGCCTTACTTGCCAATGCCGAGGATCTTGATACCCTGGGGTTCATCTCTATTACATACATCTTTCCGTTTTGGGGGTTTACAGCAAACTGGATGTTTGACCCGCCGGTATCCACACCTATCTCCCTGATTATCTTTATGGCCGCATCCCTCATTATCTGGTATTCCTTGTCTGTTAATGTCTGGACAGGGGCCACGGTGATGGAATCACCTGTATGGATTCCCATGGGGTCGAGGTTCTCTATGGAACAGATAATTACTACATTGTCCTTTTTATCTCGCATTACCTCGAGTTCAAATTCCTTCCAGCCTATAACAGACTCTTCGATTAAAACCTCATGATAAGGGCTTGCATCGAGGCCGAACTGGACATACCTTTCAAACTCTATCCTGTTGTAGGCAATGTTCCCCCCTGTGCCGCCTAATGTAAAGGAGGGTCTTATTATAAGAGGGAAATCTAAGCGGTCGGCAATCTCTAATGCCTCAGATAATGACCTCGCATATCCACTTTCAGGCACAGAAAGCCCTATCTTTTTCATTGCCTCTTTAAATAGACTTCTGTCTTCTGCCTTTTTAATGGCATCTACATTTGCCCCTATCATCTCCACATTAAATCTCTCAAGATAACCGTCCTCTGCGACCCTTAAAGATACATTTAGGGCAGTCTGACCGCCAAGGGTGGGAAGCAATGCGTCAGGTCTTTCTTTTTCTATAATCCTTTCAACCATATACGGTGTTATGGGTTCGATGTAGGTTACATCAGCCAGTTCAGGGTCTGTCATGATCGTGGCAGGGTTTGAGTTTATAAGTATAACCCTGTAACCCTCTTCTTTTAATGCCTTGCATGCCTGTGTGCCTGAATAGTCGAACTCGCAGGCCTGACCTATGATAATAGGTCCTGACCCTATTATGAGTATGCTCTTTAAGTCTGTTCTTTTCGGCATCTAAAATCCTTTTTTTATTTTCTATGTTTTTCCATCATCTCTATAAACAGTTCATAGAGATAGGCTGCATCATGGGGGCCTGGGGATGCCTCTGGATGATACTGGACTGAAAATATAGGGAGTTTTTTGTGGGCAAGACCCTCCACAGTCCTGTCGTTTAAGTTTATATGGGTAATCTCTGCAATGCCATTGAGACTATCTATATCCACGGCAAAACCGTGGTTTTGAGATGTAATCTCCACCTTTTTTGTCCTCATATCCATAACAGGCTGGTTTGCACCCCTGTGGCCGAATTTCAGTTTATATGTTCTTCCTCCCAGGGCAAGTGCCAGAAGCTGATGTCCCAGACATATACCAAATATGGGTTTTTTGCCAATCAAATGCCTTATATTTTCCACAGCATACTGGACAGGCTCCGGATCCCCTGGTCCATTGGATAAGACAATGCCATCAGGATTCAATCTTAGTACTTCTGTATATGGGGTATGGGCAGGGACAACGGTAATGGCGCATCCCACATTTACAAGATTTCTTAAGATGTTGTATTTTACACCGAAGTCATAGACCACTACATGGAATCTTATCTCATTTTCAGCAGGTTTTTTATAGCCCTGTTCTAATTCCCATAAACCTTCATTCCATTTGTATGGCTTATCGCATGTAACATAATCAACGAGATTAAGACCTTTCATAGATGGATGGGCCTTTGCCTTTCTAACAAGGTTAAAGGGGTCTAAATCAATGGTGGATATCACACCATTTATTGCACCCATTTCCCTTATGTGTTTTGTAAGTGCCCTTGTATCAATACCATAAATACCCACAATCCCCTGTGTTTTCAGATGGTCATCAAGGGTGGTTGTGGCACGCCAGTTGCTAGGATAAAAGCATGCATCTTTTACGATAAACCCTTCCACCCAGGTCTTTCTCGATTCAATATCCTCGATGTTTATGCCATAATTACCCATCTCTGTATATGTCATGGTCACGATCTGACCTTTGTAGGATGGGTCATAGAGTATCTCCTGATAGCCTGTAATGGATGTATTGAAAACAACCTCTCCTGAAACCTCTCCCTCTGCACCGAAAGAATAGCCCTCAAAGACAGTTCCATCAGCTAAAGCAAGTAGTGCCTTTTTTGGTTCGGTCATATCATTTCCTTTAAGATTTTTGGTGTAATAATAAATCAGATTTCCTATGCTTTTGCAAATTTTTTCAATTCTGTCTCATCTCCCATACACCGCATGGACAGACCTCCACACAGAACCCGCAGGCAATACATCTTTCATCATCCACAGTATATTCAAAAGAACCATCACTATGTTCAATCCTTTTAATTGCACCCCAGTGACATGTGGTCTCGCATATGTGGCAATCCCTGCACATACCGCATGAAAGACATTTTTCTGCCTCTTTTGATGGGTCATTCATTTCAATCCTTGAAAAATCGTAATATTCCTTTTTAATACGTTTGTAGGGAATCACTTCCTTTTTTGTAAATGAATATGGTTTTGCCATAAGTCGGTCATGGACATAATCTGCCACAATTTTTCCATGGCCTATTGCATGGGTTACAAGACCAAGACCTGTTACATCTCCTATGGCATATACTTTGGGGTCTGATGTCTGATAGAATTCGTTTACCTTGATCCAGCCGTTTTCTGAGTGGATAAAAGGAGGTATAAAATCAAGAAGCGGCATATCACCTATGGATATAATAACCACATGGGCCTCTATGGATGAACCGTCGCTGAAATACACCCTTCCTTTTATACTATCAAAGCTTTGTATCTTTTTGGGCCAGATGATTTTAACGCCCTTTTTCTGGGCAATCTCAAGTTCCTTTCCAAATGCAGCGGGTTTCTGGATATCAATGGCTACTACCGATTCTGCACCATATGTGTATGCCTCTGATGCCACATCCATACCTACGTTTCCTGCACCGATTACAAGGATCTTTTTACCTGTCAGATCAGGTTTTTTACCTTGATTTATCATCTTTAAAAATTCATAGGCAGTTATGGTGTGTTCAGAGCCTGGAAATTCAAGCCTTCTTGGTTTGTGGGCACCACAGGCAATAATTATGGCATCATTATTTTTGTATATATCTTTGAATAACTCTCCATCCACATATGTATCAAGATGGAGACCAACCCCTATTTCCTTAAAACGATTGAGTTCTTTATAAAGTACATGGATAGACAATCTTTCCTTTGGGATGCACTGGTCTATCTTTCCACCCAGTCTATCCGATGACTCGTATAAATGTGTTTCGTGGCCTTTTAAGGCAAGTTGCCATGCTGCACTCATACCCGCAGGTCCTCCGCCAATGATTGCCACCTTTTTTCCAGTAGGTTTCTGGGGTTTTGGAAGGGTAATCTCCTCCTCTATCTTAACGAGGCTTTTAACATTGATAGGTGCATCATGTCTTGCCCTTGTGCATGCATCCATGCAGAGATTTGGACAGATCTCGCCACAGACCACCTCAGGTATGGGTGAATACATAAGCATCAGTTCAAGTGCCTCATTTATCCTGCCTTCCCTTAAAAGCCTTGCCCTTTTATGGGTAGGGATATGTGTAGGGCAGGCATATGCACAGGGTGGATCGTATTTTTCATTTAACCACACAGGTTTGGAACGTCTTAATTCACCTGTGACTATATAGGGTATTACAGACCATCTCTCATGGTCTATATATTCTGCAAAAATACCACCCCCACCTACCTCCTTCTCCCACTGTCTTTTACGGAACTCTGTAATGGACAGGGAAAAGTGTCTTTTTGCCCTTCTTTCTTCAGGGGTAAAAGGGACAAGTTTTTTCCATTCTCCTGGATTGGCTGTCAGTTCATCATACAGGGTCAAACTATCTATGGCAGACAGAAAGGGTATCATATTTTCTTTTAACCATGTCCAGTCTGATTCAGAGATGTCGAGGAGCCTTACATCCTTTTCGCTAAATCCCTGAATATCACCTCTAAAATATATTATCCCACCTACCATGCCCACACACGGTCTATATCCAAGGACACTATCAGGGTTTCTCGGGTTCACACCGCATACAACAGAAATACCACCTGCCTTGAATTCGGCAAAACTATCCCCTACATCTCTTAGATACCAGGATTGGGGCGGGTCAAATCTGGGATTGTGTTTTGTAAGGGTATCGCATCTCGCGCCACCGCTACCCTGAACATAGAGTATACCCTGCGCAGCGGCATTAAATGCACCATTTCCCACATCGCCAAGGATTGTGATTTTTGCACCGCAGTTTAACCACCCCACATCGTCGGAGGCACAACCATTTATTAAAATCTCTGTTCCAAACATCCCCATGGAGCCGCACCTCTGACCAACAGGACCATGGACCATAATCTTTATAGTCTCCCCTCTTGGCCAGAGTCTTCCACCTATTCCGTGCTGACCATCTGCGTATATCTCTAAATTTCTTGCACCTTCACTGACTGCCTTCTGGATTTGCTCTTCAAGCAATCGTGAGGATATACGCTCTTTTCCTGTATTTCCCTTTATGATAGCGGTTTTTTCATCGAGCCATTCAAGTATACCTATTTGTTCATTTAAAAGCTCCAGTTTTTTAGCATACATAGGCAATACCCAACCTTTCTGCCATATGGGCATCATCACTACCCAAGGCATCCGACATGCCGATGGGTAATTCAGTGCTTCTACCCAGCGGGGCAAATATTTTTTTAAGCTCTACATCACAACTACGGAATACCTCCACAAGTCTCTCTGCCACCTTTTCTGAATCAAGTCTTCTGTAGAGTTTTGGATCCTGTGTTGCAATGCCCCTCGGGCATTTACCTGTATTACAGATATTGCATCTATTCAGCTCATCGCCAAGACAGCCTGCTGTTGCCTGCATGATATATTTACCCACCTGAATAGCAGAGGCGCCGAGCATGATAAGGGCTGCAGTATTTGCAGCAAGATTTCCCTTTTTACCAATGCCACCTCCTGCAATAAGGGGTAGCTCGTTCTGTTTTCCCTGCTTTACCAGTTCAAGATAGCAGTCCCTGATATTGGATGCAATGGGATGACCCATCTTATCAAGGGATACATTATATGCCGCACCAGTGCCCCCGTCTTCACCGTCTATGGCAAGGGCCCCAGCATATGGATTTCTTGCAAGATTATTGAGTACAGCCAGTGCTGTTTTTGTCCCTGATATCTTGGGGTATACAGGCACTCTAAAACCGAATGCCATGGACATGGATTGTATCATCTTTGCCACTGCCTCTTCTATGGAGTATTTTGTCTGATGTGTGGGCGGTGATGCAAGATCCACCCCCTCTGGCACACCCCTTATCTTTGCAATAAGTTTTATTACCTTCTGTGCCATCAAAAGGCCTCCATCACCGGGCTTTGCGCCTTGACCGTATTTTATCTCGATGGCAGCAGGGTCCTCTACCATATAAGGCAGGCTATGGATGATCTCATCCCAGCCGAAATATCCTGAGGCAATTTGAAGTATAAAGTATTTCAGATAACGGGACTTAAGCAGTCTCGATGGAACCCCTCCTTCACCTGTAGCCATAACAACAGGTATACCTTCCACCTCATTTAAGTATGCAACACCCATGGCAAGACCTTCCCACATAGGTGGAGATAAGGCGCCTATAGACATGGAGCCTATAATAACAGGGAAGATTTCCCTAACAGGTGGTATGAAAGTGTCTTTTTTTTCTATCTCTATCCTGCCGCCTGCACTTACAAGAGGTAGGTCATGGGGCTGAAGTAACCTCCCGAGGTAGGTCCTTATCCTGAATTCGTGCCTGCCTGCATCGAGAGCGGGGTCTGTGAGCATGGAGATACGGGTGAACTTTATCCTGTCAAGGGTTGAAGGGTTCGGGTCATTTCTCCTGCCACCCCTTCTATAAGGTTCACCAGATGTGTTTTTAAAGTGAAAGAATCTGTTCTGTGGATTATATACTGGTTCTATTGCCTCGTTGGGACAGACAAGCTGGCACATGGCACAGCCTGTGCAATAGTGTTCCATGTCCTTTATTTGTTCGATGATATGGATGGCCTTAACCCTTACCTTTGGCTGAGGCAACATACCCTCTGATTCAACGGTTCTAATCATTTTCACTGAAGGTTTAATCGCACCTACCGGACAAATGGATGTACACTGACCACATCTTTTACACCTGTCTTCTTTCCATTGGACAATATATGGAAAATCTTTCAGTGTTAACTGGTTGGGTTCAGATTCTAAATTCATTGAATAACACCTGCCGTTCTATTTATGGGATTTTCTCTATACCCCATTATAAAATCTGCCTTTAGTTGATTCCACACCAAGATTTCACCTGCCCCTGGTGGAATTATCACCATATCGTATTTCATGGGGTATACATCTTTTGTTTTGCCTCTTTCACGAATAACCCTATCAATACCGCAGACCTCGGACATAAGGCAGTATTTTCCAGGGATGCCGCCTGCAACGCCGGGTCTCAATTTTTTTGCATCCTGCACCATAAAGCATGTGCCTTCGGGTGTGAAGCCTATGACACAGTTTGGTCCATCAATAGTTAAATATCTCAAAGACCTTTTTAAAAGTATAAGGGCGTCTCTATCCGGTCTATTTTCTATCTCTTGAGATTTTAAAGGGGTAATGATGTCCTTGTAATAAACGAGAGGGATATTAAGCCTTTTTACTGTAAAATGAAGAATGTGGGTAAAAACCTCGCTATCGCTGTTATAACCTGTGTAGCCTATAAAACCTCTGGATTTAAGATAATCCCTTATAGGAACAAAGGCAGTGTTTTCACCGTTTGTCATTGTGGCAAAACCCTGGATGAAAAATGGGTGACATGCATACAGGTTTATAGAGTAGTTTGTATTCTGCCTTCCCTGGGCAAGAACTATCCTTGCCATTAAATCTCCATTTTCGAGGTTAAAGAATTTGCCGAGGGTCAGGGGATCTCCCACCTCTTTTAGTGTTACTATATCAGGATAAAAACTAAACACGATAATGGAATCATCATCCTCTCCCATCTGCCTTAATATTATCCTCGTAAGAAGCAAGAGGGTCTCTTTTTCCGCACTGGATTTTTCTCTATATTCATCAGGATAATCGTATACCCTTGCAAAATAATGCCCTCTTTTGGTAATACCTTTTACAGGCCTTATATGGGGTGACCACTCGTAGAGCAATTTGAAGCCCTGGGCCTTCATATATTCATCCAGCAACATCTTTCCTTTTTCGCTACATATACCGGAAAGGATAGGGTATTCTTTCAAGTCTTCGAATACCCCCCCTAAATCCTTTAAAATGAGCCCCATCCCTGAGCCATCATGCCCTTCTTTCATGGTCTCAAGGGCATAGATATTTTCCATGGGTGATACAAAATTTGCCGATGTGATTGCAGAAAGCCTGCACATATCTTTTCTCCTCTTTATTCTTGCCAAAAGACTATATGCATATTACATGCCACATGTTATTCATGCGCTTTTTAAATAATGTTGAGGTGTCTATTCTATGTGTGGATAGATTAGACACCTTTATATAACACTTAATAATTAGCCTATTGGCAAAGCATTAATTGATATATTGCCTGTTTATCGCAACATATAACGAATTATAATGCCTGCTCACCTTCTTCACCTGTCCTGATTTTAATCACATCAATTACGTCTGAAATAAATATCTTGCCGTCACCGATTTCACCTGTTCTTGCACTTTCAATAATGGTCTTTTTTATCACTGAAAGGTCGCTATCTTTAACCACCATTTCCACTCTGATCTTGGGTATGAGATCCACCTTGTATTTTTCTCCTCGCCATTGTTGAACTATCCCCTTTTGCTTACCGTGACCTGAAACCTCTGAGATCATTAAACCAGAACAGCCAACCTTTTCTAAGGCGTTACGCACGCTATCTAATTTCTCGGGACGTATTATTGCAATTATATGTTTCATAATGTTCCCTCCTTAATTAAAGATGTCTCGCTTGCAGGGACTGTGTTTTCCTTTGGCACATAAGAGTACACCGAATAAATCGGTTTTCTTGTGAGGAATTCTGGATAGGCGCTATTACCATGCTCACCAATATCAAGACCCTCAATCTCCTCTTGAAGGGATACCCTTAAACCCATTACTGCCTTGATTGCCAGCCATGCCATAAGTGCTACCACAAAAGTAAAGGCACCTGATGCAATCACTCCAATAAACTGGGCACCAAGGAGCGTCATGCCTCCTCCAAAAAACAATCCATTGCCTGTTGCTGTTCCTGTAATTTTATCCTGGGCAAACAGACCAACCGCTAAGGTTCCGAAAATTCCATTTACAAGGTGGACTGATAAAGCTCCCACCGGGTCATCAATCTTTGCCTTATCAAAAAAGATAACTGCTAACACCACAAGGATACCGGCTACTGCACCTATAATTAATGAACTGACAACGCTTACAAAGGCACAGGGGGCGGTGATTGCCACAAGACCAGCCAAACAACCATTTAGCGTCATTCCTAAGTCAGGTTTTCCAAGTATAAGCCATGATATTATGGTAGAGCTCAAAACTGCTGCTATTGCCGCTGTGTTTGTTGTTAACACAACATGAGAGATTGCAGCTGGGTCTGCAGCCATTGTTGACCCTGGATTGAAACCGAACCAACCAAGCCATAGAACAAAAACCCCCGTTGTAGCAATGCTAAGGTTGTGGCCAGGTATAGGATTTATTTTGCCATCCTTTCTATATTTTCCAAAGCGGGGTCCAAGAATCAATATCCCTGCTAGGGCAGCCCAACCGCCAACAGAATGGACAACAGTAGAACCAGCAAAATCGAACATACCGAGTTTTGAAAGCCATCCTCCTCCCCATATCCAGTGACCTATAACAGGGTAAATAAAGATCGCCATTATAAAAGTAAATACAATAAATGATTTGTATTTGATTCTTTCAGCCACAGCACCTGAGACGATAGTAGCTGCTGTACCACAAAAAACGAGTTGGAAGAAGAATTTGGCAAAAAGTGGTACGCCTGTCCAGTTTATGGCTGAGTAGACACCTTTATAGGCATCCCCTGTTGCCGGTGAATTATCAGCGCCACTTAAAAAGAAAAGCCCTTCAAGGCCGATAAACGGACTGCCATCTCCAAACATGAGACCCCAGCCAAGAAATAAAAACCCTAAGGATGATATTGCAAAGACAATAAAGTTTTTTGATAAGATATTAACGCAGTTTTTAGAACGGGCAAAACCCGACTCTACCATAGCAAAACCAAGGTTCATAAAGAAAACGAGCATTGCAGTCACCAAAACCCATATAGTGTCTAAAACAACTTTTGAATCCATTTTCGAACCTCCTTTTTTAAATTTTTATTTTAATGTTCTCCCAGCCTGTTGTTATCATTTGAAATACCCATCAGAAATTGTATGTGAATCCCACGCCGTATACGAGGTTGTATTTCACAGGGCCGTTTGGGTTATAGGAGTCTTTAATGTCTGCCGGTGTGGGATATTCCCTCTTTGCATCCGATGACAGGGGAAACCAGTATTGCACTGTAGGCTGTATTAAGAATACCTTTTTAACAGGTATAGTGAGGCCCATCTTTACCATACCATCATGAAAACCCCTGTATTTGCTCCCTGTGTATGTGGCAGTGCTTCTTTCATAGGTCTTCCAGTAGTCACTCTCTCCTATGAAATAGCCAATGCCCGATGCTAAATCTATGGTCATCTCCTTGTATACGGGGAATGAATGGGATAGACCGAGGTTTATGTATGTGCCTTTATAGTTTGTTATATCCCTGTATACGGTAATGGTAGGGTTGGCTATGGTCTTGTAGGACAGGGCAACAAAAACCTCCTCGGTTTCGTCTGCATATTTTGTCCCGTAGTATATGTAACCACCTGTTATGGATAGGTTTTTGATTTCATGCGTATAGCTTAAGGTCAAATCGGTCTCATTCCAGCCTTTTTTAAATTCCTGATTGAATGTAGCTGTCTTGGTGTTTCTCTGGTTGGTATCCATATTACCCCATAAGGTGGCTGAAAAACCTTTCAAAGATACTGTCATCGAGGGCTGGATAACAAGGCCGCTTTTACCTATCTCATAACCCCTGAAGATATACTGGTTATAGGTAGCTAATGCTACAGAGCCGGTTACATCTTTAGCCTGCTCCCCCTGGGATATCTGGGGAAAAAATATTAAGCCAAAAATAAAAAAGACCACCATTAACTTAATTTTTTTCATTAAAGCACCTCCTTAGTTTTTGATAAATATGCCTCTTCTAAATCAAAGACCGTGCCAGACGATAATATTTTGAAAATAAAGGACTTTATTTAAACTATGTGTTTAAAGGATAAAACAAAATTGTAATCTTTTTACAAATATGTTATAAAAATTCAATGATGGAGACATTAAAGAGAAAAAATGAAGAATTGGCAGCCCTGCTCGATGTGAGTATGATACTCAACTCATCCTTTGAGCTGGAAAAAAATCTCTTAAATGCCATGAAAACATTATCTGAACACCTTGATATGCAAAGAGGCACCATAACCCTTTTTGATAGAAAGACAGGCGAACTGAGAATAGCTGTTGCCCACGGACTGACACGGGAGCAGATAGCAAGGGGAAAATACAGGATAGGAGAAGGTATTGTAGGAAGGGTAGTAGAGACAGGCTCACCTATGGTAATCCCTGACCTGGGTAAAGAACCCCTTTTTTTAAACAGGACAAAGGCGAGGATTGAAAAGGATAATGTATCTTTTCTATGTGTACCTATAACAATAAAAGATGAGGTTCTCGGGGTATTGTCAGTGGACAGGATATTCGATAAGATGGTATCGGTAGAAGAGGATCTAAGGGTTTTACAGATTATAGCAACCCTAATCGGTCAGGCCATAAAGATCCATAGTGCTTACGAAACTGAAAGGCAAAAAAAAGAAGAGCTTACAAAAGAACTGAAAAATAGATACAGCCTTCCCAATATTATCTCTGTGTCCGATAAGATGGAGGATGTAATAAAGACATGTCTCAAGGTGGCAAAGAGCAGGGCAAACGTACTTTTGAGGGGAGAAAGTGGCACAGGAAAGGAACTCATCGCAAAGGCACTCCATTATGAAAGCGATAGGTCGAATATGCCATTTGTAGCCTTAAACTGTGCGGCACTACCTGAGACACTCCTTGAGGCAGAATTGTTCGGATATGAAAAGGGCGCATTCACAGGTGCAGTAGGGGCAAAGCCGGGCAGATTTGAGCTTGCAAACAAAGGCACCATATTCCTCGATGAGATAGGGGATATAAATCTCTCCATCCAGGCAAAACTCTTGAGGGTATTACAGGAGCATACCTTTGAACGTCTCGGTGGCACAAAAACTATCCACGTGGATGTGAGGGTTGTGGCAGCCACAAACAGAAACCTCGAAGAAATGGTAAAGGCAGGCAAATTCAGAGAGGATCTTTACTGGCGATTAAACGTTGTACCCATTTTTATCCCTGCTTTAAGGGATAGAAGAGAGGATATTCCGCCATTAATCGAGCATTTTCTCAAGAGGTTCAATAAGGAATACGAAAAGAACATTACCATAAATCCCGATGCCTTAAGGTATCTCATAGAATATGCATGGCCTGGAAATGTAAGGGAACTGGAAAATACCATAGAGAGACTTGTTGTTTTGAATGAATCGGGTATAATAAAGGCCGATGAATTACCTGCCTACATAAAGGATAAAATCTCCATAAAAAATTATACATCAGAAGGTTCATTGATAGTAGAGAAGGAACGCCTTGAAAAAGAAAGGATTATAGAGGCATTAAAAAAGTGCAATTTTAATCAATCAAAAGCAGCAAGGCTCCTTGGGATTACCCAGCGACAGATAGGATATAAGATCCAGAAATACGGGATAACGTCCATTAGTTCTTAGATGTTTTCATGTTTAAATTAAACTTTGATCTTGTTTCTCTTTTTGATAACTGACCGAGTTCTGTGGCTAAAAATTTGCATAATATTGGCATTGATTTGGATATTTTATCGGTTTATATTAAATCCATCCTATGGAAACAAAAACAGTAACATTACTCGATTATGGTGCAGGCAATGTAAGAAGTGTTGCCAATGCCATAGAGCATCTGGGTTTTAAGGTGCATTTTGTCGAATCCCCTTCTGATATAAAAAATGCAGAAAAACTCATATTTCCCGGCGTTGGTTCATTCGGCGAGATGATGAAAACACTAAAAAAAAGAGATTTTATAGAACCCTTAAGGGAATATCTTGGTTCAGGCAGGCCATATTTAGGCATATGTCTTGGCTTACAGGCACTTTTTGAGGAAAGCGAAGAATCGCCCGATGTTCCAGGTATTGGTTTTTTAAAAGGCAGGGTAAGAAGATTAAAAACAGATTTATCCATACCCCATATAGGCTGGAACAATATAAAACCGAAAAAACCATCTATTTTATTCGATTCATTAAAAGGCGATGAGCATCTATATTTTGTCCATTCCTATGTGGTTGAACCATCTGACAAATCTGTAATTCTCACTAAAACTGACTATGGAGAAGAATTCGTAAGCTCAATACAGGTTGGAAATGTGATTGCAACCCAGTTTCATCCTGAAAAAAGCGGTGAAGTGGGACTCAGGATGTTGAAGAATTTTCTTTTAAATAACAGAAGACCATATTTACCTCTAAGGGTTTATAAAAAGACTAAGCTGGCCAGACGGATTGTAGCCTGCATGGATGTAAGAGAGGATGATAGAGGAGAACTCGTTGTTACAAAAGGTGACCAGTATGATGTGAGGGATACAAAAACAAAAGAGGTGAGAAACCTTGGAAAACCTTCAAAACTTGCGGAAAAATACTATAATGAAGGTGCTGATGAGATTGCCTTTTTAAACATCACAGGCTACAGGAACTTTCCCCTTCTTAATCAACCCATGCTCCATGTATTAAAAGAGACATCCAAGCACGTATTTGTCCCTCTGACCATCGGAGGTGGTATTTCATCCTATACTGATAAAGACGGAAGGTCTTATTCTGGCCTTGAGGTGGCATCCATGTATTTTAGATCCGGTGCAGATAAGATCTCCATAGGCACAGATGCTGTTATTATAGCAGAGCAGTTTTTATACTACGGTATCAGGGGTAAGTCATCTATAGAAGAAATATCAAAAGTCTATGGAAACCAGGCGGTTGTAATATCCATTGACCCAAAAAGAAGATACGTTGCCTCCCCTTATACGGTAAGGCATCATGTAATCCCCACAGAGATACCAGGGCCTGATGGTGAGAGATACTGCTGGTTCCAGTGCACAATAAAAGGGGGGAGAGAGGCAAGGGACATAGATGCTATAACCCTTGCAAGGATATGCGAAGAACTCGGTGCAGGAGAGATACTCCTTAATTCCATAGATAGAGACGGGACGAATCTTGGTTTTGATCTGGAGCTCATAAGGGCAGTATCAGACAACGTAGGAATCCCTGTCATTGCCTCAAGCGGTGCAGGGGGACCAGATCATTTTCTTGAGGTCTTTACAGATACTAATGCTGAGGCAGCCCTTGCTGCTGGCATATTACACAGGGGACAAACAACAATCAAAGAAATTAAGGAATACTTAAAAGGTAATATACCTGTTAGGCTCACATAGATTCTACATTTTTGTCGTTTACTACAAAATTGTAATAAAAATCAGATACTAATTATGAAAATCTTTTAAAAAAACATGGCATCTAATTTGCTGGTTATCTTTTTATGGGAAGTACAGCGAAGATAATATTTTTGAATCCAAAATCCCCTGTTGCGGATTCTGATAACCCGGATAAAAAAACAAAACAACCTGTTAATAAAGAAACTTTTCTTGAAGAACTCTCCACAATCTTTTCCAAAGCACAGACCATGACAAAAAAAGTAGAGGAAGAGTGGGAACTTAATCACAATTCACCGATAATAAGAGATGACATCCATGTGGTGCATTTTTACCTGAAATCAATGCAAAAATTGCTGGAAGGTATATTGAAATAGGTCGTTTTAGAAATCAGCCCAGTCTGTGGCACAACAATTGCTCAAATAAAGATGGAATATTTTTACAGACAAGTGAGAGATTATGGATGTGGTTATAATAAAAAACGCCCCGAATGAAGGACCAGGAAACCTGGTTTCTTTTTTTGCTATTAAGGGGTTCGAATATAAAATTATTGAGGCATATACATCTAACACGATAACTATTCCAGCAGATTGTAGTTTTGTTGTTGTTCTTGGCGGTCCCATGGGTGTATATGAAATGGAGAGTTTCCCTTTTCTTAAGTCAGTTGCCCGCGCTATTGAAAATTCCCTTGCCAGCAATATTAAGATACTTGGCATCTGCCTCGGTGCACAGCTTTTAGCCCATGTCCTCGGTTCTAAGGTCTATCCCGGTATTACCCAGGAGATAGGCTGGTGCAATATAGAATTAACAGAGACAGGTGTAAAAGACCCCTGTTTTAAAAACTTTAAAAATAAAACAAGTATATGTAAAGTCTTTCAATGGCACGGGGATACATTTGATCTGCCCAAGGATGCTTCTTTGCTTGCTTCTTCTACTGATTTTACCCAACAGGTTTTCAGATATAATGAATCTTATGGATTGCAGTTTCATCCAGAGATAACACCAAGCATGATAAAAGACTGGTGTAAGGATATAAAAGATTTGAGAGAAATACTAATCGAAACAGAAACTTATTTTTTAGATTACTGGCATAGAGCCTGGTTGTTTTATAGCACCTTTTTTGTTGAAAACGCTGAAGATAAGGAGGATTCATTATGGAAAGACCAAGAGACAAAAACGATGTAATGAAGCTGGTAAAGGAAAAGGATGTAAGGTTTATACGGTTCTGGTTCTGCGATATCTTAGGGCAATTAAAGAGCTTTGCCATTCATGTTGATGAACTTGAGGCAGCATTCGATGAGGGTATGGGATTTGACGGTTCATCGATAAAGGGTTTTGCAAGGATTGATGAGAGTGATATGGTTGCCATACCTGACCCCAAGACATTCACACTCATACCCTGGAGGCCAAAGGAAAAGGCAACGGCAAAGATGTTCTGCGATATATATGAACCCGATGGAAGTCCCTATAAGGGCGACCCCCGTTATGCACTAAAAAAGGCCTTAGAAAAGATGAAGGCTATGGGTTATACAAATTTCTATCTTGGGCCTGAACTGGAATTTTTCTATTTCAAATCGGATAATGCCACAGATATCCTTGACCTGGGTGGTTATTTTGACTATCCCACAGACGCTGCAGAGGACTTAAGAAGGGATACCATACTTGCCCTTGAGGAGATGGGTATAAGCGTTGAATACTCCCATCATGAGGTAGCCCCTTCTCAGCACGAGATCGATTTGAGATATGCCGATGCCCTTGAGATGGCAGATACGGTTATGACATACAGGGTCACTGTTAAAGAGATTGCGAAAAAATATGGTGTATACGCAACGTTTATGCCCAAACCTATATTTGGCGAAAATGGAAGCGGGATGCATACACACCAATCCCTTTTCAAGGATGGTAAAAACGCCTTTTTTGACCCCAATGATAAATATCACCTCTCAGAAGATGCAAAGGCATATACTGCCGGGCTTTTAACATACATAAGGGAGATAACCCTTGTGCTAAATCAATGGGTGAATTCTTATAAGAGGCTGGTTCCAGGCTATGAGGCACCGGTTTATATCTGCTGGGCAAGGAGAAATCGCTCTGCCTTAGTGAGGGTGCCCATGTATAAACCCGGCAAGGAAAAGGCCACAAGGATTGAACTGCGTTCCCCTGATCCTGCATGCAATCCATATCTTGCCTTTTCTGCCATGCTCCATGCAGGCCTAAAGGGCATTGAAAAAAAATATAAACTTGTAGAGCCCACAGAGATCGATGTCTATCATCTTCCACCTGAAACAAGACATGGTATGGGAATAGGCGAGTTGCCCGGCAGTCTCATAGAGGCAATCGAGCTTGCGGAAAAAAGTGAAATTTTAAGGGATGCCTTAGGTGAACATATATTCAATGAGCTTATCCAGAGCAAAAAGGTGGAATGGGATGACTATAGAATCAGAATCCAGCCTTACGAACTCGAAAAGTATCTGCCCATCCTATAGCTAAAATGCTACAGACAGGACTTTTGTGTAATTCCTAAAGGTCCTGTCTGTCTATTATGAAAAAGAGCAATGTATTTTGAACTGTCTCTTGAAAAAACACGCAAATAGGCATAGACTTATTCTCCATTGAGATGTGCGGGATATTCGGGATATATAGCCACAAAGATGCAGCAAATATAACCTATCTGGGACTCTATGCACTTCAGCACAGGGGTCAGGAGAGTGCTGGCATTGCATGCCTCGATGGTGATTCAGCACACTTCCATAAACAGATGGGGCTTGTATCCGATGTATTTACGGCAGATGTGTTGAAAATATTGCAGGGTAATTGTGCCATAGGCCATGTAAGGTACTCCACAACGGGTTCAAGTGATCTGAAGAATTCCCAGCCCATTGTAGTTGAATATATGAAGGGATACCTTGCCCTTGTTCATAACGGTAACCTGACCAATGCCCGTATTGTAAGGGATGAATTAAGGGACTCAGGCTCTATATTCCAGACCACAACAGATACAGAGGTCATTGTCCATCTCATGGCAAGGTCAAGAGAGAAAACCACCATAGATCGGCTGATTGCGGCCCTGCATATTGTTGAAGGCTCATACTCTTTGATTCTTCTTACCCAGAACGAGTTGATTGCAGCAAGGGACCCATACGGGATAAGGCCCCTGTGTCTTGGAAGGTTAAGGGATTCGTATGTGATATCCAGTGAAAGCTGCGCCTTTGACCTCATAGAGGCAGAATTTTTAAGGGAGATAGAGCCCGGTGAGGTGCTGGTGATTAGTGAAAGGGGTTTGCAGAGCCTTTTTCCTTTTAAAAGGATGACGAGAAAACACTGTATTTTTGAATATATCTATTTTGCAAGACCGGATAGCTTCATGTTTGGAAGGACGGTTTACACAATAAGAAAGGCATTCGGCAGAGAGCTTGCAAAAAGAGATTCAATAGATGCCGATATGGTAATACCCATCCCTGATTCAGGCATTGGGGCTGCCATAGGCTACTCCCAGGCATCAGGCATACCCTTTGAGCTCGGTCTGATAAGAAATCACTATGTAGGCAGGACATTCATAGAGCCCGAACCATCCATCAGACACTTTGGTGTAAAGCTAAAACACAATGCCATCCATGACCTGGTAAAAGGAAAAAGGCTTGTTGTGATTGACGATTCAATTGTGAGGGCCACCACATCAAGAAAGATTATATCCATGCTCAGATATTACGGGGCAAAGGAGATACATTTCAGGGTGAGTTCACCCCCTACAAAATATCCCTGTTTCTACGGCATAGATACCCCCACGAGAAAACAGCTCATTGCCTCTTCCCATACTGTTGATGAGATTAAATCGTATATGAAGTGCGACTCTTTAAGATACCTCACCGTGGAAGATATGAAAAATGCCATAGAAGGCGATTACACCTTCTGCGATGCCTGCTTTACCGGTGATTACTTCATCCCCTTTCCAAAGTCAATGGATATGGAGCAGATGGAACTGTTTTCAAATGATTACTGATTTATTCCACAGTAACGCTCTTGGCAAGGTTTCTTGGCTGGTCTACATCTGTCCCCAGCAGGTTTGCTATATTATATGCCAGTAGTTGTAGCGGCACCGCAGATAAAAGGGGCTGCAACTCATATATGGTGCTGGGTATGACAAGGATAGAATCTGCCCTACCTGACATCTCATGGTCATAGATGTCTGTAATAAGCATTACCTTTCCCCTCCTTGCAAAGACCTCTTCTATGTTACTGCAAGTCTTCTGGTATGTCCTGTCATGGGGAGACAAAACAACAACAGGGAGGTTCTCATCTATCAAGGCAATAGGGCCGTGCTTCATCTCACCGGCAGCATATGCCTCTGCATGGATATATGATATCTCCTTTAGTTTGAGTGCGCCTTCCATCATGGAGGGGTAGTTTATCCCCCTGCCTAGATAAAGGAAGTTTTTGTATGTCATAAAACGCCTTGCCATCTCCTCTATCTTTTGGGCATCATTGAGTATAGACTGTATCTTATGGGGTATCTTTTTGAGCTCGACTATCTTTTCTCTTACATTCTCTTTATCCAATACGCCGAGGAGCCTGCCCATATGGAGCATGAGCATAAACAGCACAGTTATCTGGGTTGTAAATGCCTTTGTCGATGCAACGCCTATCTCAGGCCCTGCATGGGTAAATATTACACCGTCAGATTCCCTTGATAGGGTGCTGCCGAGGACATTGCAGATAGATAGTGTATATACACCATTCTTTTTCCCTTCTTTCATGGCTGCTATAGTATCTGCTGTCTCCCCGGACTGGGATACAAGGATGAGCATATCATGTCTGCCCATTATGGGCTCTCTATATCGAAATTCCGATGCTATATCTGTCTCAACAGGTATCCTCAAGGATGACTCAAAGATATATTTTCCTATAAGGCATGCATGGTAAGATGTGCCGCAGGCTACCATCCAGATTTTTTTAATATCTTTCATATCAGGGAGCTTTAATTCATCGAGGTCCACCTCTGCCTTTTCTTCCCTTACCCTACCTATAAGGGTCTCTGTTATGGCCCTGGGCTGCTCATATATCTCTTTTAGCATAAAGTGTTTAAAACCGCCCTTCTGTGCCATAGCCCCTGTCCAGTTTACAGTGTGGACCTTTCGATTAATCTCATTGCCATCTATATCCATTATCCTGAAACCACCGTCTTTGAATACCACTATGTCATTATCCTCAAGAAATATGATTTTGTTGGTCATGTCAATAATGGCAGGGGCATCACTGGCAAAGACGGATTCACCATCAACTACACCTACTATAAGAGGGCTTTCTTTTTTCACAGCAATCATTATCCTTTCCTTTTGCCTCATTATTCCCAGGGCATAAGAGCCCTCAAGTCCTCTTATTGCAAGCCTTACTGCATCGATAAAGCCCTCTCCTTTTTCAATATAGCTGTTTATGAGATGGGGTATCACCTCAGTATCTGTATCTGATGTAAACCTGTGCCCCTGTTTTTTTAATTGTTCCTTAATCTCCATATAGTTCTCTATTATGCCATTGTGGACGACAACCACATCCCCTGCCCTGTGGGGATGGGCATTTCGCTCTGAAGGGATGCCGTGGGTAGCCCATCTTGTATGGGCAAGCCCCATTGTCCCCTTTATCTTGTTCTCAGAGGCGGCCTTTCTTAAGTCGTCAACCTTACCCTTTCGCCTTATTATCTCTATGGATTTGTCGTGCCATATGGCAATGCCAGCAGAGTCATAACCCCTGTATTCGAGCTTTTTCAGGGCATCAATCAGGATACTGAATGCCTCGTTTCTACCCTGATAACCCACTATACCGCACATAATACCTCCTCTTTTTAACCTATTGCACTCTGGATAACTTCAGCTATCTGCTTGCAGTATGTCTCTGTTACATCATAGCTGGGGCCTTCTACCATGACACGACACATATTCTGTGTGCCAGAGTATCGCACAAGGACCCTGCCCTTATCCCTTAGCTCATTCTCCACATATTTGATAATATCTACAACAGCAGGTAATGTATTTATTTCTGGTTTACTTTTAACAGGGACATTTATAATCTTCTGGGGGTATATCTCCATGAGTTTTGCAAGCTCAGACAAAGGTTTACCTGTCCTGAGCATGACTGAAATAAGTTGCATGGCAGTTACTATACCATCCCCGGTTGTATGATGGTCTAAAAAAATCATATGGCCAGACTGCTCTCCCCCGATGACTGCACCGAGTCTCAGCATATCCTCAAGGACATATCTATCTCCTACCTTTGAGGCATGGCATCTTAAACCATATCTTTTACATGCAATAGCAAGGCCAAGGTTACTCATTACAGTGCTGACAACAAGGTCATTTTTTAGTTTTCCCTCTTCCTTTAATGCCTTGGCACATATAATTAAGATCTGGTCCCCGGTAAGTTCATCCCCCTTTTCATCAACAGCAATGAGCCTGTCACCATCACCGTCAAAGGCAAGACCGATGCTTGCACCTGTTTCAACAACCCTTCTTCTCAAGTCGTATGTATGCTGTGACCCACAGTTTTCATTTATGTTTAATCCATTGGGGTTGTTATGGATAACCTCCACATCTGCACCGAGCTCAAAAAAGACAATAGGGGCTACCTTATATGTCGCACCGTTTGCTGTATCTATAACTATCTTTAAATCCTCCATGATTAAGTCCCTGGGGAATGTATTTTTGAGAAAGACTATATACCTCCCCAGGACATCGTCAAGCCTGTATGCCCTTCCCATATCATGGGCAGGGGGGACTTTATCTGGGAGATTACCGTTTAATATGAGTTCCTCTATGGTTTCTTCCTGTTCATCAGAGAGTTTAAAACCATTTCCAGAGAATATCTTTATCCCATTATCCTGATATGGGTTATGGGATGCAGATATGACAATCCCGGCATCGGAGCGCATACTATGGGTTATAAAGGCAATGCCGGGCGTGGGCAGGACTCCAACAAGATAAGATATACCACCCATTGAAGTAATCCCTGCCTCAAGGGAGCTCTCAAGCATATAACCTGAAATCCTCGTGTCCTTGCCTATTATTATCCTCGGTTTACTGTGGTCTTTCTTTAAAAGATATGTAATTGCCTGACCTACTGAGAATGCTATATGGGAGTTCATGGGATAGCGATTTGCCTCTCCCCTTATCCCGTCTGTTCCAAATAATTTGCCCATAAAATTATCTCCTGATTTTAAATATTGCTAAAATAGTTTTAGACTTGGTAAAACCCCTGATACCTTCTTGCAGATCCTCTCTACAACAATATCAAGCCACATTGTCCCCACACAGGAGACTTCCTCCGGGAGGTCCTTGATAAAGTCTATATAAGATTTATCGTGCCCTTTTCTGTGTTTTTCCATCCCCTCAAGGAATGTATCCCTTTCTTTTATACCCTCTCTTAGTGCCCTGTCTTCTGTGAATACAGCCTCAAATCTCTCAAAATTATTATAAAACTCTGGCCTTGTATTTTTCGTGTTTTCAGCGAGGTCTTTTAATCTCTTTATCCTCTCTTTTTTTGCCAGCAATAACTTATCGAGCAGGCCTTCATACAATAGGTGACCAAATTCAAGGTCTTTGAGGAACACTTGCCTCACATGGATATACCACTCCTCAAGGGCAATAAGGTTCGCAATATATAAAATATTATTTCTCAGTATCCTCACGAAAGAAGGGTATGCATGGGGATGTATGTCTATAACAGCATTAGGCAGAGATTTACATATTATCATCTTGTTTTCTTCTAAATAGTCCTTCCTGATTATTGAGCCGGCAGCCACCACATTGCCGAATCCAATCCTTACAGGGCCCACAATACCGCCCTGACCGCCCAAGAAGATGCGGGGTTTGTTGAGCATAACGCCCCTCGGGACATCCCCTATAAGGGAGGCAGTTGCCTTGTCTCCATCAGGGGTAAAATTAAAATGTATATAAGAGCTACCTACCTCACTGTGGTTGCGTCTACTTGTCCCGCCTGCCATAAAACAGTCACAGAAATTAATGAGGCTGCCGAGTGTCACAAAGGGGAATAATATGGTCTGTTTTAATCCAACGCAGTGGGCACCCCCTGCCTCCTCTTCCAGGATGCAGCCTTCACGGACATGGGCACCAAGGCCCATATTTGATTTTTCAAGAAAGATAGACTTACAGAAGTATCCACCCTTTAGTTCAACACCCGCCCCTAACTGACAGTTATCTATGGTTACAGGCGCCTCATATCCGAGTCTTACACCCGATGATATGACAGTCTTTTCCCCGTATATCCTGCAGCCAGGATATATCTTTACGTTGTTCCCTGAGATATTATTGATATCTACCTCATCCCCCACATGGATGGTCATAGGATTTGGGATGTCTACACCTTTTTCCATGAGTTTTTCTATCTTTTCATAATCTTTTGAAGTAAACCCCACTTCCCCCTCCTAAAAAAACCTTAAATATATGGGATCACATATAAGGTAATGAGTTGCCGTAAAATTTTTATAAGAAACCTAACACTTTCAAGGTGTTATGTCAATGTTTTAATGAAAGGTTGTCAAATATAAATTTTTGCTTGCATTTTATGAATCATATTAATATTATGAGGCTATAAGGTTATAAAGAGATTATGCGATAATATATTATGAGGGTTAAAAAATATGATAGAGAACCTTGAAAGCCTCTACAAAAGCCTCATGGAAAACCTTGTCCATGACCTGGCCAAAGACCTGTACTCAGCTACTTCAAGGGACAAATTTGAATCAGTAGTGTTAAGTGTAAGGCAGACCCTGGCAAAAAGGTGGATACAGACCCAGCAGATGTATTACAACATAGATGCAAAAAGGGTATACTACTTATCCCTGGAGTTTCTCCTGGGCAGGCTCTTGAGGAATTATATCCTCAATCTCAACATGGCCAATGAATACAGTCAGGCAGTAGACATCCTCGGGATAACCTTTGAAGAGGCATTAGAACATGAATGGGATGCCGGGCTTGGTAATGGCGGGCTCGGCAGGCTTGCTGCATGTTTCCTTGATTCCCTTGCCACCTTACAGTATCCTGGATACGGATACGGCATAAGATATGAATATGGCATATTTATCCAGAAGATAAGGGATGGTTATCAGGTAGAGGCACCGGACAGCTGGCTTAGATACGGAAACCCCTGGGAGTTTCCAAGGCCTGAGCTGCTATATCATGTGAAGTTTTACGGCAAGGTAAAGACCATACAGGGGTCAAACGGTAAATACAGGATGGACTGGACTGACACAGAGGATGTGATGGCCATGGCATATGACTATCCTGTCCCGGGTTTCAGAAACAACACTGTCAATACCTTACGTCTATGGGCAGCCAAGGCAACAAGGGAGTTCAACCTGGATTATTTTAACAGCGGCGACTATATAAAGGCAGTAGAGGACAAATCGAGCAGTGAAAACATATCAAAGGTCCTATACCCCAATGACCAGTCCACAGCAGGTAAAGAACTGAGGCTGAAACAACAGTATTTCTTTGTAAGCGCCACATTAAGGGATATATTAAGGAGATACAAAAAGACCCACAGGACATACAGGAAATTCCCTGAAAAGGTGGCAGTGCAGCTCAATGACACACATCCATCCATTGCCATAGCAGAGCTTATGAGGATCCTTGTGGATGAGGAGAACCTCCCATGGGATACTGCATGGAATATAACAACAAATACATTTGCCTATACAAACCATACGGTCCTGCCTGAGGCACTTGAGACCTGGCCTGTCAATCTCTTTGCATGGCTTTTGCCCCGTCACCTCCAGATTATTCAGGAGATAGACAGGAGGTTCCTCATACAGGTTAAAGAGAGCTTTCCTGAAAAACAAGATGCCCCTGCCAGGATGGGTATTATTACCGGAGGGGCAGACGGCATGGTGCATATGGCAAGGCTTGCCATTGTGGGGAGTCATAAGGTAAATGGTGTGTCTGAGCTTCATACAGAGATATTAAAGGATGTGGTCTTTAAGGACTTCAATGACATGATGCCCGGGCGTTTTATCAACATAACCAACGGCATTACCCAGAGGCGATGGCTCCTTGAATCCAATCCGCACCTGGCAGGCCTCATAACAGAGGTCATTGGGGATAAGTGGACAAAGGATTTAAATGAGTTGAGGAGGCTCGAGCAATTCATAGATGACAGCGAGTTCTGTGACCAGTTCATGAAGATCAAGGAGCAGAATAAGGAGGCCCTGTCAAGGTATCTTATGGCAACCTGTCAGATGAGTCTACAGAAGGGGTTTCTCCTTGACTGCCAGATAAAGCGTTTTCACGAATACAAGAGGCAGCTTTTGAATGTCCTCCACATCATCACCACTTATAACAGGATAAGGGAGGGCAGGACAGGGGAGAACTTTGTCCCAAGGATTTTTCTATTCTCTGGCAAGGCAGCCCCTGGTTATTTTCTCTGTAAGCTCATTATCAAGCTTATACACAATATCAAGATGGTGATAGACGGAAATGAGTGGATAAAAAACAAGATGCAGGTTGTCTTTGTGCCCAATTACAGCGTTACCCTCGCCCAGAAGATTATCCCTGCTGCAGACCTATCTGAGCAGATATCCACGGCAGGATACGAGGCATCAGGGACAGGGAATATGAAGTTTGCATTAAACGGCGCCCTTACCATAGGCACCCTTGATGGTGCAAATATAGAGATAAGAAAAGAGGTGGGGGAGGAGAACTTTTTTTCATTCGGTCTAACTGCTAAGGAGATACTTGAGATGAAGTCAACATATAACCCCCGTCTTTATTACGAGAGGAACCAGGAGCTTAAAAAGGCCATAGACCAGATAAAAGACGGCTATTTCTCCCCATCTCAACCCAGGCTATTCCAGCCTATAATCGATGCCCTCCTGGGGAGGGATGAGTATCTTGTCCTTGCCGACTATGAATCCTATGTAGCGTGTCAGGAGAGGGTGAGCAGAGCCTATATGGACAGGGAACTCTGGACAAAGATGGCTATCCTCAATGTTGCCCGTTCCGGGAGGTTCTCCAGTGACCGTTCCATTATAGAGTATGCACAGAAGGTGTGGGGGATACAGCCTGTCAATGTATGAAAGACCTCAAATGATTATTATTCTTAATGGCTAAACGGATAAAGACAGGCTAAAAAAAGACAATACCTTGTGAGGCAAAAAATGAAAAAGGACAATATGAGCCTTGAAGATGCAAACAAAGATTTAAGGGCATTCATAGATGCCTGCCCTGATTTGATGTTCAGGCTGGATAAGGATGGGACAATCATAGAGTGTAAGGCAGGGATACCGGAGGAAGAGTATATATCCAAAGAGATGCTCATCGGGAAGAATATCCTGGAAACCCCTTTGGGTTTATCAAAGGAGGTATTCAGGGAAAAGATAGACATGGTGAGAAAGACAGGCTCTCCCATCAGGGTAGATTATTCAATAACCATAGACGAGAAAGAGAATTTTTTTGAGGCAAGGATCGTGCCCATTAAGCCTGTCTCGGATGAAGAGCTTTTCGTGATTATAAGAAATATGATAGAGAAAAAGAAACTGGAGAATAATCTTTTGGCCTCCAATAAGATTTTGGCTGATGTAATAGATTTTTTTCCAGATGCCACCTTTGTCATAGATACCATGAGGAGGGTTATTGCCTGGAACAGGGCTATTGAGACTATGACAGGTGTCAAAAAAGAGGACATAATAGGAAAAGGCGACTATGAATATGCTATCCCCTTCTACGGCGAGAAAAGACCTATCCTTATCGACCTTTTGTTTGAAGAAAACCCGGACATGGAGAAGAGATATGACTTCATAAAGAGGATAGGCGACACCTATTTTACAGAGGTCTTTGTCCCCAATATGTACGGTGGCAGGGGCGCATACCTCTGGGCCTCTGCCTCAAGGCTCTATGATGCATCAGGCCATATAACCGGTGCCATAGAGACTATCAGGGATATTACAGACATGAAAAATGCCCAGAGGGATATCAAGAGGGAAAAAGATAGGCTCCAGACTATCCTCGATAATATGCCCCTGGGGATTATACTGGTAGAAAAGGATAATACCTTCGGCTATGTAAACCCTGAGTTTATAAGGCTTTTTGGCTATAATCTCGATGAAATCCCAAAAGGTAAAGACTGGTTAGAAAAGGCCTATCCAGATAAGATATACAGGGATAGGGTAAGGGCTACATGGAAAGAGGATATAGACAGGTTAAAATCAGGTGAGGATGTTACCCGTACCTTTAAGGTTACCTGCAAGGATGGCAGGGAGAGGGAGATTAGGTTTCAGACTGCTAAACTCGAATCCGGTGAGATACTTGTTGTCTGTGAGGATATAACAGAACATACAAAGCTGGAACAGCAGCTTGCCCATGCCCAGAAGATGGAGGCCATAGGTGTCCTTGCCGGGGGTGTTGCCCATGACTTTAATAACCTCCTCATGGGTATTCAGGGGAATGTATCTCTCATGCTTTTTAAGCTCGACAGCAGTGACCCTAATTACCGTAGACTCACAAATATAGAGGACCTTATAAGAAACGGTGCAATGCTCACAAGGCAGCTCCTGGAGTTTGCAAGGGGTGCACAGCGGGACATAAGGCCTATAAATATCAATGAGGTAACGAGAAAGACCGTTGAGATGTTCGGGAGGATGAAAAAGGAGATAACCATCCACGGAAGGTATGGCGAGGGTCTTGAGGCAATAGAGGCAGATGCAGGACAGATAGAGCAGATACTCATGAACCTATTTATAAATGCCTGGCAGGCCATGGCTGGAGGCGGTGAGATATTCGTAGAGACGAGCAGTGTCTACCTGGATAAACACTTTACAGACCCTTATCTTGTAGCCCCGGGCAAGTATGTAAAGATATCTGTCACAGATACAGGCCCGGGCATGGATGAAAAGACAAAGGAGAAGATATTCGAGCCTTTTTTTACAACAAAAGAGGTGGGCAAAGGCACAGGTCTCGGTCTGTCTACTGTCTATGGGATAGTGAAGGGTTATAAGGGTATAATAAATGTCTACAGTGAGCCGGGCAGGGGGGCAACATTTAATATATACCTGCCTGTGTCCCAGAAGGCTCAAGTTATGGAGAGAACACTACCGAAAGATATGGAAGGCGGTCAGGAGACAGTGCTCCTCGTAGACGATGAAGAGGTTATCCTCAATGTGGGCAGGGACCTCCTTGAGGCCCTGGGATATAAGGTATACACAGCAAAAGGGGGACAGGAGGCTATAGAGATTTACAGAGATAGGCACATAGAGATAGACCTTGTAATACTGGATATGATTATGCCAGGGAAAGGTGGAGAGGAGACCTTTGATGAGATACACAGCATAAACCCTCATGTCAGGGTAATCCTTGCCAGTGGTTATAGTATGGACGGCGCTGCTGAAAGGGTAATGAATAAGGGGTGCAGGGGTTTTATACAGAAACCCTTCAACCTCCATGAGCTCTCCAATAAAGTGAGAGAGGTCCTTGATAAAAAAGACCTTTAGGGGGTCAAGGCCTTGTAAAGCCTTTAATGGCTATGAGCCCAGGATATAGATACCCCCTACTATAGGGTCTACAATGTTTCTCTCTTTAACAAAGGTTATTATCCTGTCGTTGAGACGCATACCCTTTGGCATAATCTTTACACCGGAGAGCGAGAATACATCCTCTGCCACAACCATCCCAGATTTCAGGTCATCTATGGGTATAATCCTCTCTTCAAAAGGCTTATCTGTCTTGCTTTCTATAAAATAGTTTATGGCATGGGATGCTATAACCGGGTCTAATTTTGTGTTTATAGACAGTCTTAGACCCTCTATAATTTCGTCTCTACCCTGACCTGACATAGATATCTCCTCTTGAAGGACTATGGCCCTTAATATCCTTGCGCCTACAGGTATCTCTTCCTTCATAATCCCTTCAGGCCTGCCTGAGCCATCATAGTTTTCAAGCTGGTGATATATATCATGGGCAGTCTCCTCATAGCCTGTAATGGTGGATACTATCAAAGAGCCGATAAGGGGATATTGATAATATACATTTAGGTCATCCTGAGAGAGCGAATTGAGTCTTGATTTGATAATCTTTTCCGGTATCCCTATCTTTCCTATCTCATGGAGCTGGGCACCAAAGACTATCTGTTTTTGCACCTCCTCGTGAAGCCCCAGTTTCTCTGCTATATATCTGGCCATATCTTTTGCCCTATCTGCCCTTACCTTGGCATCCGGGATGTTTATCTCGAGGATCTTTAACAAAACAGAGATAATCTCGCTGAGGTTCCTCTCTAATTGTTTATTGGCGAGGCTTAGCTTCTCTTTCTCCTTGATAAGTTCTTTCTGGAGCGCCTTTATCTTAAGGAATGCCTTAACCTTACCTACAAGGACCTTTGTTGAAATGTTTTTCTCTATATAGTCATCCACACCCTTTTCAAGACCCTCTATCTTTTTATCTATACTGGTCTCTGCTGTAAGGAGTATAAATATAGAGTTTGTAAGCTCAGGGTCATTCCTTATATACCTGCAGAATTCAAGGCCATCTATCTCTGGCATGTAATAATCGCTTATAATTATGTCAGGGATTATATTTTTTGCTATCCTTAATCCCTCACGGGCACTATAAGCACCAAAGAGCTGATAGCTTTTATCATGGGAGAATAGTGCCTTTATAAGCTCTACTACGAGTTTATCATCGTCTACTACGAGTATCTTATAAACCTCTTCACTGTTCATTTTTGACCTACTATAATTTTTGGTTTTGGTATGGCTATGATTATATTTACCCTCCTGTTGGCAAAGTCCATGGGCCTATCAGGGTGTTTAAGCTGCCTGTCTGCATAACCACGGACACCTATTATCTGTTCTTTTTTTACGCCGTTTTCTTCAAGGATCTTCCTTGCTGCATTAGCCCTGTCTGCACTCAACTCCCAGTTGGAGTACCCGGGGGATATATAGGGCAGGGCATCAGTATGACCCTCTATAATTACCTGATTGGGAAACTGGGCTATCTCCTGTGCAATCATCTTGAGGAGTTTTACAGTCTCTGGTTTAACCCTTGCACTGCCTACATCAAAGAAAAGACCCTGTGAATTTTCTATCAATTCTATCTTCAACCCCTCTTCAGTCACGCTAAGCTGGATCTTGTCCTTAAATTTTTCAAAACCAGGGGTGGAGGCAACAATATTCTCTATCTTTTTACCCTCTGCCTTCAGCTTCTCCATCTCATTTTTTATCTTGGATATCTCATCCTGAAACGCCTTAAATGCCTGGTCAGGGGCCTTGGGATCTTCCATTGGAAATAGAACTGGTTTTGGAGGGGCACTGGATACCCCTGAGTGGATACCGCTTCCGCCGATAAATATAGTAGGGTCTTTAAAATATGCGGCAATGGCCTGTTTTATGCTGTTGTTCTGACTTACAATCCACAGGACAATGAAAAGCGCCATCATGGCTGTGACAAAGTCTGAATAAGCTACCTTCCATGCGCCGCCATGGTGTCCAGCGTGACCCTTTTTCTTTACCACTATCCTTATGGGTATATTGTGTTTGTCATCGCTCATTTTGTCCCCTTCACATAACTCTCCATCTCCTGGAAGGATGGCCGAAAATCAGCAGATATTGACCTCCTGGCAAACTCTACAGAGAGGATAGGGTTTAATCCCTTGGCTGCACATATGATGCCGGATTTTATAACATGATATATCCGAGAATCATCATCGTTGGAGAGCTCTAAATTGGTAGCCAGGGGCTGGATAAAACCATATGAGGCAAAAACACCGAGGAATGTCCCTACAAGGGCTGCTGCTACCTTGTGACCAATCTCTTCAGGGGGGCCGTTTATTGCCTGCATGGTAATAACTATGCCAAGGACAGCAGCTACGATGCCGAGTCCTGGGAGGGAGTCGCCTATCTTCTGGAGAATCATACTGGGTTTTGAGCCTTCATGGTGATGGAGTTCTATGTCTGCATCCATGAGGAGTTCTATCTCATGGGGTGGCACACCGCCCATTATGACAAGACGCATGGTATCGGATATAAACTCTATTAGATGCGGCTGTTTTAGAAATACAGGATAATTCTGGAAAATAGGACTCTCCGATGGTCTTTCAATGTGCGACTCAATGGCAATAAGCCCGTCTTTCCTTATGATGCTGAAAAGCTCATATAGGAGTTTTAAAAGGTCAAGGTATGTCTGTTTGCTTATCTTTGTCCCCTGTAGTGTCTTTATAAGGTTGTTTATTATCTTTTTAAGGAGTTTACTGGGTGTGGATATTAAAAGCGCACCTACGGCTGAACCGCCTATAATCATAAACTCTGCCACCTGAATGAGGACAAGGACAGGACCACCTTCCAGTATAAAACCACCTATGACCGATACTATAACAACACCAAGACCGACAATGGTTAGCATCTCAGATACGACCTTTCAAAAAAATTAATATTTGAGTCCCTATAAAAAGGGTCTTATATCCTGGGGCGTATCCCCAGATACTTTTATGGATAAATATTCTATAATTCTAAGTCCCCTGCATGCTTTTGCAAAGGGCTTATCTCTTCTGCAATATGCATCCAGATAAGCCCCATACCTACTATTATCTTACACATAAAACCCTAAATCCTGAACTGGCCGATTACCTCCTGTAGCCTCTTTGATAGGGCTGCAAGCTGGGCAGAGGCATCTGCATTGCCTTGAATATTTCTTGCAGTCTGCTGCATAACCTCAGATATCTGCTGGATATTGTTGGCAATCTCATTTGTCGTTGCTGTCTGTTGTTCTGATGCCACTGCTATCTGATTCACCTCTGCTGTGACTGCCCCTATCTGTTCAAGGATATCCTTTATAGCATCCCCTGATTTTTTTGCCTCTTCACTGCCCTTTTCTACCTCCTTTACCCCCTGTTCCATTGAGGCAACAGCGCTCTTTGTCTCTGACTGCATGGCCTGGATTGTATTGGCTATCTCCTTTGTTGCCTCAGTTGTCCTTTCTGCAAGTTTACGGACCTCATCGGCAACAACTGCAAAACCCCTTCCATGTTCACCGGCACGGGCCGCCTCGATAGCTGCATTTAATGCAAGGAGGTTTGTCTGGTCTGCAATGTCATTTATAAGGCCTACTACTGTCCCTATCTGATCAGACCTCTCCCCGAGCCTTTGATTGATTTGTGCTGACTGCCTTACGATCTCCCTTACATGGTTCATGGTTGATACATTATTATGGATGATCTTTTCCCCTGTTACAGCAGATGTATTGGCCTTCTCTGCGCTCTTGGCCACCATTACACAGTTCTGGGCAATCTCTGATGATGTGGTTGACATCTCCTCACTGGCAGTGGCCACAGAATTGACCTGTGTTGCCACCTGTTCTATGGCGGCTGCCATCTGTTCAGCGCTACTATTTAATGTATTGGCAGCATAATTAACTTGATTGCTGCTTTCAGATACCTTTATGATTGTATCTTGGAGTCTATCCACAAGGGAATTAAAGTGTCTTGCAATCTCCCCTATCTCATCCTCTGATTTTATATCCACCCTTTTTGTAAGGTCACCCTGTGAAATAAACTCCATGACTTCTATGGTATCTCTTATAGATGCAAGGGTTAATCTGCTCATCCCTATACTGATAAATAGAGATAAGGCTATGGCAAGACACATGACTATAGCCATAATAATAAGGATCTTTTTGAATATGCCCAGGGAGTATTCATATCCAGCCTTGCTCATCTTATTTTCTATTGCCAACAGATTTTGAAGGGTTTTATTTAGAATCTGAAACTGGTCGTCTGCTGTCCCCATAAACATGGTTGCTGAGCCCAGGTCTCCACCAGAAGAAAGGTCTATTACACCCTCCACAGGCTTTCTATATTCCTGTAATTGCTGTAATGCTGTCTCAAGAAGTTTTTTTTCTTCGGGGGTGATAATGTTGGATGCTATCTTCTTTTTTATATCCTCTTGGATGGTGTCTAAAATGCTTATTAATGACCCCCCCAACTCCTCTATCCTTGCCTTTTCATACTGGGCATTTGTCCAGCTTATGACCTTATACACATTGGCATGTACATTTGTCAGATTAATGGCAGTCTGGGACACCATCTCATAATTTTTAAACTTTTTGTTATAGATGTCATTTATAGTCGACTTCTGATTCAAAAGTCCTATATATGCCACAATACCAAAAATTAAGAGGAGTATAATAATGACTAGAGGAGGTAGGAGTAGTTTTTTTGACATGCCAAGACTTGCAAGATACTTTTTCATCTCATATACCCCTCTTTTTATTTGATTTGATTATTTTTTGTATATACCGCAGCCAAGGATGACATCGCCAACCTTCATGTAATAAGTGGATTTATCCTCTATCTTTTTTGTTACAGGGTTTGTCCATTTATAATCTGCCCAACCACTACCCTTGGAATTGGCGTTATCTACTATCTCCTTTATAAATAGTTTGCCTGTTGCGTCCTTTAGGCCTATCATGTCTTTACCCACAAGTTTAGGATTACCACCGTGGGCAATTGTTAGGCCTTTTGGGTCAAGGGCAAATATATAGAGGTCATCTTTCTTAAACTTTGTCCCCTCTGTGAATTCCTTCAATGCCTTATCTTTTCCATTTGCCTTAATAAATTCAGCTGCCTTTTTTACCATCGCCTCTGCCTCAGAAGCAGTGCCAGCACCTATAGCCTGGCCCATAAAACAGAACAGGAAAACAAACGCAAAAACCAAGACCAATAACCTTTTCATGCTAAA